>Ga0224558_1000179_pt1 | contig 74101 bp, 61 predicted proteins | sample 714S32024metaG_FD_180682 | JGI IMG/M metagenome (GOLD analysis project Ga0224558, IMG submission 180682) | Peat soil microbial communities from Stordalen Mire, Sweden - 717 S3 20-24 | ecosystem: Environmental > Terrestrial > Soil > Wetlands > Peat | place: Sweden: Norrbotten County, Stordalen... | reverse complement strand
CTTTGCGACGCGGCAAACAAATACGGTCCGCGACAGCCGTGAGTGCTTTCCATTGCCCCGGATCGTTCGTCACAAACACCATGCAATAGGGAAGGTAGACGGCGGAAAACATGTCATGCCTCCCGGCCTTGCCAAGCGACAGCTTGCGCGGATCGCGAATGCACATATCGTACTGGCTGAAACAGAGCGAGAGCAGCAGTGCCTTGAATGGCGGGCACCGCTCGATAAAGTCCCTGACCTCAGCTTCCAGCGGCAAGACCGTCGTCGCGCGCTCCATCATCCCGGCTCCGATGCTGAGGTAGGCGCCTCCGCCAGACATCAGGTGTTCGGTCACGACCTTAAGCGAGGGTCGCCCTTCTGTTTCGAATAGCTTCTGGAAGGCAGGCCTTGCCGCGCGGAACATCTCCCTGAAGTCTCGGTCCCACTTTTTGTTGCTTGTTCTGGTCTCCTCACTCAATTCATGGATGATTTTCTGCCGGAAGATTTCCTCCTCTCCTTCAAAAAACCGCACATTGAGCTTGCGCCATTCGTAGCCGCTAGCGTCTTTCTGGTATGCCTTTGCCTGGTGCTCGATGATCCACTGAAACGGCATGATGCAATGGCCCGGATGCAGAAGCCGGTCTAGAATGTTCAGCAGCCTCCTGCGCTCTGCCTCGTCAGGGTGCGCTATGACCTCTGCCAGCACCGTTTCGGTTATGCCGACGTGGTATGAGATCCCCAAGCTTCGTACTATGGCATCAAGGTCTGAATCCACGCCGAGCTTGTTAATAGCGCTGGTGTCAAAAATCAGCTTCTTCCTGGCGTTACTCACGGTAATGCTCCATCGGGCGGCCCACTGGAATTGAGGATACCATGCGTGGAGAATAAAAGGCGAATACGGCGGTATAACTGAGTTCCTATGCTCCTCAAATACCTTGCAAGGAGCGCTTACGGATCTCAGCGTCTCCGATTAGTACGGGCTTTCCTGATAGAGGCCGATCAGGTTGCCGGCCGGGTCGCGGAAAGTTGCGATCCAGGATGTGCTATCGGGCGCGTCGTGACGCCGCGGCTCGACGATTTCGCCGCCGTGGGCCGCCGCCAGAGCCAGCGTCGCATCGATATGGTCGACCCAGATATACGGCAGCAGGCCGGGCTCGCGGGAGGGGGTGCGGCCGGTGACCCAAGCGCCGCTCACGTTGCCTGTGGCATCGTCGAAGCTCGGGTGGCCGGTGTCGCGGTGGCGAATGTTCCAGCCGAATACGTGCTCGTAGAAGGCGGCGGACTGGTGGGGGTCGGCCGCGGGAATCTGCAGGTAACACAGGCGCGGGCGAGGCAACTGCGTAAGCCGGTGCTGGATCTGGGCCACGGCGGCGCCCCACGCCGCGGGCTCGACATCGGCTACGGATTCGGTGAACGCCCAGCGGTTGCCTTCCAGGTCTTCGGCGGAGTATTGCCTTTCGCCGAACGGCTTGCTGTCCGGCGGACTCAGGATGCGCGCTCCGAATTCTTTGGCGCGCTCGAAGTGCTGGTCGATGTTCTCGACACGCACCATCACCGCCTCGACGAACTCACGCGGGTGTGCGAGAGGCTGGCCGGTCAGGATAACTGAACCTTCGCCAACGGCTAGCTGCGCGTGGTGGATGGCGCCATCGGGTTCGGGGGGCGTGCGCAGGCGTTCGGTGAAGCCGAAGGCTCCGCGAAGCCAGTCGATGGCTTTGGCGACATCTGCGTATACAAGGCTGGGGACAACTGGGCCGGGTGGTGCGGAACGGTTTTGGATCATGGGGCACCTCAGGATGCATTGTACTGGAAATGCGGCGGGGCTAAAGCCCCGCGCGGGCTCAAGCCCGCCCTCCAGAGCGCTGCGTGTAACATTTGGCGGGCTTGGAAACATCATATACTTAACAACATATGAACCAGAACCATCCGTCCGCCCTGGACCCGGCGGCGCCCCCCGATAGTGTGACCCAGCATGCACCTCCTCCGCCCAAGCGGCATTCCGGGCGGGGCTGGCTTTGGGTCTTGTTGCTGGCCCTCCTGGCGGTGGGCGGATATTATTTCTGGTCGAAGAAGAATCCCGCTCCGGCCGGCGGCGGCGCCTCGGGAGCAGGCGGGGCCGCACAGAAGAAGGGCTTCGGCGCCATACCGGTAGTCGCGGCAAAGGCGCGGCGCGGAAACATTCCGGTTTACTTCACCGGGCTCGGCGCGGTGACCCCCATCTACACGGTGGAAGTGAGAAGCCGCGTGGACGGCGAATTGATGCAGATCAACTTCAAGGAGGGGGAGATCGTGCATAAGGGCGACGCGCTGCTGGAAATCGACCCCCGCCCTTACCAGGTGATGTTGACGCAGGCCGAAGGACAACTGGCACGGGACCAGGCGATACTGGACAACGCGCGCGTCGATCTGACGCGCTACAAAACGCTGCTGGCGCAGAACGCGGTTCCCGAACAACAGTTGGTTACGCAGGCGTCCCTGGTGGAGCAGGAAATTGGAATCGTGAAAACCGACCAGGGGGTAATCGACAGCGCCAAGCTGAACATTACCTACAGCCATATCCTTTCGCCGATCACGGGCCGCATCGGGCTGCGCCTGGTGGATCCGGGAAACATTGTGCATGCCGCCGACACCAACGCCCTGCTGGTGATCACGCAAATCGACCCGATCAGCGTGATCTTCACCATCGCCGAGGATCAACTTCCGGTGGTAACCCAGAAGTTTTGGGCCGGACAGCACCTGATGGTGGACGCATTCGACCGGTCGTCGAACACGAAGCTGGCAACGGGCGTGTTAGCCACGCTGGACAACCAGATCGATCAGACCACCGGCACGTTGAAGCTGAGAGCCAACTTCGACAACAAAGACAACAAGCTGTTTCCCAACCAATTCGTGAACGTGCGATTGCTGGTGCAACTGAAGCAGAACGTGACGCTGATCCCTACCGCGACGGTGCAGCGCAATACGCAAATGACCTACGTGTTTCTGGTGCAGGCGAACAACAAGGTGACGGTGCGCGCCGTTAACTTAGGCACCACCGAAGGCGACGATTCCGAGGTTACGTCGGGGCTTGCGCCGGGCGACGTGGTAGTGATGACGGGCGTCGACAAGCTGCAGGAAGGTACCCAGGTGACCGCGCACTTTCCCGGCGAAACCGGGGCCACAGCGGGCCGGCCGGGGAGCGGTGCGCCGCCCGCCGGCACTCCCCCAGCCGCCGGCAAGTCTGCGAGCAAATCTGCGCACAAGGCAAGGTAGATGAGCCCATCCCGGACATTCATTCTCCGCCCCATCGCTACGTCCCTGCTCATGGTGGCGATCGTGCTTACCGGCATCGTGGCTTACAAGCAGTTGCCCATCTCGGCGCTGCCGGAAGTGGACTACCCGACCATCCAGGTGATCACGTTTTATCCGGGCGCAAATCCGGATGTCATGGCTTCCTCGGTCACCGCGCCGCTGGAGCGGCAATTCGGCCAGGTTCCCGGTCTGCAGCAGATGACCTCGACCAGCTCGGACGGATCTTCGGTGATCACGCTGCAATTCAGTCTGAGCCTGAACATCGACGTGGCGGAGCAGGAAGTGCAGCAGTCCATCAATGCCGCCGGAACGTACCTGCCGGCCGACCTTCCGAACCCGCCGATTTACAGCAAGAGCAATCCGGCGGATACTCCGATTCTGACGCTGGCGCTGACCTCCGCCGACCTACCTCTTTCGCAGGTCGAGGACTTGGCCGACACGCGCCTGGCGCCCAAGATTTCGCAACTGCCGGGCGTGGGCCTGGTGAGCATCAGCGGCGGCCAAAAGCCGGCGGTGCGGATTCGCGCCAATCCCACGTCGTTGGCATCCTACGGCCTGAACCTGGAAGATGTCCGGACCGCGCTGGTGGCGGCCAACGTGAATCAGGCCAAGGGCAACTTCGACGGTCCGCACCAGGCGTATCAGATCGGCGCCAACGACCAACTGATTTCCAGCGCCGACTATAAGCCGATGATCGTCGCCTATCGCAATGGGGCGCCGGTGAAGCTGACGGATGTCGCCAGCGTCACCGACGATACGGAAAACGTGCGGCAGGCGGCCTGGATGAACGACGTGCCGGCGGTGATCGTCAACATTCAGCGGCAGCCGGGCGCCAACATCATTTCGGTGGTGGATCGCGTCAAACTCCTGCTGCCGCAGTTGACCGCGACGCTGCCGAGATCGGTAAACGTCGGCATTCTGACGGACCGGACCAACACCATTCGGGCGTCGGTCGAAGACGTCCAGTTCGAACTGGGGTTGACCGTGGTGCTGGTGGTGCTGGTGATGTTCCTGTTCCTGCGCAACGTGGCCGCCACCATCATTCCCAGCATCGCGGTGCCCGTCTCGCTGATCGGCACTTTGGGCGTGATGTATTTGTTGGGCTACAGCCTAAACAACCTGACCTTGATGGCGTTGACCATCGCCACCGGATTTGTAGTGGACGACGCCATCGTGATGATCGAGAACATCGCGCGGTATATCGAGGAAGGCGAGGCTCCCCTGAAGGCGGCCCTGCGCGGCTCGGAGCAAATCGGGTTCACCATCATCTCGCTGACCATCTCGCTGATCGCGGTGCTGATCCCGCTGTTGTTCATGGGAGATATCGTGGGGCGGCTGTTCCGGGAGTTCGCGGTGACGTTGAGCGTCACCATCCTGGTTTCGGCGGTGGTCTCGCTGACGCTGACGCCCATGATGGCTTCCAAGCTGCTGAAGCACACACCGGAAGCCAGCCAGGGGCGCCTATTCCGGGCTTCCGAGCATGCCTTCAACTCGATCATCGCGTTCTACGGCCGGACCCTGCGGTTCGTGCTGCGTTTCCAGACCATCACGCTGCTGGTGGCGGTGGCGACCCTGGTCTTGACGATCGTTCTGTTCTGGCGGATTCCGAAGGGCTTCTTTCCCATCCAGGACACCGGCGTGATTCAGGGTGTCTCGGAAGCCGCGCAGACGGTGTCCTTCCCGGAGATGTCCAGCGAGCAGCAGGCGCTGGCGAAGATCATCATGAAGGATCCGGCGGTGGATAGTCTTTCTTCGTTCATCGGGATCGACGGCACCAACACCACGCTGAACAGCGGTCGTATTCAGATCAACCTGAAACCGCTGGACGTACGCAAAGTCGACGCGACCGCGGTGATTCTCCGCTTGCAGCCGCAATTGGCGTCGGTGGCGGGCATTACGCTGTTCATGCAACCGGTGCAGGATCTGTCGGTGGACGACCGGGTGAGCCGCACGCAATTCCAATACACGCTGGAGGACGCCAGCGCCGATGAGTTGAACGAGTTCGCCCCGAGGATGTTGGAGAAGCTGAAAGAGCTGCCGGAACTGCGCGACGTGGCCAGCGATCAACAGGTGGGCGGCCTGCGGGCGAAAGTGATTTTCGATCGCCAGACGGCTTACCGGCTGGGCATTACACCTTCCGAGATCGACCAGACGCTCTACGACGCCTACGGCCAGCGGCAGGTCTCTACAATATTTACGCAATTGAACCAATACCACGTGGTGCTGGAGGTGGGGCCCGCATTTGGCAAGAATCCGCTGGATCTGCGCGATCTATACATCCGCACGGGTATGGGGGCGTCCACCGGGGGCATGGGCGTAGTCGCCGGGAGTTCCACGGCCGCCCAAACGTATGGTCCGCAGAGCGGATCGGGGGCGGCGGTGGCCAGCGCTTCGGCGGTGACGGCCAACAATCCTACGATCGCTTCGAGCGCTGTTTTCGGTAGCGGGATTTCCTCCGCCACGGCGTTCCCGAACGGGGGGCAAGTACCGCTGAGCGCCTTCACGCACGTGGAGACGTCCAGCGCACCGATCACGGTGAACCATCAAGGCCAATTTCCGGTGGTCACGCTTTCGTTCAACCTGGCGCCGGACGCGTCCTTGGGCGATGCGGTGAACGCGGTGAACAAAGTGAAAGCCGAGATCGGCATGCCGCCCAGTGTGCAGGCCGCCTTTCAGGGTACGGCGGAAGCCTTCCAGGCATCGCTGGCGAACGAGCCGGTTTTGATCCTGGCGGCGCTGGTGACGGTTTACATTGTGCTGGGCGTGCTGTACGAGAGCTACATCCATCCGATCACCATTCTTTCGACGCTGCCATCGGCGGGCGTGGGCGCGCTGCTTTCGCTATCGCTGTTCCACCAGGATTTCAGCGTGATCTCGTTGATCGGCATCGTGCTGCTGATCGGCATCGTGAAGAAGAACGGCATCATGATGATCGACTTCGCGCTGGACGCGGAGCGCAAGGAGGGCATGCCGGCGGTGGATGCGATTTACCAGGCGTGCCTACTGCGCTTCCGTCCGATCATGATGACCACCATGGCGGCGTTGCTGGCGGCGGTGCCGCTGGCGTTTGGCGGCGGCACGGGTTCGGAGTTGCGCCGGCCGTTGGGCATCACCATGATGGGCGGATTGATTTTCAGCCAGGCGCTGACGCTGTATACCACGCCGGTCATTTACCTGTGGTTCGACCGGCTGGCCAAGCGTTTCGCGGGCGAGGGAGCGCAGGGGCGCGAGGTGGACCCCGGAGCAGAACCATTGGGGGCCCAATGACCGCTACGCGCGGCCGGCTGAAAGCCGGCTGCGGGCAATATTGCCCGCCCTCCAAGGCAATGCCATGAACGTCTCCGAGGTCTTCATCAGGCGGCCGGTGGCCACCACCTTGCTAACCGTCGCGATTGCGCTGGCTGGGGGAGTGGCGTTCCGGATCTTGCCGGTGTCGCCGCTGCCGCAGGTGGATTTCCCGACGATTTCGGTACAGGCGGGCCTGCCCGGCGCCAGTCCCGAAACCATGGCCTCGTCGGTGGCGACGCCGCTGGAGCGCCAGTTCACGCGCATTGCATCGGTCACCGAGATGACTTCGTCGAGCAGCCTCGGATCGACCAGCATCACCCTGCAATTCGATCTGAACCGCAACATCGACGCGGCGGCGCGCGACGTGCAGGCGGCCATCAACGCGTCTCGCGGATACCTGCCTACCAATCTGCCGAATAACCCAACCTACCGGAAGGTGAACCCGGCCGATTCTCCCATCGTGCTGCTGGCGCTGACGTCGCCCATTCTGACCAAGGCCCAGATGTACGACGCGGCCTCGTCCATCATGGCGCAGAAACTGTCGCAGATTAGCGGCGTGGGACAGGTGATCGTGGGCGGAAGCTCGCTGCCGGGAGTGCGGGTGGAGCTGGACCCGCGGGTGCTCAACAAATACGGCATCGGCCTGGAGCAAGTGCGCGGCGTGCTGGCCGCGGCGAACGCCAACACGCCCAAAGGACATTTTTCGGACGGTCATCGCGCCTGGGAGGTGGGCGCCAACGACCAGATGTTCAAAGCCATCGATTACCAGCCGTTGATCGTGACTTACAAGAACGGAATGGCGGTGCGCGTCTCGGACATCGGCCGGGCCGTGGACTCGGTGGAAGACATTCGCAATGCGGGCTACGCCAACGGGCGCCCTTCGGTGATGGTGATCATTTTCCGCCAACCGGGGGCCAACATTATCGATACGGTGGACCGCATCCGGGCCGAGCTTCCCGTGTTGAAGGCTTCCATGCCGCAATCCATCGACATGAATATCGCCATGGACCAAACCGTCACCATTCGCGCTTCGGTGCACGACGTGGAGCGGTCCCTGCTGATCTCGGTGGCGCTGGTGGTGCTGGTGGTGTTCGTCTTCCTGAGAAGCCCGCGGAGTACGTTCATTCCCAGCGTGGCCGTGCCCGTGTCGCTGATCGGCACGTTCGGCGTGATGTACCTGCTGCATTACAGCATCGACAATCTGTCGCTGATGGCGCTGACCATTTCCACGGGCTTCGTGGTGGACGACGCCATCGTGGTGATTGAAAACATCACGCGCTACCTGGAACAGGGCATGCATCCGTTCCAGGCGGCGCTGAAGGGCGCCAAGGAAATCAGCTTCACGGTGCTGTCCATGAGCACCTCGCTGATCGCCGTGTTCATCCCGTTGCTGCTGATGGGCGGCATCGTGGGCCGCCTGTTCCGCGAATTCGCCGTGACGCTGTCGGTGGCCATCGCCGTTTCCCTGGTGGTTTCGCTGACCACGACTCCGATGATGTGCGCGCACCTATTGAAGGAACACCGGGAGCACGGCTGGCTCTACAACATCACCGAACGGGCATTCCGGGCCAGTATTAATTTGTACGGGACGACTCTCTCCGCCGCGCTGCGCGCCGCGCCGCTTACGCTGGCTATTCTGCTGGCGACCATTGGCTTGAACGTGTACCTGTTCATCCATGTGTCCAAGGGATTCTTTCCCATGCAGGACAACGGGCGCATGATGGGCGCCATTCAAGGCGATCAGGACACCTCGTTTCAATCGATGGACAAGATCCTGCTGCAGATGATCAACATCGTGCACGCCGACCCGGCCATCGACACGGTGGCCGGATTCACGGGCGGAGGCACTTCCAATACGGCGCGCATGTTTGTGTCGCTGAAACCCGTCGAACAAAGGCCCACCATCGATCAGGTAATCGGGCGGCTGCGGCCCAAGTTGGGCCGGATACCGGGGGCCACGCTATATTTGCAGGCATCGCAAGATCTGCGGGTGGGCGGACGCATGAGCAATGCAATGTACCAGTTCACCATGCGGGGCGACAACCTTGCGGATCTGCAGAACTACGCTCCCAAGATGCTGGCGGAGCTGCGGACCATTCCAGTGATCGCCGACGTGAGCAGCGACCAGCAGGATCGCGGGCTGCAGTCGCTGGTGGTGTATGACCGGACGACGGCGGCGCGCTTCGGCATCTCGTCGCAACTGATCGACAACACGCTGTACGACGCTTTCGGGCAGCGGCAGGTGTCCACCATGTACGCCACGTTGAATCAGTATCACGTGGTCATGGAGGCGGCGCCGGAATTCTGGCAGGACCCGCAGTTCTTGAGTCAGATCTATGTGAAGACACCTGGCGGACAACAGGTTCCGCTGAACGCGCTGGCGAGTTTCGGCCCAACCACCGCGCCCCTGTCGGTGAATCATCAGGGGCTCGGCCCGGCGGTGACTGTCTCTTTCAATCTACAGCCGGGCGTGGCATTGGGAGACGCCGTGCAGTTGATACTGGGCGCTGCCGCCAAGGTGGGCCTGCCGCGCACCATCCAGACCGGATTTGCAGGCACGGCGCAAGCCTATCAGCAATCCCTGGGCAGCGAACCAATTTTGATCCTGACTGCGCTGGCGGCGGTGTACATCGTGCTCGGAATTCTCTACGAAAGCTACGTGCATCCGATTACGATTATTTCCACGCTGCCCTCGGCGGGCGTGGGCGCGCTGCTGGCTCTGATGCTGACCCACACCGATCTCAGCATCATCGCCATGATCGGCATTATTCTGCTGATCGGCATTGTGAAGAAGAACGCCATTATGATGATCGACTTCGCCCTGAACGCCGAGCGGGTTGAAGGCAAGAACTCGCGGGATTCCATCTTTGAGGCGTGCCTGCTGCGTTTCCGGCCGATCATGATGACTACCATGGCGGCGGCGCTGGGGGCCTTGCCGCTGGCGTTGGGGAGGGGCACCGGATCGGAGCTGCGGCGTCCGCTTGGAATTACAATTATCGGCGGGCTGCTGGTGAGCCAGTTACTGACACTTTATACGACGCCGGTGGTTTATCTGTACTTCGACCGGCTGCAACACTGGTGGTATCGCGTGCGCCACAAGCAGGCGCCCGAGACCCACCCGCTGGGATCTGAAATCTGATGCTGGATAATTTGTTTATTTGGAGAATGCCGCACAGGCGGCCTGAGAGGCCGCCGCAGGCTGAGAGCCTGCCCCACAAGGCCGGCAAGCAAGTGGAGGGCGGGCAATGCTGCCCGCAGCCGGCTTTCAGTCGGCTTGGCCGCCTAAAAGGCGGCTGCGGCCAAGATTGGCCGCCCTCCAGTGCGTTTTCGGCGGTGCCCCACATGGGACTCCTAGCGACCTTGCTGCTAGTGGCGAGCGGCTGCATGGTCGGCCCGAACTACAAGCGTCCCGCCGCGCCGCAAACGCCGGCTTACAAAGAGCCTCTACCCGACGGCTGGAAAGAAGCGCATCCCAACGACGGCGCCGTGCGGGGGAAGTGGTGGGAGATCTACAACGACCCGCAGCTTAATGCGCTCGAGGAGCAGGTGAACCTCTCGAACCAGAACGTGCTGGCCGCGGAGGCTAATTTCCGGGCGGCGCGGTCCGCGATCCGGGTGGCGCGGGCGGGCCTGTACCCGACCGTTACGGTGGCGCCTTCGGTGGGGGTTGGGCAGTCGTCTAGCAGCACCGCTGGAAACGGCCGCATCCCCGTTGCGGCGCTTTTCGATCTGTCGGCGACTCCTACATGGACGGCGGACATCTGGGGCAGCGTGCGCCGCAGCGTGCGGGCCAACCAGGCTACCGCCCAGGCCGACTTCGCACTGCTTGAGAACGCCCGACTCTCGTATCAATCGGAACTGGCGCAAGACTATTTCGAACTGCACGGAACCGACGGCGACATCGACTTACTCGACCGCACGACCAAGTCATATGAACAGTATCTGACCCTGACTCAGAACCGTTATAAGGCGGGCGTGGCGTCGGGCGGCGACGTAGCGCAGGCGCAGACCCAGTTAGACACCACGCTGGCGCAGTTAGTGGACCTGGGAGTGGCGCGCGCGCAATTCGAGCACGCCATCGCCATTCTCACGGGCAAGCCGCCCTCGGCATTGACCGTTCCCGCCGCGCTGCTGAAGACGCCTCCGCCGGCCGTGCCGCTGGAACTGCCTTCCACGCTGCTGGAACGCCGGCCCGATATCGCCGCCGCGGAACGAACGGTGGCGGCGGCGAACGAGCAGATCGGGATTGCAATCGCGGCGTTCTATCCCACGCTGACCTTGAGCGCGTCCGGGGGGTTCGAAGCGACGAACATCGCGAAATGGTTCTCGCTGCCGAACCGCTTCTGGTCGTTGGGAGCGGGAATGTCCCAGGTGTTTTTCGAAGGCGGCAAGCGGCGGGCGGAAGTGAGTATGACCGAGGCCCAGTATGACTCTACCGTGGCTAATTACCGGCAGGCGGTGCTGACCGCTTTTCAGCAGGTGGAGGACAATCTGGCCGCGCTGCGCATTCTGGCACAGGAATCCATCGCCGTGGACCAGGCGGTGAAGGCCGCCGAGGACTCGCTGGCCATTGCCACCTATCAATACAAAGCGGGCACGGTGAACTATCTGCAGGTCATCACGGCGCAAGCGGCCGCTTTGGTCAATGAGAGGACGGCGGTGGATCTGCTGACGCGCCGTCTGACTTCGAGCGTGCTGCTGGTGCAGGCGCTGGGCGGCGGATGGGATAGCAAGAACATACCCACGGCCGGCGAGTTGATGCAAGGCCAATAGCGGGCCTATGGACGAAGTACGCGTCAACCGCAAAGCAGCCCGCCGGGTGGCATCGGGGCATCCTTGGATTTTTGAAAGCGACGTCCTCGACAGCGGCGGCGCGGAGGCTGGTGCGGCGGTCCACGTCATCGATCTGAAGGGAAGATCGCTCGGCACGGCCCACTTCAGCGCAGCTTCGCAGATCGCGTTGCGCATGCTCTCGCGTGGCGTCGAAGAGATCGGGCGCGAATTCTTCGCCGGGCGTTTGGCGGCGGCGGAAGCGCATCGCCGCCGGGTGGTGTGCGGCACGGATGCGTATCGCGTGGTACACGGCGAAGGCGATTTGCTGCCAGGGCTGGTGGTGGACCGCTATGCGGACTGGCTAGTCCTGCAAACGCTGAACCAGGGCATGGACCGCGCGCGCCAATGGATCGTAGACAGCCTGGTGGATTTATTTTCGCCGCGCGGCATCGTGGCGCGCAACGATGCCGCGGTGCGCAGCAGAGAAGCGCTGCCGCTCGAATCCGGCGTCGTCTATGGCGAAGTGCCGGAGGCCGTGGAATTCCAAATGAATGGACTGCGCCTGCACGCCGATCTGCTGCACGGCCAGAAGACCGGCGCGTTTCTCGACCAGCGGGAAAACTACGTCGCCGCGGCCCGCTACGCGGAGGGCAAGGCGCTCGATTGTTTCACTTCCAGCGGCGGCTTCGCGCTGCACCTCGCGCCGGTTTGCGAATCGGTGGAAGCCCTGGATAGCTCCGGCGCGGCGCTGGCCACCGCCGCGCGCAACGCCGCGCTCAACGGACGCTCCAATATCGAATTCCGGGAGGTGGATGTCTTCGTGGTGCTGGCGGCATACGCTTCGGCGCGGCGCCAGTTCCAGACCGTGATCCTGGACCCGCCGGCCTTCGCCAAGTCGCGCAGCACCGTGGAAGACGCCATCCGCGGATACAAGGAAATCAATCTGCGGGCGCTGCGGCTGTTGGGGCGGGGCGGGACACTGGTGACTTGTTCCTGCTCGCATCATCTGAAGGAGGCGGATTTCCTGGAGTTAGTGGCGCAGGCATCGCTGGATGCAGGGCGCCAGTTGCGGGTGTTGGAACGCCGGACGCAAGGGCTCGATCATCCGATACTGCTAACTGTGCCGGAGACTCATTATTTGAAGTGCCTGATTTTGGAAGTGCTGTAGCCAGCCAGGCGTCACTGAATTGTCACATTGACTGTGTTGGCGGCTTGCCCGTCCGCGGTAATCACGATGTCCACGTTTCCCATACCCGCCAACGCCTGCGGCAGCGGGCCTATGTTCACCTGATCCTCTCCGACGAACTGCGACGTCGCGGCCGCCCCCAGTACCGGCACGCTCAAGCCGCCTACCGTCGCGGTGAATTTCTTGGCGTTGCGGAAGCCCGTGCCGTAAATCTCGAGATAAACCTGTTCGGTGGACGGTCCGAGACTGACCGGCAATGCAATCACGTTCCCGGATGCCAACTGGTACACCGGCTGCAACGGTTGCTGCGTTCCGGAAATCACCGGCAGGACCCAGGCCGCTACCAACCCCGAGCCATTCAACGCGAAGATCCCCGGCGAAACGCTGCCGATTGTGATCGTTGTGGACTGAACAGTCCCATTCTGATTCTGGATCGTCACCGTCGCAGTTCCCGCGGCCGTGCCCGCCGGAATCTCGAAATTGATCTGCCCCGGCGCGACGTAATACAGGGGAGCCGGACGCGTTACGCCGGCTGAGTCTGTGACCGTCACGGAGTTGCCATCAAGCGATGTCGGCAGCGGCAGAGTCAGCGCCGCGGCTGTTCCGGTGGCCAAATCCGTGCCATATACGGACATGATGGACTCCGCCGCGAAGGGTTCGACTTGTCCAGTTGGGGCTAGTGTGACCACCGGGCCGGTTGGCGCGATCTTGGCGATCAAGCCGTCGCCGTAAGCGCCCGAGCCTCCGTGGTACGAAGGCTGGAACACGCCGGGCGTCGTCGGGAGTGTAGCGCCAATCATGTTGCCCGCCACATAAATGTTCCCCAGCGCGTCCACCGCCAGGCCCGATAGAGATGAATTGCCGTTAACGCCAACGCCAGTAGCTCCCACCAGCGAAGAAAACAACAAGGTGGATCCCGTCGGGTCGAGTTCCGAGACGAACCCCCCGGTGACCAGACCGGGTTGCAGTGCATTGACTCCCTGGAAAAACTCGTTGTTGTGACCCACCACGTATACATTCCCTTGAGCATCGAGTTGAATAGCTCCGAAGTAGTCGGCGACTTCAACAAACGTGGACCAGACCAGGCCTGTTCCCATGGGATTCAGCTTGGTCACGAATGCACAACTATTTCCATTGCAAGTGCTCCGATAGGCGCCCGGCGTTAAGGGGAACGTTCCTGAGTCCGCGTTTGTGTAGCCGCCGATATAAGCGTTGCCCTGGCTGTCTGCAACCACGCCGCCCGGGAGGTCGCCAAAGCTGACTCCTGTCGATTCCAAATACGTAAGGTAGATGAGACTGGCTCCGCTTGCGCTTACCGGTCCGAACTTGGCGGCAAAAGCCTACAAGTGGTGTGGCATTGTTCGTCCCGAGTTTCGGCTGGAACGCGCCCGGAGTTGTAGGCAGGCTTGGCGAGCCCGTAACCCCAACCACGTAGAAGTTCCCGCTGGGGTCCACCGCCACACCAAAGGCCTCCGAAGTGTTCCCCACCGCGCCATTTGGATCGCCGAGGAGCGTCGAGTACAAAAGTGTCGACAAGTTCGGGTCGAAAACGGATACAAAGCCGTTGCCATTCTGCGAAACGGTGCCCGCGGGAATGACAGCTCCCGGTCTAGTTGGGAAGCAAGCGTAAGAGGCCTCGTCAGGGGGCATGCAAGTATACTCGGTGAAGCCGACAACGTAGGCTCGGCCCTGGGGGTCCGTAGTGACGCCGAATCCGTTGGTTGGGTAGTTTCCACCCAAAAAGGTCGAGTTCGTGAGTTGACCAGAGGCGCTGAACTTGGCCACGAACGCGTTGTATTGGGCGGCACTGACTTCCTGAACGCCCACCTCGTTCGGCGACAAGATCTTCTGGAAAGCGCCTGCCGTGATCGGAAAATCGGGGGAATTGGTGGTGCCCACGACGTATAGCGCATTGTCGTGGCTATCCCATACGACCGAGTCCCCCTCGGTGTAAACGGATCCTCCCAGATAAGTGGAGTAAAGAAGCGCCGTGCCGGATGGGTTCAGCGCACTGACAAAGGCGGTCCAAATATTGGTTTTGCTGGTGGGTTGATATGGATTGGCGACGGGAAAATCCGCCGATTCGGTCATTCCAGTGACATAGACATCACCGGCAGAGTTAATCGCCAGGGCCTGCGCCGACGGGCTGCCGGTCCCGGCCACGACCTGGCTGCCCCCGATTTGGTCCGCCCCGGAACCGCCCAAATACGTCAGATACGTAAATACCGGATCGATCACCAGCGTGTGGCTGTGGTCATACTTGCCCAGCCGGAAGCGGACTTTGCCGCCAGAGATGGTGTACCTCGCATCGACAGTTGTTTTGCCGCCGTCAGTAATTTGATAGACGATCGGCTTCTTCAGAGCCAGATCGCCGTCAGCCAGTTTTAGTAAGACATTGCCCTCGATGTCCAGACTCGGGGTCACGCCGGTGAGCCCAAGCGAAATTTGCTTGGGGTCCGCACCCGGGGCGACCACGAAATCGTACTCCAACTGCCGTTGGTTGCCGTAGAAAACGGCGTCAACGCCTGGATAGATACCCCGGTACTTCACTTTGCCATAGGCACTGATGCCGCTGCGCCACTTCTTCGGATCGTTACCGATGAAATAGTTGGCCACGCCCGGAAGTTTATCCGCGCCGGAAACTTGCGCGTTGTGTTCGGCGCCAAGCAGTTCCATGCGGAAAACCGACGGCGGAGCCTTGACACCAGCCAGCGTCCGCAGCGTGAAGACAATTTCGTTCGATGTAAAGAAACAACGAATAGCCATCGCCATGGGATAGAAACTTTACTTGACTGTCAGTTTGGCCCTGATTGGCCTCGAAGCTCAAGGGCACGGCCAGGAGGGCCGCCTTAGCCGGTTTCGCGTTGGTCGGGTTTTCCGGTGAATCCCCGAATATGTGCCCGGCCGTTAAGCTCCAAAGAAAGATGGACATCAAGACGATTCCGGGCGTGCGCGCCGTGGAGCCGGCGTGGGCCGACAAAGCTCGTTTGCTCACCATTAGTTTTTCCTCCGTCAGCCCCGCGAAGGAATGCACTGGTGCGCCATTCCGAGGATAGGACTGACTATGAGACGCAGCGGCCGCACGTTTCGTTTCGGATCCGGTGTTGTCTTAGCACCGGTGCGACGATGCGAAGTCGAGTGAGCTCTCGCGAGAGCCATGAATGCCGCAAATGGGGCTGCTTTCAGGCAGGAGTTATCGGCCTGGAAGGCCGCCCAGAGGGCCTGCTCCGCGAAGAAAGCAGACAGGCCAGGAGGCCACAACAGGCTAAAGCCTGTTCCACCATGGACAGGCCAGGAGGCCTGTCCCACCGAGATTTATGAGTTTAGCCGCGCCAGCCAGCCTGTCAGGTCGCCGGCTAACTGTGGGTTGCCGGTCGCGATTTGGGTGTAGCGCTGGGTGGCTAGCGCCTTGTACTGCGCCAACAGTTCGAGCGGATCGCGCGCGTTGATTTGCGCAATCGAAATTGGCCCTAAAACGCCGTCCGCGGCGCAGTTGACGGCCGATTGCAGCAGCTTCAACGCGGACGGCCCCATGTTCACCGTCAGATCGAAGACCTTGTTGGCCAGGCTCTGATCGTTGATGGAGCCGAGATGATTGGCGTTCCAGAAGTATGTCTCGTAGATCGCGGTGGCTTGGGCGGTGCTGAGGTTTTGGATGAAAGCCTCATCGGCATCGGGCTTGTAGCCGGAACCTTGCACGAACTTCAAGGTTATCCCGTGGTTGACGATCTCTCCGGTCACCGGGTTGTGATAGAAACCGCCTTCGTGTTGCAGGGTGATTGTTACGGCTGGTTCAAAATCCGCCATGGTGCGTGAGTGCTCCTACCTCGATCTTACAACGGAGGCGCCCGCGTCGTGTGACCACCGGAAGTGACTGGCCCAGGCGGGTGGCACCGCGACCACGGCCGCAACCAGCTTGTAGCACATTCCTTCGAACGGCTCGCCCAGGCTGATGGTGAACAGGATCGTGCGGTCTTCCGGAATTCCGAGGTCGGAGGATCGGTAGTCGCCCTCGTCGCGCCGCTGCAGCGATCCGGCGTACGCGGGGTCCGTCAGCGGCAGGTTGTAGGCGACATCTCCAAGCCGGAAGAGCACGCGCGGCATGTTACGCAGTTCATAGGTGCTGAATTCAGTGCGCCACCGGATATCGGTGGGTTCCACGAGCACGAGCGACTCGCGCGCCGGACGGTTGCGAAACTGCGCTTGCGGCACCGACCGTTGCGTGTTCCCGAAAAGTTGAGACCCGCGGAGCACAGAGGCGGCGACTACACCGGCATGATCCGCCGAGGCGGGACGCTCCAGCAAGTCCCACGCGGAGTTGTCGACGAGCCAGTTCTCAGGCTGATGAGGCTTGGGCTGGGGATGCGACAGGCCCACCCGGATCACATCGAACAAGTGCGGCTCGGTGAGGTCGGGGAGGTGGTATTGGTCATACCGCAACTCGCCGTACTCTTGATTCGAGACGGGCCGCACCCAGCCGCCGCCATCCACGCGCAGGCCGGCGAGGCAGCGCGAGCCAAGCTTGGACGAATTCGCGAGACAGATCAGGTCGAGCGATGGCATAGGCTTCCTATAGGTGAGTAATTGTCAGATCGCCCCACTTATCGCGCAAGTATTCAAGCACCAGCCGGCGATGACAATGCTCGGCGGTTGGCTCACTGCAAAGCAGCGCCGTGGGAACCGAGAACAGGGCGTGATCGATCCTGTCTTCGATCTTTCGCTCCGCAATGAGGGCCAGGAACTTCGTCTCATAGTCCTGCCACGGCCCCTTGCTCTTCTTGTATTCGTCCAGAAGCTCCTGGGTGGGCGCGAGCAGGGGTTCATGCTGGTAGTCCGCGCCGCAGACCTCGCGCAGAAAGAACCGCAGATCGTCGCGCTTGGTGAATCCGGCCAGTTGCGACACGTTATTCAGCCGCACGTCGAGCAATCGGCGGATGCCCGCGCCTCTCAGAATCGTGAAGAACTGCTCTGCCGTTTTTTTGGTGAAACCGATGGAACAGACTTCCATGGCGCCTCGATTTCTTCGAATAAACTGAGCTGGTTACTGTGCGGCTCGGCGGCAGCCAGTTCCGCCTCGGACTGCAGGCGGCCATCGCCCCGAATGTGATCGACCGCGATGCCGCGTTCGCCGAGCACCCGGCCCACGAGCAGTCGGCGATGACATCCGGCGGGGTCCTCCTCGGCGCACAGGGCGGCCACGACGTACTGCCGCAGGCCCTCCTCCAGCCGGGCCAGGCCTTTCTGGAAACCGTGGGAATCGACTACTTTGTCGTACAGGACATGGCCCGCGGCATCGTAGTAGGCGTCGCCGCGCGGCCGGCCGCCCAGTTCGCTGCCGAGGTAAACATACTGGAATCCCGCCGTGCGCAGGGCTTCGACGAGCGCTTCGCGATCGAACTGCGTGGTGTACTTGGAATACGGGCTGGAGCGGACGTCGGCAACCACCTGCACGGAATGGAGTGCCAGCAGTTCCAGGAATTTCTCCATGGAGTGGTTGGAGTGGCCGATGGTGAGGACTCGCAGGGTGTCCGGCACGACCTCATGATACGACAGGAAAGGCCGATTCAACAATCGGCCTGCAGGGCCGGCGGGTCTGGAGACCCGCTGCAGGCATGGACGCCCGCCCCACATTGACAGCTTATGCCGAGCGCAGCAGGTCGCCAGGTTCGAAGCCCGCGGTATCCCTGATCGAGGCGTAGGAAGCAGCCAGGCCGACCATCAGCAGAATACCGCTCGACAGGGCCAGCATAATGGGGTCAATTGCCGGAACCCCGAACAGCATCGACTCGACGATCTTGCCGCATATAACCGAAGCGGCCATTCCGCACGCCAGGCCGTACGCAACGGTGCGCAGGGTCCGATAGAGACGCATCCGTGTCAGCCCGGCCTCGGTGGCGCCGAGCGCGATGCGAATGGCGTAATCGCGCCGCCGCGTTTCGCCCGCATATCGGACCACGCCGTACAGGCCGGAAGCCGCGAGCAACAGGGAGACGACCGCAAAGACCGTTGACAACAGGGTCTGCGTTTTCGATTGCGCCAACGGCTCCTGGATGGCGCTCTCGATCGTCTGAGTATTACTGACTACAAGAGTCGGGTCGAGCTTACCGGCGAACTTGGCCACCTGGCTGGCCACCGCCGAGGGGCTACCGGTGCGAATCACGAGATCGGTCACGCCGAACAGGGCCGGAAGGTAGACAGTGGGCGGTGCTGCATCCAACAACGAGTCGATTGAGTCCCCAACGATCCCAACGATCCGGAAGCGCTTGTCGGAGCCGAAGCTCCCCCAGTAAAGCTCGCGCCCAATCGGCTCAGTCCCCCCGAAATATGCCCGAACGAACCCCTCGTTCACCACGGCAACATCGGAAAGGAAGTCCTCGGAGGGAAGAAACAGCCTGCCCCGCAGAAGCGGCACGTGCATGGCCTGGAAATAATTGGGGAAGGTGTCTCGTTTGAGCGCGGGGGTCGGCCGCGAGGAGCCGGCGGCGTCCCCGACTGCGGAGAACGTAAATGTGGGCGGATACATGTTGCTGCCGGGCCGCGGGTAGGCCGCGGTGGCCGCATGGACGCCGGGGAGTCTGGCGGCGAAGTCGATGATCGACTCTACAGTTTCCATATCCCTTCGATTTCCAGCCCGATCTAGAACTCCCGCGGCGCTTGGGATGCTAATTCGCATGGCGAGCAAGTCGCGTGCGTCGTAGCCCAAGACACGGCTCTCCATCCGAACCAGGCTGTGCCCCGTTACGGCAGCCGTATTCGCGACGACCAGAGCCAAACAGAACTGCGCGGCTACCACTACTTCCGAGAAACGGGCCGGCCGTGATATGCGCTGAGAAAATCCAGTCTGAACTAATCCGGCCGGGGAAGACCGGAGGGTCTGGGATCCGTTCAGCAGCAAGGCAGCCACCCCGGCAAACAGGGCCGTCGACACACCGAAGAGCAGGGTGGCGGGGTCCATGCGAACGTCCGCCAGCCGCGGCATCGCGAACCACTCCGCATGCGTTTGAATGAACCGGATACCGACCCAAGCAATCAGGGCGCCCGCGGCGGCTCCGATAACCGCGCTTTGGAGGACTTCCCGGGCGACCGCGGAGACAAGATGGCGGCCCCTGGCTCCGAGCGCGGCTCGGATGGCCAATTCGGCCCGCCTCTCCTCCAGCCGCACCGCGAGAAGGGCGCCAAAGTTCGCCGTTGCGATCAGCCAAACCACACCCGTGGCCCCGAAAAGGAGCCAAAGCAGGCTCACGCTCCTGCCCAGAATCGCGCTCCGCAACGAGACGATTCTCGGATTGAAGAACCTCGTCTGGCGCGGATAAGCGGCACGCAACTGCCTGGCTTTGACCGCCATTTCCGCGCGAACCTGGGAAAGAGAAACGCCGGGCCGGAGTCGGACGAGGGCCTTGTAGCCACCTCCGTTCCGCGCGCGTAAATCGGGGGGTTCCGGGGACGAGAAGATCAGGTCCGGCTCTTGTGGCAGCAGGAGCGTAAGGAGTTGAGAAGCGGGCAGCACGCCTATTACGGTGACGGGGCGCGGGATGCGCAGGACTATCTTGCCAATCGCTTCGGGACCCGCGGCAAGCCGATTCCGCCAAAAGCGCTCGCTGACCAGAACGACGTCGGGAGACAGAGTCCGCAATTCATCGCCCCGCGGCCATCGTCCCAAGACTGGGGAAATGTCTAGCAACCTCAGCATGCCCCGGTCAAATTCGGCGCACGTAAGGTAGTCAACTCCTTTGGCATACTGAGCCGGGGCCGTCCAAACTCCCTGGATGAAGGCGCCCAGCTCCTCGATGCCCGAGAGGCTTCCTGCCGATTCCTTCAGGTTAGGAAGGGAGATCCCAAGCCCCCCGCGGATCATCCCCGGCTGGACTTCAGAGTAAACAAGTGCGACCCGTTCACTGTGCGGCAATGGCAAGTTGGACAGGACGATAGCGTGCAAAATGGCAAACAGGAGCATTGGCATGGCCACGCCCATGCCAACCACGAGGCACGCTCTACCGACGAAATAAACGCGCTGCTTCATCGTCGACCCAGACTAAACCGTCGGGCGGGCCCGCCAACGGACCCGCCGACGTAGATCGCCCTTGCTGGCGCGCCAGCTTGAAGCTACTGGCTGGGCGGCTTACAGAAGTTCATACTGTCGCAACCGTCGCATAACTTGCTGGCGCAGTTGCTCCAGATATCGCATGGGTTGCCGGACGGGCATCCCATCGGCTGGACGCTCCGGCCGGTCTCCCTGGCAATGACGGGCACCGTTAGTATTAAAGAAGTTGCCATCCCGCCGATCACCAGCGCGCACGGTATTGCTTTCCATAGTGTCCTGATCATAAGTTAACCCTTTCTCTCGTTGACTGGCTAGCCCCTCGCGCCGAACATGGGGCGCGATGAGCCGGTGAGGGGCCCGGCTCATGCCGCGAAGACGCCTTCGCTGCCCCAGAACTCCCACCCCCATGGGGTTTCCTACTGCCGCCAGCCCACATCCTTCTTGATTTCTTCGAGCCTGGCGGCCGAGATCTCGCCTGTCCAGACGTTCTTGCTGGTTCCGTCCGGAGCGACCAGCAGCGTTATCGGCGTTTCATAAAAGTGGTATGCAAGAACGCTCGCGGGCTCCAAATGAGCGAGCAATACGCCGTCGCCGACCTGGTATTTCTTCAGAAACTCCGATAATGGTCCCCCGACATTGGCGAACGCCACGCGCTTACCTTGGCAGCCCCTCGCAAGCTCCAACCAGGCTGGCCACGTGTTCCTGCAATGCCCGCACGACGGTGAAAAGGCACACACAAGAGTTTCCTGGTTGCCAGCGGGGAATGTGATGCTCACATCCTGGCCGTTTAGGTCCTTACCCATGAGCGGAGGAAGCCTCACGCCGACCCGGGTATGCTGGAATGATTTCAAGGAGTCCACTTCTCCGCGCAGACGGTGGTTCTCTCGGACAACCCACCAATTCGAGAGCGCTAGAAGCGAGCCGAGCGATGCTAATATTATGACGAGGTTGGTGCGTTTTTTCCCGATTAGGTCGCCACTATTCTGGTATTCGTCCATGAGCCGCTCCTTTATGTTTGAGCTTTTCAGGCGCTATTATCTGTAATATGCGCCATACCCCCCCCCTCTTGTCAATAGTTTTTCTGAGGGCCTTGACGCGAATTGTTGGAAATGACACGAGTCCCGCGCGGAAAGAATGGAGGTTGGCAGGCCGGCGGGTCTGGAGACCCGCTGCGGGCGTGGACGCCAGGCGTGGACGCCCGCCCCACATTACATTGACACATCCACAAGCATCCCAATCACCCGGCCAGGCGGTTGGGTTGAATCCAGCCGAGCGACACTCCGGTCATCAGCAGGCCGATGCAGACGATCAATGCCGCCGAGAGCACCGGGATGATGCGGAATGCCGGGTGGGCCGCGGCGCGCTGGCTATCCGGCAGGAAGTGTTTGGCGTACAGCACGAGCACGCCGATTCCCATCAGCACGATTGCCAGCCCGGAGCTGAAAGCGATCAGGAGCAGCAGGCCCAAGGCCACGCGGCCCAGCGCGATGGAGCTCAGCAGCAACACCAGTGCGGAGGGACAGGGGACCAGCCCGCCGCTCGCGCCCAGGGCTATGAGGCTGCCCAGCGTGATGTCGCCCTCCGGCACGTGGGTGTGGGTGTGCGGGCCGTGATCGTGATCGTGGCCGTGATGGTCATGATCGTGGTGATGATGATGCGTGGGGCGGGACTGAGAGTCCCGCGCAGGCTGGGAGCCTGCCCCACGCAGCCGCTGCGCGCGCTTGTAGAGCATCATGCCGCCGATCCAGACGATGGAGAGGCCGGAGATGGCGCCCAGCACCGGGAATATCTTTTCCGGCAGAACGTATTGCGAGAGGAACAGCGTGGTCAGCCCCAGGAAGAACACGCTGATGGTGTGGGTGAAGGTCACCATGCCGCCCAGAAAAATGGCGTGCTTGAAGGTGCCGCGCGAGCCCACCAGGTAGGCCGCCACAATAGTTTTGCCGTGGCCGGGAGAGAGCGCGTGCATGGCGCCCAGGCCGAAAGCGACGGCCATCCCCAGCAGGATCAGGCCGACGCCGATATCGCCGCGATGCAGCAGCCGCGACAGGAAATCGCCACGCACGACGGTGCCGGGGGCGGACGGCTGCGGCGGTACCGGGGAGGTGGCTGGGTTGGCGCTGGGCACTGGCACGATCTTCGGCAGCGATTTCTTGGCCGCGTTAGGCAGCAGCGGGTTGGCTGCGATCCACTCGACGGAGGCCTTCAAATCCTGCGGCGGCGCAACGGTTGGGTCGGCGGGATAGGCGGTCAGCGCCTGGCTGCGGTCGGTATCGTCCTGGGTGGCGCGCTCGATGGATGCGCCCGGCGCGGCGGCGATGACGACTTCTTTCCATCCCGCGCGGTCGGGATAATTGCGATCTTCATAGGAGAGCGATCCGGCGGCCACGGCCAGCTTCAGGATCGACGTAATGCGCATGACGGGAGCGCCGCCGGCGCCGGGCGCGATGGCCAGCGTGGCGGCTTCGAAGCGCGGCGAGATAGCGCGACCATCGCAGGCCAAGTCCAAGTTGCGCACCCACTCGCGCGCTTGCGCCTCGGCCTTGGCTTCCAGCAGCGGGCGCGGGCTATCGGCGTTCAGTCCCCATTGCTGCAACAATTGAAAGCGGGGGATTTCGGCCAGATCGAGCACGTAGCGAATCCGGGCGCCGCCTCCGCTCACTTCGATGCGGGCATAGTGGCTCACGCTGAAATTGCCCATGGGGTGGGCGGACAGGGTGAGGGCGAGCGCGAAAAGGAGCGGCCAGGCGCAAGGTTTCATTACAATAGGTCTTTACGAATTCTACGACGGTTTTGGATTTATGCGCTGGGTGACTTCAGAAGATGTGCCGCGGTCCGGCGAGTTGCGGGTGCCGGCGGGGACGATATTCACGCCCGCGGCCCGCGAACTGGCGGAAGCGCGCGCGATTCGCGTCATCGAATTGCGCGAGGGGCAGGCTGCGCCCGCAGCGCCGCCCGACAAGATTGTCGCGCTGGGCGCGGACCATGGCGGCTTTCGGCTGAAGGAAACCTTGAAGCCTCTGCTGGCGGGCCTGGGGCTGGAGGTGCGCGACGTTGGCGTGTTCGACGAAAAGCCGGCCGACTATCCGGATATCGCGCAGAAGGTGGCCGAAGTGGTGGCCCGGGGCGAAGCGCGGCGCGGGGTGATCATCGATGGCGCGGGCATTGGCTCGTCGATCGCTGCCAATAAAGTTTCCGGGATTCGCGCGGCGCTCTGTTACGATCGCGCGTCGGCTCGCAACAGCCGCGAGCACAACGACGCCAATGTGCTGACGCTGGGCGCGCGGCTGCTGACTGCCGGCCAGGCGGAGGAAGTTCTGCGCACGTGGCTGGAGACGCCGTTCGCGGGCGGCAGGCATACGGCGCGCGTGGAGAAAATTGCGGCGATTGAGCGGCAGTACAGCGGGGCGCCGAAACGATCGGTTACCGAGCCGCGCGCGTTAGCAAGCGGTTCCGGGCCGATCGCATCGCTGATCGATCACACCCTGCTGCGCCCGGAAGCCACGCGCGCGGATATCGTCAAGCTGTGCGGCGAGGCGCGGCAGTACGGCTTCGCCACGGTTTGCATTAATCCATATTGGGTGCCTCTGGCCGCCAGCGAACTGGCGGGAAGCGCCGTGAAGGTTTGCACGGTGGCGGGATTTCCGCTGGGCGCGACTTCCACGGAGGCCAAAGTGGCCGAGGCCGCCGCGGCGCTGCGGGCTGGCGCGCGCGAGATCGACATGGTGATCAACGTGGGCGCTTTGCGGTCGGGCGATTGCGACGCGGTGAAGTTGGATATCCAGGCGGTGGCGCGAGTGTGCCACGATGCGAACGCTATTGTAAAAGTCATTCTGGAGACAGCGCTGCTGAATGACGCGCAGAAGAATACGGCTTGCGGACTGGCGCAGGCGGCCGGCGCCGATTTCGTGAAGACCTCGACCGGCTTCGGACCGGCGGGCGCGACCGTGCAGGACGTCGTACTGATGCGGCACGCGGTGGGGCCGCGCATGGGGGTGAAGGCCGCGGGCGGCATTCGCACGCTGGACGACTTCCGCGCGATGGTGGCGGCGGGAGCCAATCGCGTGGGGGCCAGCGCCAGCGTGAAGATTGTGGAGGCGGCGGGGAAATGAGGGCAATTTTCGATGGCAGAAGGAGCGGCCTGGGAGGCCGCCGCAGGCTGAGAGCCTGCCCCACATGAAGGCGGTGCGATTTCGCGAGCGATCCGAACTTTTGGATTTCCTGCTGGAGGTGTCGACCGTCACATCGCAGACGCTGGATCTCGACGAGCTGCTGGCCAACGTTTCCGAGGTGGTCAAGCGGGTGATCCCCGGCGAGCTGCTGGCCATCCTTCTGTATAGCGAGAAGCGCCGCGAGCTGCGCATCCGCTATGCGCTGGGCCATCGCGAGGAGGTGGTGCAGAACTGGTCGATCCCGCTGGGACAGGGCATCACGGGCGCGGCCGCGCTCACCCGCGAACCGATCCTGGTGGCGGACGTGCGGAGCGACCCGCGGTATCTGAACGCCGTGGAAGCCGTGCGCACGGAGCTGGCCGTGCCCATGATCGCGCGGCGCAAGCTGGTGGGCGTGATCGACATGCAATCCACGCGGCCCAACGCCTATACGGAACAGGACCGCGCCCTGCTGCGGCTGATCGCGGGGCGGGTGGCCGTCTCCATCGATAACGCGCGGCTCTACTGGCGCGTGGAGCGGCAGAACCGCACGCTGAAGGCGCTGACCGCCATCTCGCAGGAGTTTTCGTCGATCCTGGACGTGGACGAGCTGCTGAGCAAAATCGCGACCACGGTGCGCGGCCTGATCGATTACGACGCGTTCAACATCCTGTTGGTGGATGCCGAACGCAAGTTGTTGCGGCATCGTTTCAGCATCCGGTACGACGAGCGCGTGGACTTGGACAACGTCCCGCTGGGAAAGGGCATCACCGGCGCAGCCGTGGAACAGCGCGCGCCGGTGCGCGTGCAGGATACCAACCAGGACCCGCGCTACATCGCTTCGCACCCGGGCATCCGCTCGGAGGTGGCCATTCCGTTGATGACGCTCGACCGAGTGTCGGGGGTGATGGACCTGGAGAGCGAGCGCGTGGGCTTTTTCACCGACGATCATGTGCGCATGCTGATGCTGCTGGCGCCGCAGATCGCGAGCTCGGTGGAGAACGCGCGCCTGTACGAAGAGGTGGCCATCCGCGAGCGGCGCATGGAGGAAGACCTGCAGGCCGCGCGCGAACTGCAGAGCGTGATGCTGCCCACCGGGGATCCGGGCTTCGAGGGGCTGGAACTGGCCGCTGGACTGCGCCCGGCGCGCGGCATCAGCGGAGATATCTATGACTTCTTCGAGTCGGCTGACGGCCGCGCGGTGCTGGCCTTCGGCGACGTGAGCGGCAAGGGCGCGGCGGCGGCCCTGTATGGCGCGCTGGTGAGCGGCTTGTTGCGATCGCTGGCGCCGCGGCGCACCGATCCGCGCCAACTGATGCGCGCGCTGAACGACGTCCTGGTGGAGCGCAAGGTGGAAGCGCGCTATGTGACGCTGCTGTTGATGCTGTGGAGCCCGGCCATCCGCCAGTTCGTGATGGCCAACGCGGGGAGCAATCCGCCGCTGGTGTGCCGCAACCGCGCGATCCTGAAGCCCAGGGTGGAAGGCGTGCCGCTGGGCCTGCTGGACGAACGCGAATACGAGGAGGTGGTGTTCCAGGCGCACCAGGGCGACACCATGGTGCTGTACTCGGATGGCGTGACGGATCACCTCAGTCCCGAGGGGCAGGACTACGGGCGCCATCGCCTAGCGGAGGTGGTGTTGCGCACGTGCGAGCAGCCTGCGGAGGCGATTGTCGCGGAGATTCTGGCGGATCTGGACCGCTTCAATACTACGCCGTTCGACGACCAGACGGTGCTGGTGCTGAAGGTGAAATGATGGGCAAGTTCCCGTATTGTGGGGCGGCCAATCTTGGCCGCAGCCGCCTTTTAGGCGGCCAGAACCGGCTGAAAGCCGGCTGCGGGCAAGAGATCGGCTAACCGCCCATGTTCCACTACTCCAACCAGGATCTTTATTGCGAGAACGTGCCGCTGGCCGACATTGCGCGCCAGGCCGGCACTCCGGCCTACGTGTATTCGAGCGCCATCATTCTGGAGAATTACCGCGCCTACGACGAGGCCCTGGGCGCACTGCCGCACACGGTCTGCTATGCGGTGAAGGCCAACTCGTCGCTGGGCATTCTGGCGCTGCTGGCCAAGGCCGGCGCGGGGTTCGATATCGTGTCGGGCGGCGAACTGTATCGTGTGATGCGGGCGGGCGGCGATCCGGCGAAGGTGGTGTTCTCGGGCGTCGGGAAGACGGCCGGCGAGGTGGACTACGCGCTGGAGAGCGGCATCCACATGTTCAACTGCGAGTCCGAGCCGGAACTGGCGCTGATCGATGCGTTGGCCGCGCGGCGCGGCGTGAAGGCCGGATTCGCCATCCGCGTAAATCCGGACGTGGACGCTTCCACGCATCCATACATTTCGACCGGTCTGCGCGAGCACAAATTCGGCATCGACATTGCGGACGCCGAAGCCGTCTACGAGCGCGCGCGCGATTTGCCGAACCTGACGGCCGAGGGAGTGAGCTGCCACATCGGCTCGCAGTTGATGGACACCAACCCGATTCTGGAAGCCACCGAGCGCGTGCTGGCGCTGGTGGAACGGCTGCGCGCGAAGGGTTTCGCGATCGGGCAGATCGACTTGGGCGGCGGGTTGGGCGTGGCCTACCAGGCGCACGAGCAAGCACCCGAGATCCGCGGGTTCGTCGCGCAGGTGCGGGCGCGGCTGGAAGGGCGCGGATTGCGAGTGACGATCGAGCCGGGCCGCTCCATCGTGGGGCGCGCGGGCGTGCTGTTGACGCGCGTGCTGTACCGCAAGAAGAGCGCGGAGAAGGAATTCGTGGTGGTGGACGCGGCCATGAACGACCTGATCCGTCCTTCGCTCTACCGCTCGCACCACGAGATTATTCCGCTGCGCAAGACCGGGCGGCCGGAGATCGTCGCCGACGTGGTGGGGCCGGTGTGCGAGACCGGCGATTTTCTGGCGCGCGGGCGCAACATGGCCAACGCCGCGCCGGGCGATTACCTGGCGGTCGAGACGGCGGGGGCGTATGGGTTCGTGCAGTCGTCGAACTACAACTCGCGGCCGCGGGCGCCGGAAATCCTTGTCGAAGGCGACACGTTCCGTACCATCCGCGCCCGCGAAACCTACGCGGACTTGGTGCGCGGTGAAGTCAAATGAATTGGAGGGCGGGCTTTAGCCGGCGCAGGGCTTTAGCCCTGCTCTTCCTCTGCCCCGCAGCCCGAGCCCACGACGTGATCACAACCAAACTGCTGTGGACACAGGAAATCTCGCGGCTGATGAACAAGCATTGTGTGAGCTGCCATCGCGAAGGTGGCGCGGCGATGTCGCTGGCCACCTACGAATACGCGCGACCGTGGGCCAAAGCCATCCGCGACGAGGTGTCGGCGCGGCGCATGCCGCCGTGGGGCGCGGTCAAGGGCGTGGGCGAGTTCCGCGGCGACCCCAGCTTGTCGCAGATCGAGATCGACACGATCGTGAACTGGGTGGAGGGCGGTGCGCCCAAGGGCGACGAAGTTTACTTGCCGCCTGCGCCGCATTTCAGCGCGGAGAGTGGCGCGCAGCGGGGCGGCCGCGAACTGACGGTCACCACCGGCGCGGCGCTGACGCTTTCCTCCCCCGTGGAATTGTCCGGCCTGCGTCCCGTGCGGCTGGCGGCGGGCGAGTCGCTGGAGGTGACGGCGTACCAGCCGGATGGCGCGGTCGAGCGGCTCATTTGGATCCGCGAGTGGCGCCCGGCGTGGGAGCGCACGTACTACTTTCTGCATCCCGTGCGGCTCCCGAAGGGCACGCGGATCGCGGTGTATTCGGGCAAGCCAGCGGAAGCGGCGATGGTTTATTCCGGCCCCTAGAATTTCGTCACCGGCATGAGATCGATGGGTCAGTTTGCAATTGGAGGGCGGGCAATTCTGCCCGCAGCCGGCTTTCAGCCGGCTAGACATCGCTTAAGAAAAGCAGCGCCTCGTCCGGACTCGCCCTGTCCTTGCCGGCCATCCCCGTCAGCACCGCATAGACTTCCGCGAGGCAGTGCGCCGCCGTGCATGCTGTTGGTTTCTTCTGGCGGACGAACAACGCGAAGCTCGGCTCATGATGCTGATGCTCACCATAGAACGTCGCCACTAGCACCGAGGTGTCCAGGAAAGCTTTCATGGGCGCGTTCCCCGATGGTCGCGGTCGCGCTGTTCCCGCAGGTTTCGCAAGACTTGATCTGTCGCCGCCGCGGAGAGTCTCTGGCTGCCTCGGAATACCCAGACACCATGTTCCCTCCGCAAGGGCGATGCGGAGCGCACCGGGCGAAGCGTCACGCGTTCGCCCTCGGATTTCAACGAAAGAGCGTCGCCCGGCTCCAGGTGCAGCTCATCGCGCAAGGTCTTGGGAATGACCACCCTGCCAGCCTTATCGAGCGTAACAGTGGTGTTCATGATGGAATCCTATAGTGGGGCCGCCCATTTGTCAAATACCATTTTAGCAACCCAGCGAACGGGGCCAAGCCACGCCCATCGTTGTGATATCATTCTCAGCCAGTGCACTCCAAGAATCTGCCGCGCTCGCTGGCTGTCCTGTTCGCCGTCAACATCCTCAACTTCTACGACCGGCAAGTCCTGGGCGCGCTGCTGGAGCCCATTCGCAAAGAGTTCCACCTTTCCGATACGCAACTCGGCGCTCTGGGAACGCTGCCCATCGTGCTGTACGCGCTGGCCGGGCTGCCGCTCGGGCGCCTGGCCGATTCCGGCAGCCGCAAGCGTTTGCTGGCGGCGGGCGTAGCCGTTTGGGCGTCGCTCACCGGTTTGGGCGGGCTGGTGCAGAGCTACCTGATGCTGCTGGTTTCGCGCTTGGGCGTCTACGTGGGAGAAGCCGCTTGCGCGCCGGCCGCCACCAGTTGGATCGGCGACCTGTTTCCGGCCGAGCGCCGCTCGCGCGCGCTAGCCATCTTCATGCTCGGCGTGCCCATCGGCGGCGCGCTCAGCTACGCCATCAGTGGACCCGCGGCGCAAGCCTGGGGCTGGCGGGCGGCCCTGGTGGTGGCGGCGCTGCCCGCCGCGTTGCTCATCCCGGCGCTGCTCACCCTCGACGAACCGGCCCGCGGGGCCAGCGAAACGCGCCGCCCGGCCACGGCCACCGCAGCCCCGCCGGTCTGGTCGATCCTGCGCATCCCGACCATGTGGTGGATCATCGCATCCGGGGCTCTGGTGAACTTCAACCTCTATGCGCTGGCGACTTTCTTTCCCGCGTTCCTGACCCGCTATCACGGCCTCTCGGTCGGTCAGGCGGGCTTGTGGGCCGGTGTTGGCTACGCCGTGGCGGGCATCGCCGGCGGAGCGATCGCGGGCGCCTGGGGCGACCGCGTGATCCACAAACGCAAGGATGGCCGCATGCTTTCGGCCGCCGTCGCGGCATTGGTAGCAGCGCCGCTCGCGCTCATCGGGATCAGGCAGCCTGCGGGCGGTGCAGCGGCCTCCATCGCCCTCATCATGATCGCGTACGGCTTTCTGAATATGTATTACGGGCTGGTGTACTCGGCGATTCACGACATCGTGGCGCCGGCCGTGCGTGCCACCACCATGGCGATTTATTTCCTGGCGATGTATCTGTGCGGCGCATCCTTCGGCCCGCTGCTCACCGGACGGCTCAGCGATTCGCTGGCCCGCAGCGCCGCCCATGCCGCTGGCTCGGCGGTGGTCGGCGAAGCCTACCGGGCCATCGGGCTGCACCAGGCCATGTACGTGATCCCGGCTCTATCGGCGGCCCTCGCGCTAGCGCTGTACGCAGGGTCGCGCACCATTGCGGCCGACATGGCACGGCGGGATGAACCCGGCCCGCGCGCCGTAGTACAATCCGCCCAATGAAGCTGTTGATCTTTTCCGACATCCATGGCGACCTCGGGGCGTTGGCGCGGATGATGGACACCGAAGCGGATTACTACGTGTCCGCCGGCGACCTGGTGAACTTCGGGCGCGGCCTGGACCGCTGCGGCCCGATCCTCGCCCGTCGCGCGAACCGCGTCTACGTGCTGCCGGGCAACCACGAAACAACGGCGCAGATCGCCGGCCTGTGCCGCGACTTCGGCCTGCACGACTTCCACCAGCAACACGCGCACTGGGGCCGCTATCGCGTCGCCGGGCTGGGCTACTCCAATCCGACGCCCTTCCATACGCCGGGCGAATACACTGAGGCGGAACTGGCGAGCAAGCTGGAAAGCTTCGCCGGACTTGCTCCGCTGCTGCTCATCTGCCACTGTCCGCCGCAGGGCACGGCGCTCGACCAGATCCGCCCCGGTTTGCATGCCGGCTCCACGGCCGTGCGCGATTTCCTGCTGCGCGAACAGCCGGAGCTTTTCTTTTGCGGCCACATCCATGAGGCCGCCGGAGTGCACGCCGCCATCGGCAAAACGCAGGCCATGAATGTGGGCAAGCAGGGCTGGCTGTTGGATCTGAACCAGGACCGGGAGGAAGCATGACGAAAGCGGCGCCACCTGTCAAGCGATCGACTAAAGCCCGCTCACCGTCAGCCAAGCCATTCCTTCGCTTCTACCACTCAGAAGCCCTGCGCGTGAAGACTCTGGCAGTCCTCACGACCATCGAAAAAGCGCAAGACGGCAAGCCGCATCGCGATGCCCTGGCCGAGATCGTCGTGGAACTCACCGACAGCGGCCTGGAATACTATTTCATGCGACCGCTGAAGCTTGCCAAGGCCGGCTTCTTCACCGAGCAATCGGCAAGCCTGGGCATGGGAGCTGTAAAACGGGTATTCGCGTCGGTCATCCGCAACGTCATAGGTCACATGGATAACCCTCAGCTTCTCTCGGTATGCAGCTCCGTCCGCCACCTCATGAAGTAATTGCGGGGCAGGCCCTCGGCCTGCGGCGGCCTCTCAGGCCGCCTCTTTGCTGCGCTGCGCTTCAGTCCAGAAAGAAGTCGCCCCGCAGCGGCTTGTCCGGCGACACCGCATAGTGGCTGAAGTCCGTCACCCCAGCGCCTGCCAGCACATCGTCGTCGATAAAGAAATTGCCCGTGGTCGTACGGCTGTCCCGAGTCAGAATTTGCCAAGCCGCGTCGGCCATAATCTCTGGCGTCCGGCCGCGTTCCGGTTCCGCGCCCGGAATAATCTGCAGCGCCGCGGTAGCGATAATCGTGCGCGGCCACAGCGCATTCACGGCGATGCCCTGACGGCGGAATTCCTCGGCCATGCCCAGCACGCACATGCTCATCCCATACTTCGCCATGGTGTAAGCCACGCACGGCGCGAACCACTTGGCGCTCATATTGAGCGGTGGAGACAGCGTCAGGATGTGCGGGTTGGCGGCCTTCGCCAAATGCGGCAGGCAGGCTTGCGAGCAAAGAAACGTGCCGCGCAGATTCACCCCCAGCATCAGATCGAAGCGCTTCATGGGAGTCTCCAGCGTGCCCGAAAGGCTGATGGCGCTGGCGTTATTGACCAATATATCGATGCCGCCGAAACGCCGCACCGCCTGCTCCACCGCGCCGTACACCTGGTCCTCGAAGCGGATATCCACGGCCAGTGGCAGCGCATGGCCGCCCGCCGCTTCGATCTCCGCCGCCGCGGTGTGGATGGTGCCCGGCAGCTTGGGATGCGGCGTAACAGTCTTGGCCGCGATCACAATATTGGCGCCGTCCCGCGCCGCGCGCAGCGCGATCGCCAAGCCGATTCCGCGGCTCGCGCCTGAGATAAAGAGGGTCTTACCGGCAAGTGTAGGCATGCCGGATTATTATATCCGAGCGCAGGCAGCCGGTGCCAAAAATGTATAAAATATGTCTGGGTCTGTAAATACTAAATAGACCTCGGAGGTTCCGTGCCTGCCGCCATCGCCCCTTACAATCTCCTGGAAGCCGCCGGACTCGAAGCGTTGACCGCCAGCGAGCCCGAACGCCTGCAATACCGGCCCGAAGGCGGCGCTTACCTTCGCCTGATGGGCCTGCCGCTGGAACCGCTGCCCGCCATCGACGAGCAAAAAATCGCGGAGCTCTGCCGCGTCGTGCGCGGCCTGGCGTTTGCGGCGGTGGACGCCGCCAAGTCGGGCCATCCCGGCGGCTCGTCGTCGAAGGCCGAGCAGGTGCTCACGCTGCTCTCGAGCGGCACCCTGGGCTTCGACCCGCTCCACCCCAAGCATCCCGGCCGCGACCGCATCGTGTGGTCCGCCGGCCATTGCACGCCGCTGTTCCATGCCGTCGTCGCGCTGGTCTACGACACGTTGCGCTCGAACGGCGAGCACCTGCCGGCGGAGGCCGAGGACGCAGCCGTCTACCCGGAGGAACTGGCGCACTTTCGGCGCTTCGACGGACCCAGCGGCCACGTCGAGTCGCGTTACGCGCTGGCCGATACGTCCACCGGTTCTTCCGGGCACGGATTTTCGGCGGCGCTGGGCTTCGCCGTTTTGCACCGTTCCTGCGGCCTGCCGGCGAAAGCTTTCGTAGTCGCTGGCGACGCCGAGACCGAAGAAGGCATGAGCTACGAAGCGCGCAACCTGGCCTCCAACCTGGGCGTGCGGAATCTCCTCGTGACCCTGGATTACAACAACTTCGGCATCGACGGACCGATCACCGAAGTGCTGCCGTCGCCTTACCTGAATCACTGGTTCGCCGCCGGCTGGAACATGATCGAGGTGGATGGCCATAACATCCGCGAGTTGGCCTACGCCTATCGCCTGGCGGACCAGGGCTTCGGCGCGGGCCGCCCCACGGTGGTGATCTGCCACACCGTAAAAGGCAAAGATTATGGCCGCCTCGAAGGCAGCGCCGACTCGCATGGCACACCGCTGTCCCACGCGGAGTATGTGGAAGCCATGCACAAGCTGGGCTTTCAGATACCCGGCCGGGAAGGTGATGCCGCTGCCGATATCCGTACGGTCATCGCCACTCTAGCCCCCGCCGATCGCGATTATCTGACCAGCCGGCTTGCCGATGCCGCTGCCCGCATCGCGCCCGAGCCGGAACTCACCCGCCGCATGCAAGTCGCGCTGGCCGGCCGGCCCATAGCCGACTACACTCGCCTGGAGCGCCCCGATGTGCTGCCGCCGGAGTTGGTGTTCCGCGAAGGCGACGCCGTCCCCACGCGCAAAGCCACCGAAGCCTGGTTTGCCTGGGCCATGCAGCGGACCGCGTTCTTCTACCTCGGCGCGGGCGACCTGATGAAATCCATACTCACCGGCAAAGCCGAGAACGTCTACGGCATCGTCACCGCCGCCAATCCGCTGGGCCGCGGCATCCGCTTCGGCATCGCGGAACAGAACATGGCCATGATGTCGGCGGCCATCGCGCAGGACACCCTGCCCGGCGGCTTCCGGCCCATGACCGCCTTTGCCACCTATGGCGTATTCACTCCCATGATGGCCAACGCCGTGCGCATGACGCTCATCAACAACGCCGTGAACCCCCACGCCTCCAGCTTCTTCATCATGTTGGCCGCGCACGATGGCCCGGAGACCGGCGAGGACGGCCCCACCCATCACGGCCTCTTCTGGATGTCGCTGTTCACCGCCTATCCCGGCATCAAAGTCTACAAGCCGCTGGATGCCAACGAGGCTGTCGAGATGCTGTTCTATGCGGCGCATCGCGGCGAACCGGTGGTGTTCTCCGCCGTGCGTCCGGCCACTCCGGTGTTGCAGCGCGGCGATGGCGTACCGCCCGCCATCGAAGCCATTCACGGCGCGTATGTGTTCCGCGCGTTCCGCGAGAATGGCAGGCCCAAGCTGGTGCTGGCCATCGCCGGCGGGCAGGTGCTGGCCAATGTGCTCGAGATTCTTCCGGAAATCGAGGAGCGCGCCGACGTCAAGATTGTAGCGGTCACCTCGCCCCAGCTTTATGAGGAATTGCGCCATCACAATCCCAAGAAAGCCCACGAGATTCTATCCGACGAGGAACGCCGCTCGGTGGTCACGCTGCATAACGGATGGCGCGGCTTCCTGCATCCGTTCTTGCTGCCGGCGGATTATGAGCAGCGCGTCTTCGGCATCGACGCATTCTCCCGCTCCGGACGACCGTCCGAAATCTACGCCGACGCCGGCTTCGATCCGGCCGGCCTGCGCCGCAAACTAATAGAGTACCTGAGATAAGTGGGGCAGGCCCCCGGCCTGCGGCGGCCTCTCAGGCCGCCTCTTCCGCTATTGCGAGCCCCCCGCCAGTGGGATCGTCAACGTACCCAAGTTCCCGCTGCCGATATCCCGCACGATCACACGAAGCGAGGTCGCCTTGGGGTCCACCTTGAACCTTCGTTCATACAGGAAACCGTTCTTGACCGCCAAGTCGTAGCTCTCCTGCCGCAGCTTCAGCCCGAGCGCCCGCGTAAGGGGTTCGTATGTATTGCCGGACCTGTCGCGTTGAAACAGGCTGATTTCGATCTGTCCGTTCCAACGCTCGCCATCGGGAACCAAACTGACGCCTGCCATGCCGATATTGAGCTTCAGTTCGTCGTCGTCCTCCCCGCTAACGGGCAAAACACCCCCGCTCAACTCGATGGCGCTCGCATCCACCGGGCTCCAAACCGCCTGCCGCAATTCGGCCTCCCAACGGTGCCCATCCCGCTGCTGCGCCTCCGGCTCGAAGTACCCATCCCGGTAGCGCACGCTCAAATGCTCGCGTCCCGGCAGCTTCACCTTTATAGGATGAAACGAACCATCGCCGCCCGAGGTCCTGGAATAGAAGCCCAAAGTGTAAGTCACGCGGGAGTCTTCGAAAGAACTGCGGATGGCGCCCCGAATGTCGTTCGTATTCACGAACACCTTCCCGCCCGTGGCTTCCGCCAGTTCGGTCAACGAAGACTGCAGCCTCAGGCTGAGTTGCCGTTTCCATTGGTAATTCCGGTCGATATATGCGTTGGCCGCCCTGGCGGGGTCTGGGGCGTACATGGTCACTTTGCTGGGAATCACGAACGATCCGTCCAGGGCATACGGCGCCAGTCCGCCCGGGTCGATGGCATAGACCGACACCCCGTCCTGGATAATCGTTCGCAACATGCTCAGCCAGATCTTTCGATCCGGCGGCAGGAACCACTTTCCTGAAATCAGGACCACATTCTTCCGTCCGGGCACCGCCGCCAGATGATTTGCCACAGTCTCGAGAAGCGTCAGAGGGCGCTTCTGATCGGGCGCGACGTAGGTTCCGTGATCGTCCTCAGCCGGCCCTTTGTGGACTTCCGGAAGTCCCACCGGGAGCGCCGGATTTGCCGTGGACGTACCTGGCGCATCGGCGGAGCCCTCCGGCAGCGAGGATGACCTTTTCGCATCGGGGGCCCCAAACTGGTCGCGATGGATCTGTTTCGCAGTCTCGGCATCCACGCCCGCGAAATGTATAGCGAACTCGGCCCATGCATCCAGACCCTTTGGACTGCCCGGATCGGGCGCGGCATTGGGCTTCCAGGAAGCCAACCGCTCCAGCAGATCGGCGCAATTCTGGTTGTACTCGCGCAAGACCCAGAACCGGCCCGCGCCCATAAGATATATGCCCAGCCTGTCCTCCGGATGGACTTGCCGCAGGAACTGGATGAGTTGGTTCCTGGCATAGACCAAGTCCTGCCAAGTCATTCTATAGACGTCCCAGGTCTCGCCCGCATCGATCAGAATGACGGTAGGCGCGTTGGGAGCGCCGGGTTCCGCCGGCGTCCGGTTGGAGAAGGTGCCGGCTGCCGGCGCGGTCGGGGTCACAGGGGCAAAAGGAGCCGGATGATAATCCTCAACATGGAAGACCCGGATTTCCTGTTTCTTGCCCTTGTCGTAAAGCTCGAAGTCGCCGGCCTTCAGACCGGTTACGAGATCGCCGTGGCTGTCTTTTACCACCACGCTAACCTGCACCAGTTGCGTGTTAACGCGCAGAGTGACGGGGCGCTCGGGCGCTTGCGCGATGACGCCCGCCACCGGAACCAGAGCGAGCGTCAGAGCGGTTCGAAGAGCAGCTTTGAAGGCCATTGCTGCGTCCTAGTGCCTAGTGCATAGAATCTTCGTGGGGCAGGCCCCCGGCCAGGGGTGCCCTCTGGGCCGGGCCTCTCAGGCCGCCTTGAGAGTTTCAGATCTCGTCGGGTTCGTTTCCGGCCGCCAAGCGCTGCCTGCGCAGTTCTTCCTCGGCCCAGAACCAATCTTCGCCCTGGCCTCCTTCCGGCGACCCGCGCATTTCCCAATGCCAAGAGGCGAGGCGGCCGAGTTCATCGCGATCGATCACTTCGTCGGTGACCGGGGCTTCCAACTCGTATTGTAGGACGGCAGGCATGTATTGATCTCCTTCCAGAATTATGACGTACACCCGTAACGGAATCAAGGACCTGTTTATCTGCTATGCTTCCACCCTGCTATCCTGAATAGCGGAAGCCCCCAACTATGGCGGAAGATGTTCAGCCGGTGCAGTTGAAGCCGGAGACCTTGCAGGCTTTCGAAACATATGTCCGCGAGGCCGAAGCCGCCATGGAACTGACGCTGCGCGGCGAGGCGTTCCTCTGGTCCGACGGCGACCCCAAGCGCGCCAGGCAGGTGCGCCAGGGCAAAATCGTCGCGGAGTTTTGGCAGGGCAAAGGTCCGGTCAAGGTCCCCTCCGGATTGATCCACGACTGGATCGGCGCCGCATTCATTCCCGGCGCCACCGTGCCGCGCATCCTGGCGCGCATCCAGGATTACGACAATCACAAGAACATCTACCGGCCCGAGGTGATCGATTCCAAGTTGATCGCCCGCCGCGGCGACGACTTTCAAATCTACCTGCGCGTGCTAAAGAAGAAGATCATCACGGTGGTGCTCGACACCGATCACGACGTTCACTACTTCCATGTCGACGGAACGGACGGCGCGCGCTGGGGCTGCCGCTCCTGCACCACGCGCACGGCCGAAGTGGATGACGCCGGCAAGCCCAACGAAAAGGTGCAGCCGCCCGACGCCGGTTACGGTTTCCTGTGGCGCATGAATACCTACTGGCGTTTCGAGGAGCGCGACGGCGGCGCATTCGCCGAATGCCGCGCGATTTCGCTGACGCGCGACATCCCGGCCGTATTCAAATGGATCATCGAGCCCATGGCGCGCAGTCTGCCGAAGGATACGCTGATTCACACCCTCAAAGCCACGCGAGACGCCGTATCCAGCACGCTGACATGACAGTGGGGCAGGCTCTCAGCCTGCGGCGGCCTCTCAGGCCGCCCTGCAGCACGCGGTACCCTGGTGACAATAGGAGGCGATCGTGCGCCGCGCTATATTCTTCTCTCTCTTCGTTGCGAACCTGACCGCTGCGCAGCAGCCCTTGTTCCGTGTCGTGGATCTTGACGTCGGCGCGACCCAGCGAGTCCAGATCGCGGATGGCAAGACCGCGACCGTGAAGCTGCTCTCGACCAGTGAGACGCGCGACCGGGTCCGTTCCGCCATCCGCGATGCTCGCGTAGACGTGGAAATCAATGGCGCAAGCGCGACGCTTTCCTGCGGCAATTACCGCCTTCCGGTGGCCGTCGGCGGCGTGCAAGTCGACTGCGAAGTCACCAAAGCCTACTACCGCGACACCAACGCCGACCACTGGGCGCTGATCAAAGACGCCCGCCTGCGCCTCTGGCCCGCTACGTCGCCGTACATGCCAGCCGGCTCCTTTGTCTATCCGGTCCGGCAGCGCTGGTTCGCCTCGCGTACGCAAATGGCCAACGAGCCGACCTACGTGGACAACGGCGAGAGTATCGGCGCGCGCCGGATTTACTATCACGCGGGCCTGGATATCGGGGGGGCCGAGCGCATGGTGGATGTGCTGGCGGCGACCAGTGGTCTGGTGGTTGGACTTGGAAACGCCCTGGTGGACAGCGAGAAGGACAACGCCAGCCTGCACACCGAGCACAACGACACCATTTGGGTATTGGATGAGCGCGGCTGGTACCATCGCTACACGCACCTGTACTCGTTTGATCCATCGGTGAAGCTGGGCGGACGGGTGGCCATGGGGCAGAAGATCGGCACGCTGGGGAAGGAGGGCGCCAGCGGCGGCTGGTCGCACCTGCACTACGAGATCCTGAGCCGGCAAGCATCCGGCAGATTGGGGACCCTCGAAGGCTATGCGTTCTTATGGGAGGCCTACTTGCGGCAGTACAAGCCGCACGCGATTGCCGTCGCGCGGCCTCACCAGGCTGCACTCGTCGGGGAGAAAGTGTTGCTGGATGGCTCGCGGTCATATAGCGACTCGCGCATCGCACGGTTCGAATGGACTTTCACGGACGGCGGGAACGCGTCGGGACAGCGTGTCGAGCGGATCTACTCCCAGCCCGGCACGTACAGCGAGATCCTCAAGATCACCGACGACCGGGGCCGCACGGACTACGATTTCGAGACGGTCAATGTGCTCGATCCGCAACATCCGGAGCAGACACCTCCTACCATTCAGGCGGCCTACTGGCCCACTACCAGCATTGCTCCAGGAGCCTCGGTAACCTTCAAAGTCCGGACGTTTGGCACTACGGATGGGGAGGAGATCTGGTCCTTTGGCGACGGCGCCACCGCCCGGACGAAGTCAGACGGCAATGTGGAGCCGCACGCGAAGGACGGATTCGCCGCCACAACCCATGTTTTCCAAAAGCCGGGAGATTACATCGTGCGTGTGGAGCGCGCCAACCGGTTGGGCCACAAGGCCATCGCGCATCTTTTTGTGCGAGTGGGTGGGGCAGGCTCTCAGCCTGCGGCGGCCTCTCAGGCCGCCTCTTCGGTTGCGGCCGTAGCGCTCTCGAACCACACACAGGAACCGGGTAGGGCTTTAGCGAAGGGGTGAACGAACAAACCACCAAGCCACGCTTGACATTTTGTTCTTTGCATTATAGAGTACTTCAAGGAGCTTGTGACCCAGCCTTATGACACTCTCGGATTTGCTCTTCCTGGCCTCAGTCCTATTCGTCGCGATCTTGCTTATCCGCATCGCGCTATCCGCCATGCGGCGCCGGTGGGAGGCGACCCGCCGTTTGACCCGGCTCATGGGCCTCTTTCTTGCACTCTATGCTGCGACTCTGATCTGCTTTGCACTCGCACTTCCACGACGCTTCTACGCCCCCGGTGAACGCCGCTGCTTCGACGATTGGTGCGCAACCGCGGTTGACGCAAAGGTCGCGGCCGGCGCAGTCGGCATCGCTTGTCAGGCCAGTAAGTCCGGTCGCGATTGGGTTGCGGCGATCGAGGTTTCGAGCGTCGCCAAGGGCATCCGCCAGCGCGCGCGCGATGCGCGAGCCGAGCTGGAAGACCGGCAAGGAAGGCGCTATCAGCCCTGCGCCGCGCCGCTCGCCACGGAAACTGGACCGGCGCGCCTCCTTTCGGATGAAGTCGGACCAGGCGAATCGTTTCGTGTTCTCCTGCCGTTCCGCCTCCCGGACGACGCAACGCCAGCGGGCCTGGTTTTGCATCACGGTGATGTTCCTGGCGTTGTAATCGTCGGAGCGGATCAGAGCCTCCTGCACGCGCCCGCGCTGCAGCGGCTTGCCTTGGCCCAGGCGCGCTGATCATAGCTGGCCTCCTCCGAGGGTATATGTTTTCTTGGCGTGCTTGGCGGGTCCTTGGCGTCTTTGCGTGAAACCGGGTTGGCCTTCAGTCACCGCCTTCCAAAAAAATGTTCTCCCGCTCTATCAATCACTTCGCGCCTTAGCCCCGCCCCCTCCGTCCGCACCCGTGCTCCCCTGGAAGTAAGGAGGCCCCTACCATGGCGCCCGGCCACACCCTCACCCCGGCCCAGCAACGCGTCGTCGCTCTGCTCTCCGCCGGTTCCACCGCTACCGCCGCAGCTCAATTCGTCGGTGTCCGCCAGGACCTCGCTTGGCGCGAGCAAGCCCGGTCGCTCGCCGGCCAGGCGGTCGGCACAAATCCAGGCCGTCCTGGCCAAACGTCTCGCCGCCGCGGCACAATCGGCCCCCCATCGCACACCCAGCCGGTCACCCCAATCTGACGCCGACGTTTCCACCCCCGCCCATGCAACCAAATGCAACACGTTTCGCACAATTCCGTATACACCAGACCCCAGCCGTGTAATAAGCTCAAACCAATGCCCACGGATCTGCTCGCGCGCCTCGAACAATGGAAGACCCGGTTTGGCGCGCCGGATATCCACCCGCTCCACCGGTTGCTCGGCCGTCTCGCCGGCCACCGCTTCCCCGATGCGGACTCGCTCATCCGCCTGCACGAGTGCCTGTTGTTTCTGCGCGCCTATCCGGCCGATGCAGAAGTCCTGCGCCTCGCGGACGCCGTCCTTTTTTCCTTTGCGCCGCGCGTGGCCCAATTGAGCGACCTCTCCGCATTCGAAGACGCCGCCGTCTCGGGCATCGCGGGCACATCGTTTTCAGCGGTCTTCAGCTATGAGGTCGCCCGCCAACTCGCCGCCCGCTACCCGCGCCAGATCGAAATCGATTGGGAAAACTACGACCAGGCGGAGAAACTCGGCCCCGTGCTGCGGCGCTTCCTGCCGCTGGTCGGGGAGGATTGGCCGGTGGAAGCGCACGTCCCATTCCGCGCCTGGGTGGATGCCGCGCGCCCGCCAAAGTCCACCGCTCTCGCATGGCTGCTCGGCCGCATCGCTTCCCTGCCCCTCAGCCCGCGCGACCAGGCCGATCTCTACGAATCCCTGGAACTGTTGCTCGTATGGCGCATCGGCCCGCGCGCCAACCGCTCGCGCATGCGCCTGCCGCTGCGGCAACCGTATTTCCACCGCCAGCCGCTCTTGCGGCGCGCCGATATCGATCTCGCGCGGGAACTCGATGGCCCGCCCCTGCCGGTCGCGCACCTTGCGAAGCCCGAGGCCCGCAAGTTGCTCGACCTGATCCTGGATACGTCCGCCATGCGCTACCGCGAGCTATATGGCTTCACCCATCCGGACCCCCAGCGCGTCTTCCGCGCGGACGCCGGCCGCGGCGTCGAAATCGTCTTCTTCGGCGTGCCGCCCCAGTGGCGTCTGCCGCTGCGCGCCTATCATGCCGGGATGTTTTTCGTCAACGGTGTGCCCGCCGGTTACGTCGAGGTGCTGTCGCTGTTCGAGCGCGCCGAAGTCGGCTTCAACTTGTACTACACCTTCCGCGAGGGCGAATCGGCGTGGCTCTACGCGCGCCTGTTGCGCCTCTTCCGTCAGCTCCTGCGGGTCCGCTGCTTCTCCGTGGACCCTTACCAGGTCGGTCTCGAAAACGACGAGGCGCTGGATTCGGGCGCATTCTGGTTCTATCGCAAGCTGGGTTTCCGTCCGCTCGACCCAGCCGCCGCGCGTCTCGTCCAGCGCGAAGAAGACCGCATGCGCCGTACCCCCGGCTATCGCAGTTCGCGCCGCACGCTGGAGAAGCTGGCCCACTCCTATCTGCTCTACGAATGCCCGGATGCCGACCCGGGCGCATGGGACCGGTTCACCGTGCGGAATCTCGGCCTGCGCCTCGCCGGAATGCCCGCGGACGAATCGCCGTTGTGCCGCATCGCCGAGGTCGACGCCATCGTACGGGCCAAGAGCGGCCCCGACGAAGCCCGCTACCTGCACTTGATGCAACGCCACAAGCGGCTGCGCGCGGCGATACTCCAGTGGGGCAGGCTCTCAGCCTGCGGCGGCCTCTCAGGCCGCCCCACTGCAGCTATCGTTTGATGCGGCTCTCCAGAATCCCAATATCCCCATCTACATTGTTCGCCCGGCTGTAGCCGGGATCCCTTTCCTGCACCTGTTTCAAAAATCCAACCGCCGACCGCAAATCGCCCGCGTCGGAATACAAAGACGCCAGCACCCGATACACCATCAACGGGTTGTATTCCGCCGCGGTAGTGCGCAGCGTCAAAGCCTGCTGCAACACGGCCACACCCCGATCGAAGAGCTTTCGCTTCTCCTCCAGCGAAGGCTCCAGAAGATGCAGCCGCTGATAACATAGCCCCTGGTCCAAGGCCGGCCGAGGGTCGTCGGGAAACATCGCTGCGGCATCCTGGTAAAGCGCCAGCGCTTTCCGGAACAACTGGATCTGCTCGCCGGGTGAAGCGCCCGCCTCGCGCTTGAAGACCGCCGTGCCCGCCTCCAGCACATCCGCCCGCAGATCCGGATCGTCGCGCGACACGTTCCCGCCGATCAGAATCTCGCGTGCCCGCGCCAGGGCCGCATCCGCCCCCCCACGCAATTTGTCGCGCTCCAAAATCAGCGCCGTGCGCGCATCGCCCATCGTCCCCGCTGCCTCCCCATCGATCGCGCGCGCCAGCCCCTCCCGCGCATCGGCCAGGGACCGCTGCAATCTGGCATCGGCGGGCGCAAATCCCACAGGGACCGTGGAGCCCCGTTGCAGATACTCCACGGCCTTCGTGTAATACTCTTTGCTGGGCGCGCTCCGGGCCATCGCCAGATAGGCGTCACCCAACGCCTCCAGCTCCGGGGAAACGTCCAACTGCCTTTCTCCCGCGCCCCCCGCCTGGACGCCCTCGCCGACTTCCAGCGCCCGCCGCAGGTAGGGCAGTGCCTTTTCCGGCGCGGGCGGATCCAGTCGCAGATAACATAGCCCCAGACTGGTCAGTGCAAAATAGTTGTCCGGATGCGTCTCCACCGCGCTGGTCCACAGGCTCAGATCGCCGCTCCACACGCGCGTTCGCCGGTACGACCAGACCGTGTAGCCGCCCGCTACGATTGCCAACGCGACACACGCCGCCACCTGCCCGCGCCGCTCCTTGGGGAAGAACGCGGCGCCCAGTGCGAGTAAAGCCAGAATCGCTCCCACGCTGGGAACATACTCATAACGGTCGGCCATCTTGATACTGGTCGGCACAAGGTTTGACGTGGGGATGAAAGCAATCCAATACCACAGGATGCCGAATGCCGCCATGCGCCGGCTCCGATCCTTCGCGCCCGCCAGCATGACCGCCATCGCGGCCAACCCGAGAATCAACAGTGCGCCACAAACGCCTGCGAGGCTGATGGCCGGATACCGCGTCCAGACGTAGTAAGGGGACATGTGCGCCGGCGCCAGCATCTTGCCCGCATACGCCAGCATCGCCTCGAAAGTCAGATTGAGCGTCGGCAGCAAAGGCAGGCCGCCCTTGATCGCGCCGGCTTCCGATTGGGCCCAGACGGTCCAGGCAACGCCGGCTCCGAAGACTACCCCTTGCATCGCGAAGGGAGGGCCCAGCACCCGCAGGCCGTGGCCGCGCCCGGCCAGGAAATCGGCCAAACCGGCGGCGCGCGGAGCAGCCGCCACCAACAAAAGCGTACACCCGGCGGCCACCGCGATCAGCCACCCGCCGTGCCGATCGCCCTGCAGCATGCCGCGAAAAACGAGGGCCGCAGTTCCGCCGACCGCCAGGAGAATGGCGGCCAAGCCGAACGTGCGCGTCCAGATGGGCTTCGCCCCGCCCGGACGCTCCGAACAGAATTCGTAGGCGATGAAGATCAACGGCGTGACAATCGCCACCGGCTTCGCCAAAACCGCAAGCAGTGAGAGCAGTGCGGTCGCCGTCTGCCGCACCCGCCACTCGCCAGGCGTGACCGCGGCTCGCGCCCACAAATAGGAGAGAAATGACAGGAGAATGAACAGCAGCGCCATCAGATCCTTGCGCCCCGAGAGCCAGGCCACCACTTCGGTATGGATCGGATGCGCCGCGTAGAGCACGCCGCCCAATGCCGCCAGGATCGCGGGCAGACCCAGCCGGCGAATGACCAGCATGACCAAACCGGCGCACACCATCGCATACAACAGTTGGCTGACCCGGAAAGGCACGGCATCGAAGGGCTTGCTCTTGTCCGCCAGCGTACGGTCCAACATCCAGGAGGTCGTGGTCACTGGGTCGAAGAAGCCGAAGTATGGCTCGTCCCAAACCGCCCCCAGCAGCGAAAAAGGATGCGCCACGTTAACGTAGGGGCTGTGTATCAAATGGAAAGAGTCGTCGAAGTCCAGCGGTGGAACGGCGAACGTCTGGGAGTAAATCGCCAGCGTCGACAAGACAATCAGCGCGGCTCCGAGGAAGAGAACCCGCCGGGAATGCCCGCCCGGCCAACCCGGTTCCGGAATCTCGGGAGCAGCCGGACTCTCCGGTTTTTTCCCCAGCCCGCGCCGGCGCTTTTTCGCCATTGCTCCTACAATATATCAACACCAGAAGAATCTTGCGGATGCCGAGGGGGTCGCGCGGAACGCTCCCTGCAAGCTTGTGCAATATCCAAGAAATAACTGTACAGCAGATTAGCTGTGGGGCAGGCCATCGTTTTTCGTGGCCTGCCGAGTTCCCTAGTGTTGCGCCAGGGTGGCAGCCGGCACGACCGCGGACAATGGCGAAATGTTGCCGCTTTGATCGACCTCTTCGACGGCGTAGTAGTAGGTGGTTCCGGGAGTGAGGGAGTGATCGGTATATGCGGTTGCCGTTGCGGCGCCCACTTTGGTCAAAGTGGAAGGCGCGGCTCCCCGGAAGATGTAGTAGCCAGTGAGCGGCAAGCCGCTGGGCCCCGCGGACCAACTCAGCCCGATTCGTGAAGTCGAGATCGGTGTGGCCGCCAAGTTAATTGGCGGTGTGGGCAGCGCCAGGGTTGCCGCCGATATGACGGCGGACATCGGCGAAACGTTGCCGATGGTGTCCTTCTCTGCGACGGCGTAGTAGTAGGTAATCCCGGACGCGGGGGGAAAATCGTTAAATGCCGGGGCCGCAGCGCTGGCCACCTGGGTTAAGCTGGAAGGCGCGGTCCCCCGAAAGATCCTATAGCTGGCGACCGGCAGGCCGCTGGGTCCGGCCGTCCAGGTCAACCGGATTTGTTTGGTCGAGATCGGCGTGGCCGCCAGGCTGGCCGGCGCTGTGGGCAGCGCCAGGGTGGCAGCCGGCACGACGGCGGACAATGGCGAAATGTTGCCGCTTCGGTCGACCTCTTCGACGGCGTAGTAGTAGGTGGTTCCGGGAGTGAGGGCGTAGTCGCTATATGCGGTTGCCGTTGCGGCGCCCACTTTAGTCAAGCTGGAAGGCGCGGCTCCCCGCAAGATGTAGTAACCAGTGAGCGGCAAGCCGCCAGGCGATATGTTCGCGGACCACCCTACCGTTATTTGCGTAGTGGAGGTTGTCGTTGCCACGACGCCGACCGGCGCGGCCGGCATCGAAGCGGTACTGACGGCCATCTGGCCGGATGGCGTCGAAGCGCCGTGGCCTGTGTCCACCGCCACGACCTCGAAGTAATACGTTGTACTGGCGCTGAGGGACGTCGCGGTATACTTGGCACCCGTCACCGAGGCGACCTTGGTCAAGTCGCCGGGCGTGGTGCCCTGGTAAATCTGGTAGTAACCGATCGGTAAGCCATTAGGCTGGAGGTTCTCCTGCCAGGTCAGAGCGATGCTCGCGGTGGTAGCGGTCGCCGCCAAACTGCTGGGTGGGTTGGGCAGGGGCAGCGTGGTGGCGGAGACGACCGCAGTCATTGGCGCGGCAATTCCCTCTTCCATTGCTACTATCCCGTAGTAATAAGTGGTCCCCGGGGATAACGGCTGGTTCCTATAGGCCGTCGCGGTGGACGTCGCGACGGCGATCTGCTGGAGATTTGCCGGTGAAGTCCCGCCAAAAACCTGATACTCTCCCAAGCCGGTAGGATCCACGGGAGGCGACCAGCTAAGGTCGATCTCCTGCGCCGAAACAGCGGTGGCAACCAGATTCGTAGCGGAGTCCGCCGAAGTCCGCAATGTCTGCAAACTCAGCGTTTGCGAAGGCGGTGAATCGTTGTTGGCAAAATCGAACGCTTGTACCTGATAGTTATACGGCGTATTACTGGCCACTGTGGAGTCGTTGAAAGACGGTGGCGTCGAATTGGCGATCCAGACTCCCGGGCAGGGTTCGCCGGCCGCCGGCGGAGTGCAGCGATAAACATTGTAACCCGCTACGCCCACATTGTCGGTGGAAGCGCTCCATGAAAGATGTGCCCCGGCAGTGTCGGCCGTACCGGTCAGGTTGGCCGGGATGGTTGGCGGAGTGGTGTCTGGCGTCGTGACCAGTTGGTTGTAGTAGCCAACCGCGGTAACGGTGAAAACGCTCTGCCGATCGGCCGCGCCCGCCAGCACATTCTCGGTTTGCATGATATCGTAATCCGAGCAGCTTGCGGTGGTGCACGTGCAGTTAGTGGCCCCGCCGTTGTCGTCGGTTCCGCCGTATGTCTGTTGTGCAAACAGGTACACCGGGAATTGCGGCGCAAGATAAATCATCTTCGTGTAGTTCGCCAAAGCCTCCGCGGTCTCCAGGAAATAGTCGTTCAGGGGGGACCAGAAGCTGAAAGGCCCTCGGGCGCGGACCACGTCGATGTCCAGAACATTCACTTCCGCGGCGGTCTCGTCCTCCAGCCAAGCCTGGCTTATTGCAACCGGTTTGCCGGCAGCCGCAGCCATTCTAGCGATGGTCAACGAGTTCTGGAGAAAATTGCTATTCTGTACCGTATTGACCGGGAGAAGATGGAAGTCGATATAGTCCAAGGGCAGGGCAACGTAGGCGCCGATGTAGTTCAGCAGGCTAGCGGTTCCAACCGCCGGCATCCAAGTGCCGAAACCGGCGCCCAGCTTTGGGGTTGAGGACAAGTTTAGCGCTTGCACGGCTGCGATCTCTGCGGCAACCATCTGCGCGGCGTCCACCGGGTTATTTAGATTCTGCTGGCCTGTCTGTATAGCCTCCGTATCGGGTTCGTTTGCGAGGACCAGATAATCCGGCTGCATCGCCTGCGCGATAGTGGCGGCCATTTGGGCGCGCGCCGCCATGTATTCCGGCCAGGTGAGCGGGCCGTAGAACGCGTTCATATTGGTCCAACCGGCTGCTGTGTCGTTGGAAAACAGGATCTCGTTGTCGACAATGAGCTTAAGACCGGCGGCCCTGACAGCCTGGGCCACCTGGGTATAGAACGTCAAGTACGGCTGCAAGGCGTCTGGGCTGCCATAAAAAGGCTGATACAGGATGGGAAACAAGACCGGCACCAGGATGGCCTGGACGCCTAGCGCCTGCAGCTCTTGCAATTGGGGCTGAAGGGTATACTGAAAATAGTTGGGGCTGGATAGGGAAGGACCCGTGTTGCCATTGGCCCACTCCAAATTGCCGGCGTACAGCGTAGCCCCGCCCGGCAGCGGCGTCCAGGTGGGAGGAGTAGCCAGTGCGGTGTTGAATGCCTGCAGATCGCCGTACAGCTCGTTATAAATCTGAGTGCAGTAGCCCGCGGGTGGGGGTGGCGGCGGCGGCGGTGCCGCAACGTCCGCCCTGCAGGGCGCATAAACGAGCGCAATGAAGGCCGCGAATGAAATGAAAGCCCGCCGTTTGAGTCTTCCCACCTGGCTCGTTCCGGCGGCCTCGCGCGTTGGTTTCACGATGAGGTAGCGACCGGATTGTTCCAATCGGGAAATGAAAGGTAATGAGATCATAAGCTCCTTCAACATGTTCGTCACCTGACAGTGCCAACACCTGGAAGTATGTGATTCTTCAGACGAGACGGCTGCCATCTAAGGAGCTTATCGACTGAAATAGTTAATAGGGTTAGATTATCCGATGCCTGTTCTTGCCGGCGGCGCCTTTCAACCGATTGCCGCGAGAGTTGAGGTACATCCCCGGGCCCGGCGCTCGACCAGCCAGAGGACTGCTGAGGACAGCCTCGAAAACAGTGCGGTGTACCGAGGCTCGGCCGTGCTCGCCTGTTTATTCGCCTGTTACTTACAGGCAGGTAGGTCTGGCCCAGTCGCACGCGACCAGACGGAGCCGGGCCGTGGGATCGGAGCGCTGCCACACTGCGGCGCTAGAGGAGCAACGTGTAACAAATTACGGCGACAGGCACAGAAGCGCGCGCTTTGGAAGAGGGAGGCAGGGGGATAAACGTTTTGAAGGTTTCGCCCCAACTGGCTCGGCCCCGCCAAATCATCATCCCATCTCTTGGTACGCTCCGAAGAGCCGTACCCAAGTAGAGCAACGCCAGGAAATCGCCAGCAAAGCCGCCGCAGCCTTGTCGGGCCAGACAGATTACGCAAATTGAGGCAGTCGGATGCGCTCGCGCCGGCCTTCGTCTGTCTCGCCCGATTACGCCTTTCAACTCGCCACCCACCAGCAGATCGCTCCCGGCGCCAGGTGCGGTGCGCATCGACAGCCTGGTGAAGACCCAGACCGCGCAGATCGTGCAGCGCCCTGCAGCGTGGAGGAGCCGACATCCGGGCGACCCAGGTCCTGTATCCGATGGCGCAGAAGGCCCTGGGAAGCGGGACGTATTGCCCGAACCGGCAGTCCATGCTGTGTAGCCAGAAGCATTGCAGCTTCTGGAAGCACTGCGAAGAGGAGTTCGGCGGCCGGGTGCGGCCGGCCTGAACTTCGTCACGCTGTAAACGCAAAACCCCCGGCTCAGGATGCCCTTGCGGGGTCCTGGGCCGGGCGCTTGTCCTCCCACGGAAAACCGAGGTGATGGTGCTGAGGAGACGTGTGCCGATACCACGGAGCGCCCCGTTGTCGCGCGGTCTGCCGCCCAAACGGAGAGTGCCGGTTCGGAAGATGCGGTTCCAGCCGGGGTCCGGACAGAAGCCCGGATTACCTGGCTTGGATTCGGACGCTTCCGTGCCTTGTTTGTTCCCGCGTGAGCGGCGGACCGACCGTCATCGAAGCGGCGCACACGAACGCGCTGTGCTCCAGGGGAGTGGGGCAGAAGACGGCGGACTTCTCCGCCATCCCACTCTGCTCCTGGCACCACCGGGCCGGTCGGGACTCATACCGTCGGTTGGGCGAAACGTGGTTTGCACAAGCCCACCAGATCCATCTGCTGGAAGTCGTGCAGACTCTCAACCGCCGCAACGGCCGGCAGATCCCCTGGCCGATCGTTTCTTTCTCCTGATAGAGTGAGGCGACGGCGGGCAATGCGGACTGGCAGCAGGAGGTTCAGCAAGGCTTGTGCAGACTTGCAGGTCGCCGCCTGGCTGCGGCGGGGCATGGTAGACTTCAGACAGGGAAATGATGAGGCAAGTCAAAATCATTGTCGAGAAGCACGCAGATGGCTACGTCGCCTACCCTCTTGGCCTGAAGGGGATTGTAGTGGGCGAAGGCAGCAGCTACGAGGAAGCCCTCGCCGATGTCAAATCCGCAATCCGGTTTCACATCGAAACGTTTGGCGCTGAAGTCCTGCCTGATGATTCACCGCTCCTGGAGGCCTTCGTCGCGGAGGCGACCATTCCAGCCTGATGGCCAAGTTTCCTAATGATGCCCCAAAGTCCAGAGTAATCGCCGCGTTCCACGCTCTCGGGTTCGAGGTGGTGCGCGAGGCTGAGCACATTGCCATGCGGCGTCCGAGCCGGACAGGAGGCTCGGATTGTCTCACTATGCCAAACCACTCGACCATCAAGTCTTCCACTTTGAGAACCATCCTGACGCAGGCCAGTATTGCCCGGGATGATTTTTTGCGCGCCTACGAGAAATCTTGACATTCCCGTTTACACATGACAGATGTGCCCGGCGACCCGATTGCCGTAAGCGCCGCCACGAGGTCTGCCTCCGAAACGGAGAGTGCCGGTTCGCAAGATGCGGTTCCAGCCGCGGCGGGGTCCGGACAGAAGCTCGGAGTATCTGGCTTGGATTCGGATGCTTCCGTGCCTTGTTTGTTCCCGCGTGAGCGGCGGAGCGACCGTTATCGAAGCCGCGCACACGAACGCGCTGGGCTCCAGGGGAGTAGGGCAGAAGACGTCGGACTTCTCCGCCATCCCACTCTGCTCCTGGCACCACCGGGCCGGTCGGGACTCATACTATCGGTTGGGCAAAAGGTGGTTTGCACAAGCCCACCCAAGCCCACCAGATCCATCTGCTGGAAGTCGTGCAGACTCTCAACCGTCGCAAAGGCCGGCAGATCCCCTCCCCGATCGTTTCTATCTCCTGAGTCTTCTTATTCCGGAGCGGCAGGCATGCCCGCAACCATGCGAGCCGGTATAGCCAGCGATTGCAGGACTGCGGTGCCGCGGTTATGGGTTGTCTGACGATTTGCCGCTCTCAGCTTCCTTCAGGATCTCGATCATGGCGGCGGGAGTGATAATTCGGGTGGATTGGTACTGCTTCAGGCAGAGGAGTTCCTTGTCGCCGGTCACCAGGAAGTCGGCTTGGCCGGCTTCAGCCAGCGCGAGCAGAAAACTGTCCTTGGGGTTCGGCGCAACGGGGCCGGAGGGCAGGTCCCGGCAAAATAAAGAAAAGTCCCGAAGTCCCGCGGCAAGCAGTTCGGCCGCGCTGGCCCGAAGCCTCGCCCGGAAGAACGGTCGACCGGCGACATCCCGGAGTTCCGCTATGAGCGCGTCACAGGCGGCGAGCGTGATCGTCTTGCGCTCCCAAACGTCAAGAAGCTTGGCTGGGGCGCCTAGAGGAGACAGAAGCGCGGAGAGCAGGATGTTGGTATCGAGGATGAGGCGCATCAGGTACAGCTTTTCCGCGTCGTCGTAGCGGCCTTCGATACTGTAGATCTGCGCCAGATTGTTGAGCATGCCTGCAACTTCGGGATGCTCCGCTCCCACGGTCTTTTCTTCGGTAGCCAGCGCACGCGAGTACAGATCCTCGGCATCGCGATACGCGTGTCTGTCGGCCTGGTTGAGCGCGGTCGCGGCTCGGTAATAGTCGCGCTGATTTCGCGAGGTTTACTGAGCCGCGACCGTCAGGGAGCGGTTTCTGTCAATCAGAATCCCCAGAACGGCTAAGCACCCCGGTTACCATGGTGCTGTGCATCGCGGACGACTGCCTGCGGAGCAATAGGGCAGCGAGATGAAGGTCGCTTCGCGGCGCTCTGCATCGGCAACCGGCGCCACCGGAGTTTCGAATGCGCCTGGCTTGCAATCTTAAGGAGGCTGGCATGCGATTGGCATTGGGGCTCTTCGCAAGTTGCGCACTGAGCTTCGGACAAGCCGCGCCCGTGACCATTGACACACCGGCGTTCCGTTTCGAGGCGTCGCCCGCGGACGGATCCTACCGGCTCACCGATAAGGACGCGGGCGTGATATGGTCTTCCGCCGCGGGACGCTTCGGACAGATATCGGTCATGGAGAGCGGCAAGCCCGTGCGCTATCCGCTGGCCGCATTCGAGGCCGGCGGCGAGCGCCATGCCCGCACGCTCACGTTCCATCCGGTCCCCAACCGGAGCGACGCCTGGGTGCGCGTCTCGATGAATGCTGCGCCTGACCATCGCAGCCTCGATTTGGCTTACGAGGCGGCGCCGGGCTTCCGGATCGAGGACATTCACCTGCTCGACGAGGCGTTCTCCATCGGCGCGGCGGATAAGGGATATGTGGTGGTGCCGGTCCGCGAGGGACTGCTGATCCCCGCCGATACCGGTATGGTCTTCACCCATCGCTTCGCGACCAGCGACTATGAAGGCTGCCACATGAACATGTTCGGGTTGGTGAAGAGCGGGGCGGCGATGCTCGTTACGTGGACCGATCCGTATGTCGCCATCGACATCGAGAGCGCCCTGGACACACCCGGCGCCCACGGCCAGACGCTTACGGCATCGGCCGTCCTCAGGCGGTCGGCAAGGTCAGTGCGGCTTCAGTTGCTGGGCAAGGGAGATTATGTCTCGATCGCCGCGGCCTATCGCGAGGTGGCGCGCGCCAACGGACTGCTGGTCGCGTGGGACCGCAGGATCGCCGAAAACCCAGAGCGCGCCAAGTATCTCGGCGCGTCCAACGTTAAGCTCTGGCAGGCGCTCGAGCGCCGCATGAACGAAGACAGCACCCAGGAGGTGTCCGTCCGGGTCAACTGGACCTTCGACGAGGCCGCGCAGATAGCCGAGCACCTGAAAAACGACCTCAAAATGGAGAAGGTGCTGTTTGGGTTGGGCGGCTGGACCAGGCGCGGCTACGACAACCAGCACCCCGATATCCTGCCTGCCGCTCCCGAACTTGGCGGCGATGGCGCGTTCGCCGATTGCGCCCGCCGCGTGATGAATTTGGGCTACCTCTTTAGCCCCCACGACAACTATCAGGACATGTACCGCGACTCTCCCTCGTGGAGCGAAGACTGCATTACGAAGTCCGCCGATGGCAGCCTGCTAAAGGGCGGCCGGTGGGACGGCGGGCGCGCCTATATCACCTGCTCCGAAGAAGCGATCGACCTCGCGCGCCGCCCCCGGAATCTGCCGGCGGTGAAGACGCTCACGGGAGCCAACTCGTATTTCATCGATACGACCTACGCTGCCGGCCTGCTCGAGTGCTTCGACCCGAAGCATCCCCTGACGAAAACCGGCGATATGCAGTGGAAACAAGCCCTTTCCGATTACGCCCGCCAGATGTTCGGCAGTTTCGGCAGTGAGGACGGACGCGAGTGGGCCATCCCTCACGCCGATTTCTTTGAGGGCATCACCGGCGTGTCGGGCGCCAGTTTCGCCGCCAAAACACTGTTGAGCGATACCGGGGGCGTCGCCATTCCGTTGTTCGAACTGGTCTACCACGACGCCATCGCAGCCTACGGCAAGTACGGTTACGACGCGGCGCGCGCGACGGAATATGTGCTCCAGCATATGATTCTGGGCCGGCCTCTGAACTACCACAACGTACCCAATCACGCGTACTGGAACGGCGCTCCGGCCCCGGAACCCGCCGCTCCGCCGGCCAACGGCAAAGACCCCGCGCTATTCGTGCGCGCCGAATACGGGTGGGCGCAGGGAATGCACCCGGCCGACCGCTTCATGAAGAACACGCATGAGCTTCTCTCGCCCCTGAATGAGATCACAGGCAAGATGCGCATGACGCGCCACGAGTTTCTCACCGCCGGCCGCAAAGCGCAACGCAGCGTGTTTAGCGACGGCACGCGGACCGTGGAGGTGGTCGTTAACATGGGGGATGCGCCGTTGCCGTGGAAGTCGAAGCTGGGCGGTGCAATTGAGCTGCCGGTCTACGGCTTTCTCGTCGAGAGCCCCGATTTCGTGGCGTTCCGCGCCCAGACCTGGAGTGGCCGGCATTACAGCGCCGCGCCGATCTTTACCCTGCGCAGCCTCGACGGCAAACCGCTGGCGGAGTCCCGCCGGATCAAGGTCTTCCATGCCTCGGGCGACGCCGAGTTGCAATTCCGCGGCAGCCCGCGCGCGGTAGTGAAGGAAGCGGTGCTGGAGTTGCCCTGAGCCTCGGATCGAGCGCGGGGCCAGTGAGAACGCGGAGCAAACCCGGCGTGCGGCAAAATGCTCGTCTCGGCGCCGCCTTCACGTCCGGCAAGCTCGCCGCCAGAGATCGCGAATCCACCCGTCCGAGCCCGCGGCCCGCTTGGCCCCCTCACCAGGTGCGCTGGGTCGCGGCATAGGAAGACCCTCACACCGTTCCAAGCCACCGTGATGCCGCAAAGATCAGAGCCAGCGTGACGCCGGCAATGGCGAACTCTCCGATAGCGCCGGCTGCCAGCGGGCGCAGACCCTGTTTGCGCAGTTCCCGGATGTTCGTCTGCAGGCCCACGCCCGCAAAGGTGAGCAGAAAAGCCCAGCGCGACAGATTGGCCAGATCGGCAATCTGCGGCTTGGTGAATGCGCCGGCGGTCGCCAACAAGGAAATCAGCAGGAATCCCAGCACGAACTTCGGGAACTTCTGCCACAGGAACGCGGCCTTGTTTTCCACGCCCTGACGGTGGCTCTTGCGCGCCCAGTGAATGGCGTACCCCAGCACCACAAAACCGATGGTCGCGTTGCGCGCGGTCTTGGCCAGCACGGCGAATTTCGCGGCCGCATCGGAGTAGAGTGCGCCTGCCGCCGTCGCTTCAGCCGTGTTGTCCACGGCAAGGCCTGCCCACAAACCGAAGGCGTGATCGGAAAGCCCCAGCGCATGGCCAATGGCCGGGAACGCGAAGAGACTCAACGCGCCCATCGCGAGTATGGCTGCAATGGCGTAGGACGCTTCCTCGTCATCCGCCTCGATTGCGCCCTTGGCCGCTATGATCGCGGAAACGCCGCAAATGGAAGATCCGACGGCCAGCAGCGAGGTGAGTTTCGGCGACAACCGCAGCCATCTGCCCAGCGCCGTCATCAGCGCAATCGACAGGGCCAGTTCCACCGCCACGAAGGCCAGGCTGACGCCTCCCAACTTCAGCACGTCGCCAAGCAGAAAGCGGACGCCAAGCAGCACGATTCCGGTCTTCAGCCAAAACTCGTAAGTCGCGACGCCCGCCCGGAAAACAGCGGGAATGCCGATGGTGTTGGAAACGATCAGCCCGAACACGATGGCCCACAGGACGTACTCGATGTTCGGTAAAGCAAGGTGATGCGCTTTACCGTAGCGGGCGATCGATTGTTCGGTCAGCTTCCCCAGGACGCCCAGCAAAGCAAGCAGGGCGATACCGGGAAGCAGTCCCAGCAGCCGGGGTACCGCCGGCCTGGAGACGCGTGGCGCAACTATCGCAGGGCTCATGGTTCTCTCCTGTGCGCCTGCTCTGTTACCACGGGATGTGCGGCAGGATGTGCAAACGGATGAGAGCCGCGGCGCCGAGGGCCGCGATCACGGACCACCAGTCGAGTGTCAGCTTGCGTTGGTTTGCCATAAGGAGGTTCACTATCTTACCGCTTTGCACGTGAGCCAAGAGGGCGACGACCCACGCGAGGGCGAGCGACGCAACCGCGCTTCCCGGCCGCGGCCCATCATTGCTGGGGTTTGCCGCACTCCGCACAGAACTTGGCCGTCTTCGGAATGGCGTGTCCGCATTCCACGCAGAACTTCGTCTCGCCCGCGCCCGGAGCGCCCCCCGGTTGCGCCACCGGCTTCATAGCGTTCATCATGGTCTGCGCCATGCTGATGCCGGCCCCCAGCCCCACGCCCACACCGGCCGCGCCGCCTTCGTTGGCCGCCGCAATGGGGATGGCTTGCGCCGCCTCGAATTGCGCGAAACGTCCGAGGTCGCCCACCATGTTCATGCCGATGCGCTGGTCCAGCACCTTCTGCAGTTCGTCCGGCAGCGAAAGATTTTCGACGATCAACTGGTTCAGCTCCAGCCCCAGCGCCTTGAACGCCGGGCCCGCATGCTCGGCGATCTTCTGCGCCAGCGTCGCCTGGTGGGCCGCCATATCCAGGAACGGTACGTCGCTATTGGCGAACGTATCGGTCATGCGCGCGATAATCGTTTCGCGCAGTTGCCCCTCCAGATCCGCCACTCGGTAGATGTCCCGCGTGCCGCTGACGCTGGTGTAGAAAACCCGCGGGTCCGCAACGCGGTAAGTGTAAATGCCGTATCCGCGCAACCGCACCGCACCATACTCCTTGTCGCGAATGGTGATGGGCGTCGCCGTGCCCCAGCGCTGGTCGATCTGCAGCCGCGTCGAGAAGAAATACACATCCGATTTGAAGGGCGATTCGAAGGCCTTGTCCCAGTTCATCAGGTCCGTGAGCAACGGCAAATTGCGCGTGTTCAGGGTATACAGGCCCGGCCCGAACACATCGGCGATACGGCCCTCGTTGACGAAGGCGGCCATCTGCGACTCCCGTACCGTGAGTTGCCCGCCCGTCTCAATCTCCATATCCTGCATCGGATACCGATAGGCCAGCACGCCATCTTCATCCTCGTTCCACTGGATGACGGCGATAAACTGTTTGCCGATAAAACTACGCAGGCTCATGCGCACCTCTGTATACTAGATTGTACCCGTTTGCACTCTTATGGCTGGCGTGGAATGGATCGTCGAAGCGCACGGCTGCCCGTCCGGCGGGCTACGCGACCTGGCCGTATTGCGCGCCCTCTTCCTGGCGCTCATCCGCGACCTGGGCCTCCATACAGTGGGCGAGATCCTGTGGCACCAATTCCCGGCTCCAGGCGGCATAACCGGGCTGGCGCTGCTATCGGAATCGCACCTGACGTGCCACACTTTCCCCGAGCATGGCTCGATCTGCCTGAACCTGTTTAGCTGCCGCCCGCGTCCCCGGTGGGATTTCGAGACCCGCTTGCGGGACTATCTGGGAGCTGAACACGTCAGCGTCCGCGATGTGACGCGAGACTACATCCCGGTGGGGACCGCCGTATGACCCAGCCTGCCGCGCTTTGCCCAAGCTGTGGCGCACCGATTCTGTTCCACTGGTCGAGCAGCGTCCAGACCACCTGCCCGCATTGCAAATCCATCCTCATTCGCACGGACGTGAACCTGGAAAAGGTGGGCGTCGTCTCGGATCTGCCGCCCGACAGCTCGCCGGTCCAACTCGGCACTTCCGGCGTCTACGAAAACCGCGCCTTCACCGTCGCCGGACGCATCATATACGACTATGACGAAGGCTCCTGGAACGAGTGGCACATCGTCCTGAATCAGGGCGGCAGTGCCTGGCTGTCGGATGCGCAAAGCCAATACGCGGTGACTTTCGCCTTGCAGGCCGGACCGCTGCCGGCGCTCGCCGCCGTGCACCTCGGCGATCGGTTCACCTGGAACCAGACCGCATTCGCGGTGACCGCCATCACCGATGCGCGCTATCGCGGCGTCGAAGGCGAGCTGCCCTTTCAGTATTGGGATAAACAGGGAGCCACTTTCGTCGACTTGCGCTCCACCGCCGGCGACTTCGCGACGCTCGATTACAGCGACGCCGAACCGCTGCTTTACCTCGGGAAAATGGTGGATTTCGAGGCGCTGCGGCTGAAGAATCTGCGCGCCTTCGAGGGGTGGTCATGAGTCCGGAAACGCCGCCGCAGGTGCAGACGCTGGCGTGTCCCCACTGCGGCGCGCCACTCACCGTCCGCTCCATGGGGCGCGCTGTCACCATCGTGTGCGGTCATTGCCATTCCATCCTGGATGCCAAGGACCCGCAACTCAAAATCCTGCAACGCTTCGAGGCTGCCACCGGCGGCGAATCTCCGGCGATCCCGCTGGGCAGCCGCGGCAAGTGGCGCGGTGCGCTTTATGAGGCGATCGGTTTCCAGGTGCGCTCCATGGAAGCCGACGGCCTCACTTATAGCTGGCGCGAATATCTCCTCTTCAACCCGTACAAAGGATTTCGTTACCTCACCGAGTACAACGGCCATTGGAACGACTGCAGCGTGACCACCGCCTTGCCCGAGGCCGACGGAATCGGGGCCAGGTACCTCGGCAAGAAGTACAAGCACTTCCAGACCTGCACCGCCCATACCACCTTCGTGCTCGGCGAATTCCCCTGGCAGGTGCGGGTGGACGATGCCGTCGCAGTCACCGACTACGTCGCTCCGCCCTACGTGCTTTCCTCGGAAATGGCGGGCAGCGAGACTACCTGGACACTCGGAGAATACGTACACGGCGCGGACATCTGGAAAGCATTCGGACTGCCGGGTATTGCGCCCACGCCAATGGGCGTTTACGAGAATCAACCTTCCGCGTTGAAGGCCTCCGCCGGCCAGACCTGGTTCGCCTGCGCAGGTCTCGCAACGGCAATCTTCGTGATTTTCACCTTGAACCAGCTCTTTTCGCAACAGGAGCAAGTGTTCCGCGAGGCCTACAGCTTTTCGCCATCGAGCACCGAAGCGTCTTTTGTCACTCCGGAATTCGAACTCAAAGGGCGCACTTCCTCGGTCGAAGTCCGGACCGACGCGGATGTATCCAACCAGTGGATCTATCTGAACTACGCCCTGATCGACGCAGACACCGGGCAGGCGTACGATTTCGGGCGCGAAGTGACCTATTATACCGGCGTCGATTCGGACGGCCACTGGCAGGAAGGCAGCCAGCACGATCGGGTCACACTGCCGTCCATACCGCCCGGCCGCTACTACCTGCGCGTCGAGCCGGAATCGGACGCCAGCCTGGGAACTATCGCCTACACCGTGACGGTGACGCGCGATGTGCCCGTGCTGGGAGTATATTTCTTGGCGTTGGCCGCTATCTTACTCCCCGCCTTATTGATTTCCTGGCGCACTTACAATTTCGAACAAATGCGCTGGGCGCAAAGCGACCATCCCATGAAGTCTGTCGGAGGCGGCGAATGATCTGGAACCGGCTGTATCTGATTTACGGAATCGCGGTGGTGTTGCTCCTCGGAGCCGGCGCCTACCGCGGCTGGAGCTTTACATCGGTCAACGAAGTCAAGAACGTGCCGGGGTCCATTCGGGACAATCCCGGCTCCTATCGCGCGATCTACAGCAGCTATCACCATTACACAGGAGGTAAGTGAAATGCCTATCGTGACGTTCCCTAATATTGTCAACGCGCTGGTGTTTGCTATGGTTGGCATCCTGATCTTCGTGGTTGCCTTTTTCGTCCTGGACAAACTCACCCCTTACCATCTCTGGAACGAAATCGTTCACCAGCACAACACCGCCCTGGCGATCCTGATCGGCGCGCTCTCCCTGGGTCTCTGCCTGATCATCGCCGCGGCCATTCACTAAGAGCCCTTGTGGGGCAGGCTCTCAGCCTGCGGCGGCCTCTCAGGCCGCCCGGCTGCCTATGGCGTTAGTCCTCTTCATATCCGTCTTCTTGATCTCCGCCTGCGGGCTGATTTACGAACTCGTCGCGGGGACCCTGGCCAGTTACCTGGTCGGCGACAGCGTCTTCCAATTCTCCACCATCATCGGCTGCTACCTCTTCTCCATGGGAATCGGCAGCGCCCTGTCGCGCTACATTCATCGCGGCCTCGTCCATCGCTTCATCTGGATCGAGCTGATGATCGGCCTGATCGGAGGCTTCTCCTCGGCCCTCCTGTTTCTAGCCTTCGCCTACACGCAGGCCTTCGCCTTCCTGATGTATTTCATAGTCACGGTGATCGGCATTCTGGTAGGCCTGGAAATTCCGCTGCTGATGCGCATCGTGCATGGCCACTTCGATTTCCGCGACGCCGTGGCGCACGTGCTCACCTTCGACTACATCGGCGCGCTGGCCGCCTCGCTGCTATTTCCCATCGTCCTGGTGCCGCACCTGGGCCTGGTGCGCTCCGCCATGCTGTTCGGCATCGTCAACGCGGGCGTGGCGCTGTGGAGCACCTATCTGTTCGCTGCCCAGTTGGGAGCCCGCCGCTTGCTGCGCGGCGTGTCGGCGATCGTGCTCGCGATTCTGCTCGGCGGCCTGCTGGAAGCCAAACGCATTACCGCCTTCGCCGAAGATAACATCTACGCCGACGAAATCATCTTCGCCCGCGATACGCGCTACCAGCACATCGTGCTGACGCGCTTCAAGGACGATCTGCGGCTCTTCCTCAACAGTCACCTGCAGTTCAGCTCACGCGACGAATATCGCTATCACGAATCGCTGGTGCATCCCGGCCTTTCCGCGATTCCCGCGCCGCGGCGCGTTCTGGTGCTGGGCGGCGGCGACGGGCTGGCGTTGCGCGAAATCCTCAAGTATCCCCAAATCGAAAGCGCCACGCTCGTGGATCTCGATCCGGAAATGCCCCGCCTGTTCTCCTCGAACCCCATGCTGACCGCGCTCAACCAGCGCAGCTTCCTCTCGTCCAAGGTACACGTGATCCACGCCGATGCTTTTCCGTGGATCGATTCCGACCAAAGCAGTTTCGACTTCATCGTGGTGGACTTTCCCGACCCCACCAACTATGCGCTGGGCAAACTCTATACGACAGCTTTTTATCGCGCCGCTGCCCGTCACCTGAGCACGCAGGGTCTCATGGTGGTGCAAAGCACGTCGCCCATGTTTGCCCGCGATTCCTACTGGTGCATCGATACCACGCTCCGTCAGGCCGGGCTGAAAACGTCTCCATACCACGTCTACGTTCCGTCGTTTGGGGAATGGGGATTCATTCTCGCGTCTCACAGGGACTACAGCATGCCCAAAAGCCTGCCGCCGGGACTGCGCTTCCTGAGCGTGGCGACGCTGCCGGCCCTGTTCCAGTTCCCGCCCGATATGGCGCCCATCCCCATGCCGCCCAATACGCTGAACGACCAGGCGCTGGTGCGCGCCTACGATAAGGATTGGAAGGATATCAGCCATTGACGGCGACGCGTCGCCAGTTCGTCGCCAGCGCCTCGGCGGCTCTGGCCGGCATGACCGCCAAAGGCGAACGCCCGCTGGCAGGGTCGTTTGTGAATGACGCATTCGCCGCCGGCCATCGCATCCGCGACCGTGCGCCCATCTCCCCCGCGCCGCGCGAGGTTCGCATCCCAATGGTGATCGTAGGCGGCGGCATCGCCGGGCTGAGCGCCGCGTGGCGGTTGCAGAAGCGCGGCTTTCGCGATTTCGTTCTCCTGGAAATGAACGATCAGGCCGGCGGCAACGCGCGCTCGGGCGAGAACGATGTCAGCCGCTATCCCTGGGCCGCGCATTATGTACCCGTGCCCGGACCGCAAGCCCTCTACGTCCGCGAACTCTTCGAGGAGTTGGGTGTGTTGCGCGACGGCGTCTGGAACGAGCGCGTCCTGTGCTTCAGTCCGCAGGAGCGGCTGTTCCTGTATGGCAAATGGCAGGAAGGCATCGAGCCGGCCATCGGGCTCAGCCGCAAGGATCGCGAGCAATTCCAACGCCTGGAGGATTTGTTCGCCGCCTCTCGCTCGAGCGGCGGCTTCAGCATCCCCATGGAACTCGGCCTCGGCCGCGGTCCGCGGGATCTGGACACTCTGTCTTTCGCCGATTGGCTGCGTCAACACCGCATCGACTCGCCGCTGGTCCTGTGGTACATGAACTATTGCTGCCGCGACGATTACGGCGCGTTAGCCGCCGATACGTCCGCATGGGCCGGTGTGCACTACTTCGGCTCGCGCGCGCCGGAGGAAAAGGGTCCGCTCACCTGGCCGGAGGGCAACGGCTGGATCACCCGGCAGTTATTGCAGCGCGTGGGATCGTTTGTGCGCACCGGCCAACTGGTGCGGCGTATCCAGCGCCAGGGTACCCGTTATCTGGTGCTGACCGATAGCGTCCGTTACGTAACGGACGCGGTCATCTATGCGGCGCCTACATTTCTCGCGCCCTACTTGATCGAAGGCTTCGGCCGCCTCGAAAAGTTCGAATACTCGCCCTGGCTGACGGCGAACCTGACCGTCGACCGGCCGCCGCGCGGCGCGGGAACGCTGGAACGCGCCTGGGACAACGTGGTGGCGCACTCGCCCACGCTGGGCTATGTGGACGCCACCCACCAGACGCTGCGCTCGCAAGTGGATCGCACCGTGTGGACGTTCTACTGGGCGCTGGCCGAGGGATCGCCGGCCGCCAATCGCGCGCTATTGCTCCAAAAGGATTGGCGGTATTGGAGCGAAGCCATCCTGCGCGACCTGGAGCGTGTCCATCCCGATATCCGCGGTTGCGTATCGCGCATCGATATCATGCGCATGGGACACGCCATGGCCCGGCCGGTGGTGGGATCCATCTTCGATCCGCGGCGGCGGAACTTGGCACGGCGTCAGGGGCGGCTGCTCTTCGCCAACTCCGACGTAAGCGGGTTTTCGATTTTCGAAGAAGCCCAATTCCGAGGTGTACAAGCAGCGGAGACCATCCTGCATCGTCTTTAGTGGGGCAGGCTCTCAGCCGGGGTGCCCTCTGGGCCGGGCCTCTCAGGCCGCTCCCCTCCCCCGCAAATTCCAGCTATCATTGAAATCAACCCAATGAACCTCCAAATCGGCCAAACCATCGGCGACTACGAGATCCTCGGCGAACTGGGCGCCGGCGGAATGGGCAAGGTGTTTCGCGTGCGAAACGTCATCTCGGACCGCCTCGACGCCATGAAAGTTCTGCGCCCCGATCTGGTGGCCGACGCCGGCATGGGCGACCGCTTCCTGCGCGAAATCAAAGTCCACGCCAGCATGGTTCACCCCAATATCGCCGGCCTGCATACGGCCCTGCGCCACGGCGATTCGTATCTCATGGTCATGGAACTCGTCGAAGGGCGCAGCCTCGCCGCAGCCATACAAGGCGGCCCGCTCGATCCCGCCGCGGGTGTCGACGCCATCCTCCAGGTGCTGGCGGCGCTCGCCTACGCGCATCGCCACGGCGTCATCCATCGCGACATCAAGCCCGCCAACATCATCGTGAGGAACGACGGCGTGGTGAAGGTCACCGACTTCGGCATCGCCCGCTCCAGCGCGGTGCCGCGCCTCACCGCCACCGGTTCGCTGCTCGGCTCGCTCTACTACATGTCGCCGGAGCAGATCCAGGCCCTGCCTGTGGATCGGCGCTCGGATCTATACTCGGTGGGGGTCACGCTGTACGAAGTGCTTACCGGCCGCCGGCCGTTTGAAGGCGCGAATGAATACGAAATCATGAGGGGCCACCTGGAATCCACGCCCGTCCCTCCCGAACAACTCGCCGCCCGAATCGCGCCGGAGCTTTCCCGCGCGATCCTCCGCGCCTTGGCGAAAGATCCCGCGCAGCGCTTTCAAACCGCCGACGAGTTTCGCGCTGCGCTGGGTCCGGCGGGTCCCAGGCCGGCCGCCATTACGCAGACGCTGCGGACCCACCTGCCGCCGCCCGCGCCCCAGCCTGCCGCAACCGAGGACGATCTCACCGCCATTCAGGCCAAGCTGCTTCAATACCTTGGACCTATCGCGCCGCGGCTCGTGGCGCAAGCGGCCTCGCGGACCGCCTCGCGAGCCGCGTTGGTCCGCGATTTGGCGGGACACATTCCCGATCTGCGAGAACGGGAGGTCTTCCTCAAAGCGTGTCAAGCCCACTCGGCGCAATCGGAGTCCGGCCCGCGCCCGTCGCCCCTTACGCCGGTTCCGGTCGAGACACCCCAGCCCGTAACCTGGGATCCCCATTACCTCGAAAAAGTAAAGCAATCGCTGGCGCAGCACATCGGCCCGGTGGCGGGCGTCCTGGTGGACCGCACCTGTAAGCGGGTCGCTTCGCGCCAGCAGCTCTACGATGTGCTGGTGACCCACATCCCGTCCGAGAAGGACCGGGCCAAGTTCCTGCAGTCCGTGCCGCGGTAAAGCTGTATAATCTGAGCGGCTGTTACCGAGCCGCGACCGTCAGGAAGCGGTTTCCCCAAAAACGGCTAAGCACCCAATCGGAGCCGGAGGGCCAAATTGAAGGCCCACAACTGCTACTATCGATCTTAGCCTGAGTAAGAGGCGCGTTCGATTGAGTAACGTATTCATCAGTTACGCAAAGAAAGACGAGGAAGTGGCGAGAGTCCTGTCCGACTCTCTCCAGCGCGCCGGGTTCTCCGTTTGGTGGGACCGTTACATCCCTCCCGGTCAGACTTGGGACAACGTCATTGGCAGCTCGCTCGAAGCCGCCGACTGTGTGCTGGTCCTGTGGTCCAGCAACTCGGTCGCATCGCGCTGGGTGCGCGAAGAGGCCGACCGCGGCGCCCGGCGGGGCTGCTTGATCCCAGTGCTCATAGAAAAGGTTGAGCCGCCGTTCGGCTTCGGGCGGATTGAGTCCGCCGACCTCTGTACCTGGCACGGCGATGAGCATGACCCTGAGTTCACCAACCTGCGCACTGCTGTGTCGGATCTGGTCCGGGCCGCTGGCGGCGAACAGGCGTCGCCCCCGATGCGCGTCAGCCCGGCGGACACTCATCAGCCTGTGATCTGGGATCCCGATTACCTAGAAAAGGTGACACAGTCGCTGGCACGCCACCTTGGCCCGATTGCGGGCGTCCTGGTGGACCGCACCTCCAAGCGGGTCGCCTCGCGCCAGCAGCTCTACGATGCCCTGGTGACCCACATCGCCTCGGAAAAGGACCGCGTGAAGTTCCTGCAATCCGTGCCCAAGTAAAGTTCCCCGGCGCGGGAACCGATCATGGTTCGATCATTCCCAGCGCCGTCACCAGGCTCCGCCGCAGCCGGTTAAACGAAGCCGCCAGCATGGAGACCTCGTCGCTGCCCTTAACCTGCAACTCTGGACAGTCTTCCAATTTGCCAAGACTGATACGGTCGGCCGCCGCCGAAAGCTGCCGGATGGGCCGAATCACGGTCAGGAACAACACCGCGTTCAATAGCGCCAGCGTGATCAGGAACACCCCGCCCACCGATACCATGAAATCCTGGAATCCTTCGTGGGCCAGCTTCAAAGAAACGGTCATCGGCACCGAGACGATTTGCGCTGCCACAACTTCGTTCGCCTTCCACCCGAAGCCGTGATCCCTGCCGTACCGCCTGATCATGGCCGCGGGCGCGATTCTGGGAACGCTGTGGCACTCCAGACACGGCGGATCGGCGCGCATGGGACGCGCCAGGAACATCACCCGGCCGGTAGGCGTGTCTCTCTCGCTTACCACTTCCTTCTGGTCCTTGTGGTTGCGAAACGTGTTGATCACGTCCGCCTCCCAGTCCACCGCGCGGTCCCGGAGATTGGTCGGGTTCAAGGTGGCTTCTTTGTAGGAGTAGTCGGAATACGCTCCTTGCAGGTACCCGAAGCTCTCGGTGGCGGCGAAGGCCGGCACGGTCTGCGGCAGAAAGCTCGTCTGGTGCGCTTGCAGCGTCACCAGCAGCGGCTTGATTTGGGAGGTCGTATAAGTTCGCGCGGCCATCGCCGTCTCCATCATCAGCCGCGTCTGCTGGGTCACCTGCGCGCGGGCGTTCCGTTGCAGGAATTCGTTGGCCACGTATCCCGACACCGCCAGACCGGCGCCGAATACCAACACAAAGATCAGATTGAATTTCAAAAGTAATTTCACGGTTCCCTCGCTCTGTCGATATTACGCTAAATCCAGCCCGCTCTCAACCAGCGCGCGAAACGACGGAAACAATGTGGGGCGGGCGCCCTCGCCCGCGGACCGGCGCCCTCGCCGGTCCACCGGCCGAAGGCCGGCAGGTGGCTTCCCCGGGCTTCCCCGCCCCCGGCCGGTCCATAATATAAGATATGCCCTTCGTGTCCATCCCCCAGGCTATCGACGAGATCCGCTCCGGCCGCATTCTGGTGGTGGTAGACGATGAAGACCGCGAAAACGAAGGCGACCTTACCATCGCGGCCGAAAAGGTCACCCCCGAAGTCGTCAACTTCATGGCCACCCATGGCCGCGGCCTGATCTGCCTGGCCCTCACGCCGGAGACGTGCGACGCGTTGCGCCTGCCGCCGATGTCGCCCCGCAACACTTCCAACTTCGGCACGGCATTCTGCGAATCCATCGATGCGCGCGACGGCACCACCACCGGTATCTCCGCCGCCGACCGCACCTGCACCATCCTGACCGCTATCCGCCCGGATTGCCGCCCAGCCGATCTGGCGCGGCCCGGCCACGTCTTCCCCCTGCGCGCGCGCGAAGGCGGCGTCCTGGTGCGCGCCGGCCAGACCGAAGCCTCCGTGGATCTGGCGCGCCTCGCCGGTCTCACGCCCGCCGGCGTCATCTGCGAAATCATGAACGACGATGGCACCATGGCGCGCGTGCCCCAACTGGTCGAATTCTGCCGGCGGCACGGCCTCAAAATGATTTCGGTCGCCGACCTGATCCGCTACCGTCTGCAACACGAACGCTACATCCGGCGTGTCGGCGAGGGCTGCATCGAAACGGAATTCGGCCCCTTCCGCACTTACGCGTATACCAGCGACATCTCGCCGGAGATGCACATGGCGCTCATCCGGGGCGAGGTGGAGGGCGCCGAACGCGTGCTGGTGCGCATGCACTCCCACTGCGTCTACGGGGATGTCTTCGGTTCCACGCGCTGCGATTGCCAGAAGCTCATCCGCGGCTCCCTCGAGCGCATCGCCGCGGAAGATTTGGGCGTGCTGGTCTACCTGCATCAGACCGGACCGGGGTTCCATACGCAGAAAACTCCGGCCGGGTTGGATCGCCTGGTGTCCCACAGCCGCGACTTCATGCACTATACCGGCGCCGCCGGCCAACTCCAGTTGCAGCACGAAAGCGGCATCGGCGCGCAGATTCTTTCCGATCTGGGCTTGCACACCATCCGCCTGCTGACCAATCATCCGCGCAAGATTGTGGCCCTGGAGGGTTTTGGCATCGAGATCGTCGAGCAGGTCCCGGTCACGAGCACATAGCGCTGTGGGGCAGGCTCTCCAGCCTGCTGCGGCCTCTCAGGCCGCCCGCTCGCCCGCTCGCGCACATTTTCGGATCTCCCGGTATTTTGTAGTATGATGAACGCGGGAGGACGCCAATGCTCGAAATCCGCTCCACCGTCAAACTGGACGACATCGAGTCGGTCATGAAAGCCGTCGCCCATCGCCACAATGCCAATGTGACGGTGGTCAGCCACCTGGGGCAGCCGCATCACGTACACGCGGACGGCGGCCCGCGCGAGGCTCTTGTTTTCACCCTCTATCATCCCAAGCTGTATGCGTCCCTGTTAGCCGCCGACATCCGCTTCGCCGGCTTTCTGCCTTGCCGCGTGGCCGCCTGGCCCGAGGGTGACGGCGTCATGTTGCAAGCCCTCACGCCTTCGGGATACTGCCGCGTCCTCGGCCGCCCGGATCTGGAGTCGCTGGCGGCGCCGCTCGACAGTGTGCTGCAGCGCATTCTGGAAGACGCCGCCCACCCCGTCACCGCCTCCGCCCGCGAACGCCCCGGGGTGGAAACGTCGCGCTGGGGCGCCACCGAGGACCAGGTGAACATGCGGGCTACCCTGCCCCAACGCATCGATTACCGCGGCACCAAAATCGAGGACGAAGCCGGCACCGGCGCGCACGATTCCCCCGGCGGATAAGCGTCATCGCGGCTGCGCCGCACCGAATGTGAACCACGAGCGGATTACCCGCTGCCGGTTATCGACCTCCGCCGTCGCCACAAAACCGGGCTGCGCCGGCGTGCCAAAGCGCATGTCCATGGCTTCCACGCGGGTAGCGCCTTCCGGATCGGCCAGCGGCATAGTCCGCTCCAGTGGAAACTGCGAGAATTTGAAAAAGTCGCGAAACTCCGGTGAATTATTGGCTGCCTGGATGGCCGCGCCGGGTTCGGCTTTATAGAAAATAGTGCCGCGCGATGGATCGAAGTCTTCCAGCAAACTGAAATTAACGACGCTATAAAACTCGCGCGTTTCCACCAACCCGCGCCACGCCAGCGGATTCACCGGTCCGGGCAGCGCCGCCACCCGCAGGGGCTGCTCGCCGGCGTAAATGCGGGAATCCAGTGTGGCGGCCGCGCGCGCGTGCAGCGCTCCGCGCCCGATATTGTAGAGCCCCAGAAACAGAAGCGCAAAAATGGCAAACCCACGGCCGGCGCTGCTTGTGCGCGCGCCAATCTCCGCGTTCACCAGCCGCGCCATCGCCGGCCCCGCCAGCCCCGCCAGCAGCACCGCCCAAATCCACAGGTCCACCACCGCAGTGAAGTCCGCATGGAACCATCGCCCGGAGAACGGCAGCAGCAAGCGGATGCCATACACGTTGGTGTAGTCCAGCAGCAGGTGCGACGCCACCGCCACTAGCGAGATGGCGTACGCCCCCAGCCACTGGAACGGTCTGCGTGTGAATAGCCGCACCGCCAACACCGGCAGCAGCGCCATCAACGGCCAGGCGGCAAGGGAATGCGTCAAGTGGCGGTGGTAGTTGAGATAGTTGAGCTGTCCCCCGGCCAGCGTCACGATATCGATATCGGGAGCGTTGGCCGCCAGCACCAGAATCCAGGGCGCTTGTGGCGAGAATCGGTTTAATCCCGCGCGTCCCAGGAATAGGCCCGTAGCTGAGTGCGTAAGCGGATCCATGCTTGTCTGAAGGCCGGATTGTACCACGGAAGGAAAGCGGGCGGACCCAAAATACCCAGCCCCAGTTGGGCCCGCCCGGCAGCCGGCCGCCGCCCATCAGGCGGCCGAAAGCCCCACCGGGGGGCGCAGCACCCTGGCTGGCGCACGTTTGGGCACCATCGCCACGGTTCGGCTTGGGCGATCGTTGCTCATCGTGCCGCCGAAATATTCATCCAAAGGAAACAAACTGTGTGGTTCCAATTCCCGGAAAACTCGACCCAATTTCTGTTCGATCTTGTAAATAATGTGAAAGAATGTGCCCCGATCGACTACCAGCCGCCAACAGCACAGCTTCCAGTCCGCCCCTAGCAGGTAATGGAAGCGGAAAATATCGTACTCCAGGGGGCTCAGCGCGTTGCGGCTGACCAGGCAGAAATCGGCGATGTACTCTTCCACTTTGCGGCCGTAGGTCAAGCGGTTATCCTTGCCGTTGCAGAACTCCAGCCGTACCCGGCTCAGGTGCCGGTCCCTGTTGGTGCAGTCCCGAAAACGCAGGTAACAGACCCGAAATATAGCCCGAAAGACGCAGTTGCAGGGGACCTCCCGGTCGTAACGTCCCGGGCGCAATCCATAACCATGGCAGTGCGCACAGGTTGTCTTTGCGAGCGCTATTGTTTGTGATCGATCCCAATTCATCATTCGCTTTGAAACGTCCTCTCGGCGACCCTCCATCGTGTGGGCCAGCCATTACTAAAAACTTGTTTCAAATTTATCGGCTGGTCCCGGAATCGTCAAGCGAATTCCAGCGCATCTTTAGAGAATACTTTGTGAAATCAACAGCACATATTACGTATCTTCTTCTCGTATATTAAGTTAAACTTTACTTAATATATGCGGAAATAAATTGTGGTACTATACGAACTATTCGGGAATAGTACGGTTTTATACCGTGTCTATTTCCCGTAGAAATAGGGTGGAGGCTTCTTCTCCAGTGGACTTCCGGCTTCTCCAGTTGCGGCTCGTCTCCCACGTCCGCGCCCGCGTGCGCAATGGAGAACTTAGCGAACGCGCTCTGGCCCGCATCACCGGCATTTCCCAGCCCCATATCCATAACGTGTTGAAAGGAAACCGGCTCCTGTCCCCCGACTTGGCCGACCAGATGCTCCAGCGCATGCGCATCAGCCTGGTCGATCTCCTCACCGCCGCCGATGCCGCAGCCCCGCCCCACCAGGAACCCGGGGATTGCCCCGATTGCCGCATGGCGGCGCTGCTGGACGGTTGGATCGGGCGCGAATATCCGTATCCCCAAGCCGCCAGCCGCCAGCGATATCCATTCCCGGCGGCCGCTTTGGATTCGCTCGACTTCCCCGTCGCAGCCCGGTTGGCGCCAGACCCGCTGCGGGCGCCCATGTTCAGTGGCCCCGGCGTGGTGCTCCTGGACTGCTCCGAAGACGTCCGCCGCGATCCGGACGAAGAAGGCTACTTCGCCTTGGACCTGGGCGGAGGGGGCACCATCGCAATGGTACGGCTGGCCATGCGGCATGTGTATCTGTGGGCCCGCCACGCCGACATGTGGCAGTCCATCCCCCTGCCGGACCGCCGCCCTCTCGACGTGATCCAGGGGCGCGTCAGCCTGGTGGTGCGGCAGTTGTGAGGCATTGATATCCGGGCGCGGGCCGCATATCCTGGTAACTGTGAAGGCCATGTGGGGTTTCAAAACGGCCAGCGGCGCCAGCCCTGCCCAACCGGGCAGCGACCGTCTCAAAAGACTGGCTAAGAGCCTGGATGCCTTGGCCCGCAAGGACGAAACCGGCATCCGCAGGGCCCTCGAGATCGGCTCTCTACGCCGGCAGGCAGCCCTGCAGTTGCACGGCATCTGCGGCGATTTCGTGCGCGACCTCAACCAATTGCTTGCGGAAATCGTGCTCGATTTTCAGCCTGAGCAATACGGGCCGGACAACTTTCAGGATGCGGGCATCAATCTTTTCCAGATCAATGCCCAAGGACGCATCCTGCAAATCAAATTCGAAGCCACCCCGGAGTTGGTCTCCACCGAGGATTTCCGCGTACCCTACATCCTCGCCGGAGCCGTCCGCTGCTTCAACCAGGAATTGCTCGACAAGGACCTCATCGAAGAGCAGTTGTTGTTTTACACCATCGAAAAGTCGCGCCATCTCTGGCGCTTCTTCGACGCCCGTACCTACCACTCCGGCCCGTTCGATCGGGACTATCTGACCACTCTCCTCGAGCACCTGGTCTAGCTCTTTCCCCGTGGGGCAGGCTCTCAGCCTGCAGCGGCCTCTCAGGCCGCCCCGTGCCTTGACGAAGAATCCATCAACCTGTTAAGATCTTCTTGTCTTTAATACTGTAAAACGAACTATTCCATGCTGTTCCACGCGCGGTACGCGGCACGGATTCTGAGCCTGGTCGCGGGAGGGATGCTGGCCGCCGCAGCGCTGGCCCAGCCGCCCAAACCGCTCCCCGGGTCCGAAGAATGTCTTGCCTGCCACGACACCGGGCCGCGCACGGGTAAACGCGAAAAAGGCGCCCCGCCGCCGATCGATGCCGCGGCTCTGCGCGCCTCCCCGCATGCGGATCTGGAGTGCGCGGCCTGCCACACCGAGCTCGCCAAGAAAGAATTCCCCCACCCCGAAAAACTGGCGCGCGTCGATTGCGGCGCATGCCACACCGACGAGCAGACCCAATACGCCGCCAGCCTTCACGGGCGGGCCACCGCCCGCGGCGACCGCCTCGCGCCCACCTGCCGCGACTGTCACGGCACCCACAACATCCTGCGCAAGTCCAGCCCGCACTCGCCCATTTCCACCATGGAGATTCCGCGGCTATGCGGCGGCTGCCATCGTGAGGGAACCCCGGTCAGCCTGACCCACAACTTTCCGCAGGAAAACATCCTGGGCAACTACATGGACAGCATCCACGGCGAGGGGCTGTTCAAGCGTGGGCTCATCGTGACGGCGGTCTGCACCAGTTGTCACACGGCCCATTTCGTGTTGCCCCACACCGATCCGCGCTCCTCCATCGCCAAAGCCAACATCGCCGCCACCTGTACCCGCTGCCACGCCCAGATCGAAACCGTGCATCGCCAGGTGATTCGCGGCGAATTATGGGAAAAGCAGCCGCACCTGATTCCCGCCTGCGTGGACTGCCACGAGCCGCATAAGGTCCGCGCGGTGTTCTATCCGCAAGGCATGGCGGACCAGGATTGCCAGCGCTGCCACGGCGACCGCAACCTGAAGGTCACCCGCGGCGGCCGGACCGTCTCGCTGTTCGTGGACCAGACCGAACTGCAACACTCGCGCCACGCACGCACCGCCTGCATCCAGTGCCACACCGGCGGGACGCCTTCGGACCTGCGCCCCTGCCGGACCGTCCCGGACAAGGTGGACTGCTCCATCTGCCACGCGGAAGTAATGACCCAGTACCGCGAAAGCACGCACGGCAAATTGGCCGCGCAGGGGAGCCCCGATGCGCCCGGCTGCCAGGATTGCCACGGCTCGCATGGCGTGCTGGGCAAGAAAGACTCCGTCTCGCCCACCTTTTCGCGCAACGTGCCGGCGCTCTGCGGCAAGTGTCACCGCACCGGCCAGAAGGCCGCCCTGCGCTACACCGGAACGCAACACAACGTGGTCGAAAATTACCTGGAGAGCATTCATGGAAAGGGGCTGATGGAAAGCGGGCTGACCGTGACGGCGGATTGCGCCGACTGCCATACCGCGCACCACGAACTGCCCGCCGCCGACCCGCGCTCCAGCGTCAACCGCGCCAACATCGCCCGCACCTGCGCGCAGTGCCACCGCGGCATCTACGAGCTGTTTACCGCCAGCGTCCACTCCACCGAAGTCACCCACACTAACAAGGAACTCCCGGTGTGCGCCGACTGCCATTCCGCGCACAGCATCGAGCGCACCGATCTTTCCGATTTCCGCCTGCACATCATGGATCAGTGCGGCCGCTGCCACCGCGACATCACCGCCAGCTATTTCGAGACGTTCCACGGGAAGGTTTCCAAGTTGGGCTACCTGAAGACCGCCAAGTGCTACGATTGCCACGGCGCCCACGACATCCTGCCGGTCAACAACCCGCGCTCCCATCTGAGCCGCAACAACATCGTCAAAACATGCGGGCAATGCCACACCGGATCGCATCGCCAGTTCGCCGGATACCTCACCCACGCCACGCACCACGATCCCAAGAAATACCCGTTCCTGTTCGTGACGTTCTGGGGCATGACCGCGCTGCTGGTGGGCACCCTCGTCATCTCCGGAGCCCACACGTTGATGTGGCTGCCGCGCTCGCTGAAGTACCGCCGGGAGATCGCCGCGGGCGCGCCGGACAGCCGCGTCTACGTGCGGCGCTTCCAGACCTTCCACCGCAATCTGCACCTGATGGTGATCTCCAGTTTTCTGGGGCTGGCGCTGACGGGAATGATCCTGAAGTTCTCCTATGCAGCCTGGGCCAGGGCACTGGCCCATCTGTTGGGGGGCTTCGAGGCCGCCGGGTTGATCCACCGCTTCTGCGCTCTGCTGACCTTCACCTATTTCGGGCTGCATCTATACGATCTTGTGCGCGTGCGGCGCCGCAGCGGCAAGGGATGGCGGCAGTTCCTGACCGGCCCGGAAAGCATGTTGTTCAACCGGCGCGACTGGCACGAGTTCTGGGGCTCCATGAAATGGTTCCTGGGCCGCGGGCCGCGCCCTGAGTTCGGCCGCTGGACCTACTGGGAGAAGTTCGACTACTTCGCCGTATTTTGGGGAGTGGCCGTGATCGGCGGCACGGGATTGCTGCTCTGGTTCCCTGAGATCTTCACCCGTATAATGCCGGGATCGATGGTGAACGTGGCCACCACCATCCATAGCGACGAAGCCCTGCTGGCGGTGAGCTTCATTTTCGTGGTGCACTTCTTCAACACCCACTTCCGCCCGGAGAAATTCCCGATGGATACGGTCATCTTCACCGGCGGCACGCCGCTCGAAGAGTTCAAACGCGACCGCCCGCGCGAGTACCAGCAACTGGTCGAAAGTGGCAAGCTGGAGCAGTCTCTGATGCCCGAGCCCCAGGCGCTGGCGGTGAAACTCTGGCGGCGCTTCGGTTTCGCCGCGCTCACCCTGGGCCTGATCATGATCGGGCTGATCGTCTACGCCATGCTCTTCGCCTACCGCTAACTAATTCTTGTAGGGCGGGTTGCCAACTTACAACACTTCCCCGTGGTCCTAAGCGCTAGGCTTGACCTTTGGCTTCCGACCACGCTTCTTCGCGTGTAAGCCGGGTCGTGTCTTCTGATATTACGCCTCGCGCCGCATGATTCCTTCGTGTGATACGGACAGCTCCCTGTCTACCGGTGCGTTGAATGCTTCGCGTTCGGCTGAGTGTTTCATAGGTATGCATTTGCACCTTTAAGGCCGAATCGGCCATGTGTTTACGGCAAGTGCTGCTAAATTCTGCTGACGGCTATTGATCTCGGAGACAGTCCAATTCGTGTAGATTGCCGCATCTCTAGTCAGAGAAAAGGCGGAGTTTTTCAAGACCGCTCTCTTAGTTGAGTATCCGCTGTTGCCTATAAGTTGGTTCTCACTGGCCTGCAATAACACTAGATTTCCTAAGCGTTGGTAGTTGGCGCGAAGTGTATCCGGGTCAACACTCCATTCCGCCGATGGAGACTGCGGAAGGATATGCTCAAGGTTAACGTCACCACCATCATTAGGAACATATTGAGGCTCAGCCTCACCGTCGGCCTCCAGTTGCAGAGCTCTCAAGTAATAGCGTGCCAAATGCGCCTTTGCGACGCGAGCCACGGAAAAGGACGACTTGAAAGCATCGTCTGCGGGCACGATTCCAACCATCAGGCTTGCTAATGCGTCAATGGTCTTGACGCTTCCATTGTGGATCTCGAATGCACTACGTCCGTAGTGCCCCTCTAGTGATCCGCTCCCAGAAACCCCAGTTAACAGAAAGCGCACAGCCCAGCATAGTACCGTAAGCAAGAACCGACTTACCTCGCCTTGTCCGAACTTCGTAACAGTTCAAGTACCCTGGTCGATTTTGCTGGACAAATGGTGCGGGATCGGCTACTGTATGGTGGATGAGTGCGCGGCATCGCGATCCGCAGGCGGGCGATCTGCAACGGG
>Ga0224558_1000176_pt1 | contig 74556 bp, 71 predicted proteins | sample 714S32024metaG_FD_180682 | JGI IMG/M metagenome (GOLD analysis project Ga0224558, IMG submission 180682) | Peat soil microbial communities from Stordalen Mire, Sweden - 717 S3 20-24 | ecosystem: Environmental > Terrestrial > Soil > Wetlands > Peat | place: Sweden: Norrbotten County, Stordalen... | reverse complement strand
AAACGCTGTTTTATGGGTGTTCTGTACCTCGGTTGTACAACTTCCACCGTCCTCATGGTAGCCTCGGTTACGCTCCGCCCATCAGCCGCGCGTCTCCGGTGGGTACAACGTCTTGATAGATCACAGGTGCCCCACCTTCACTGCGCGTCCTTTGCGACGTTAAGGTGAGGATTCTGCACCTTTCCCCACAACGCCGCCAGACTCACGCCCGCCCCCAGCATCAGGATCGGATCCACCGTCGGGACCCGATACCGGATCGTGGCAAAGTAAAGGCAATAAAGCGTTGTATTCGTGAGAATCCATCCCCAAAGCAGCGACAATTCCCTCCAACGGCGTCGCACGAGCCAGCAACCGACAACACCTGATGCAAGAACTGGGATATAGCTGACAGAGTAAAGCACGCGGTTGCGAAAACTGTGGTATTGGGCAGATGGAACTAGGGTGTACATTGCTTCAAAATTACGCCACGCCATCACACCAAGCCTTCGAGGACTGCGGTTCAGAATCGTGAACGCCCAAAGATAAAACTGGCGCTCTTGCTCCGGCTCCGGAAGGCCCTCCATCACGCGGCGTTGAGGCTGCGGAAGTGAATCCAACATGTGCAGAAAACCAATGTCGGCGAGCGACGCGCCCGGTTCGAGTCGAAAATGGGCTCCGGACCAGAGCGCCGGGCCGCCACCCGTGGAAATCAACACGGCCTTATGAAAGAGCCGGTAGTTGCGGTAGGTCCACGGAAAAATCATCAAGGCGACGGCGACTGTCAATACGGCGAATCGACGACCCGCCTGCCTCCAATCGCTGGCCGTCAACCAGATCGCAAGCCCCAACGCCGGAGCCAGCATTAGCCCATTGGGTCGACACAGCGCTGCTAAACCCACGAGGACTCCAAGCGAAAAAACGCGAGCTAGGGAAGGGTTTCCATCCCTCGCATAGAAAAGGAACAGCGCCGCAATCAGAAGCAATAGAAACAAGCTCTCGGTGCCAAGGTCCGCCGAGTACATGACTAAAGGTGGATAAACGGCGAATATCAGTCCAGAGACTAAGGCGGCCAGTTCACCGAAAAGGACGAACCCAAGGCGCAGAAAAAGATAAAGCGCTACGGCAGAGAAAGCCACCTGCGTCAACTCCAAGAAAAATGTGCTTTGCGAGAACTGGAACGCGATCGCCAAAACCGCCGGATAGAGCGGCGGCCTCCATGCCGAAAACTGCACCGGCGTCGAAAACGGTTGATATTCGTTAACCGCGTGCGCAAATCCAACGCCCGTCGCCAGATTGTGAGCAAAGGACAAATAGTCATAGGAGTCCGGATTAAACTCGAATCTGACCGCGCCCTTCTCAACTGCCACCACAAATGCCACGCGAACAACGACGGCAAGCAGAATGACCGCCGCTGCCTTCCACCGAAACGAATTTGCCAATGGTTTCACTGTTCACTCACTCTGCCGCGCTATCCGACTTGGCTGCGTTTCTCCCCTTACGTGGGGCTGCAAGGAGCTTTCCTCCCAATCCCCACCAGATTCAAACCACGCTGACTTGTCTCTCCGTATAAGCCGCCGAACGCGTCGGGTCCGAACTGGCCGGCTCCTTCTGCACCAGCGTCGCCTGCGAACTCCCACAAATCGGGCACGGCATGGCCGGGATTCTATCACCCGCCCCAAACCTGTAGCGCACTACGAACACGGCCGGACAGACCAGAATCGCAGACGATTTGGTTTTCCGGGCCGGAACGGCTGGACGCAAAAACAACTCCGCACCCGGCGGGGTCACTCGCGGAGTAAATTCGTGGAAGGAATTGACGAGGTTTGGCTGCCCCCCAGGGATTCGAACCCCGATAACCTGCTCCAGAGGCAGGTGTCCTAGCCGTTGAACGAGGGGGCAGCAATTCTGCCGGCGTCGCCGGCATGCTTCGATTCTATGGTCCCGGGCAATGCACGGTCAACAAAAACGCGCTTCGCGATAGAATCTCTTCGAGAGCCTGGCCACGGCATTCATCTCGCCACGGCTTTCATTCGAACTTGCTGCACACGTCGCTTTACGAGGATTCTTTCATGGTCACCAGCTTTGAAAATCTGCCGCTCGCCGCCGATTCCACCGAAATGGCGCGCCGTTCCCTCGTTCCCGATCAATGCGCGCTCCTCGTCGTCGACATCCAGGAAAAACTGCTGCCGCCAATCTGGGAAAAAGAACGCCTCGTACGCAATGCCCAGCTCCTCATCCGCCTCGCCGGTATTCTGAAAATTCCCGCGCTCGTCAGCACGCAATACATGAAGGGTCTCGGCAACACCGTGCCGGAGGTTGCATCGCTCCTGCCCGACACGCCCTCCATCGACAAGCTGATGTTTTCCTGCTTCGGCAGCGACGTTTTCTGTAGCCTGCTCAAACGCCTGCCCGGCCAGCGCACCACCGTTTTGCTATGCGGAATGGAAACTCACATCTGCGTCATGCAGACCGCGCTGGGTGCGCTGCGTGAAGGTTATCTGGTCCACGTCGCGTCCGATGCGGTCAGCTCGCGCACTGAACTCAACTGGCGCATCGGCCTCGACCGCATGCGCGCCGCCGGCGCAATTCTCTCTTCCACCGAGATGATGATCTACGAGTTGCTGCGCTCGTCCGGCGCGCCCGCCTTCAAAGAGTTGTTGCCGTATCTAAAAGGATAGCCACGAGCCGCCAGCTTCGAACCAATAAATCACGTTCGCCGGTTCGCTGGCTTTGGGTTGCTCGAAGCTCGAAGCTCGTAGCTCGATTAACTCGCCGCCGCGTCTTTCTGCTTCACCCGCACCACCGTGATCTTCGCAAATCCCTCTTCAAATGTCGGCGGCTTCAGCTTCGCCGCCATTTTGCGCATGACGTCTTCCGGCACAACTCTTCCCCGCCGTTGGTGCCGCTCCAGGCAGATTTCCACTGGAACGTCAAAAAACAGTCCCTGCACCTCATAGCCATAATCCTTGGCCAGCTTGATCCAGCTATGGCGATCGTGCGGAGTCAGATTCGTCGCGTCCACATAACTCATCGGCCGCCGCGCTATCAGCCGCGCCTTCAACATCGAGCGTAAGTTTGAAAACACCAGATCCTGAAAACGCTGCTCCTGCGCATCGTCAAAAAGCAACTCACGCAGCAGATCGCTCGACAGCGGATGAATATTGTGCCGCTTGAACCACGAACTCTTGCCCGAACCCGGCAGTCCAATCGCCAGCACCACCGTACCTTTGCTGGGACGAGTCGCCGCAGCCTTTGGCACCTGTGCGGCCCCAGCCTGCGCGGCCAGCGCAGCACTTTGCGACTCCTCCGCCGGTTCGATCGCGGGCGCCGGTATTGCCACCGTTGGCAGCGTCTCCGCAACCGCTTCCTGCTCGCCCAACTGCGCGTCTTCGGTCTGGGATTCCGGGAGAACACTCGCAGCGCTATCCGTCGTCACTTCGACCGGAGTCGCCTCCGGCGCCGCAACTCCAGGCTTGCCGGGCGCCGCGGAACGTCTGCCTCCCACCCGGCCTTCCCCTCCCCGGCCGCCGCCGCGCTTGCGCCGCCGTCGCGTCGGGCCTGTCCGCGTGTCAGCGGGAGGCGCGTCACCGACAGGGCCCGGAACTGTCCGCGTCAACTGAAAATCTGCCTGCGTCTCCGGCCGTGCCGCCCGCGCCGGCGGTTCGCTCGCCACAACCGGCTGCTTCTCGTTGACCTCAGCCTCAAAGTATTTCGGCTGCAATGGTTCCGGTGACGGCGTGCCAGCCTGCTTCTGCGAGGCTGCCTCGCCCGGTTTCTTGCGGCGCTTCATCCGATCACTCATCCATTTCCGCATATAGCTGCTTGTAGCACACCGGCCTGCCCCTTGCAATCCAAGTCCCGTACCGCCCACGATACCCGGCAAGGATCGACTCATCTCACCATCGGCCATCGGCTGATCAATAACAAAGAGCGCTCTTGACTTCAGATCACCCGATCACCCGATGTCAAGATGGCCCGATCCCCAGATTGCTACAATACCAAGAGGCTAAATCCATGAGTCATCCCGTAGTCTCCCCCGCCGAGGCCGCACAACTGCCCGCGGTTCCGCTCACTCTCGAAGGTTATGCCGCGCTTCATCAAATGCTGCGCTTCAATTGGAGCGCCTGGCGCGCCCTTGCCGCCGGCGACCGCCGCGACATCGCCTCCGAAGCCTCTTCTGTCCTCTCTCTAATGGAGTCCCGCGAACATGGCCAGTCCGCGCTTTTCTCCCTTCTCGGCCACAAGGGCGACCTGATGCTGATCCACTTCCGCGACACCTTCGACGAGCTCAACCAGGCCGAGCTCGACCTCACCCGCACCCGCCTCTCCGACTTCCTCGAGCCCGAAACCTCTTACCTCTCCGTCATCGAACTCGGCCTCTACGAGTCCAGCCTGAAGACCTACAAATCCCTAGCCGAGCGCGGCGTCGAGCCGCATTCCGATGAGTGGAAACAGGCCATTGCGGAAACCATCTCCCGCCAGAAAGAAGCCATGAAGCCGCGCCTCTTCCCCACCATGCCTTCCAACCGCTATCTCTGCTTCTATCCCATGGACCGTCTGCGCGGCGAGGACAAGAACTGGTACACCCTTCCCATGGCAGAGCGCCAGCGCCAGATGAATGAGCACGGTTTGGTCGGACGCCGCTATGCCGGCGAGGTCAAGCAGATCATCACCGGCTCCATCGGCTTCGACGATTGGGAATGGGGCGTCGACCTCTTCGCCGACGATCCGTTGGTCTTCAAAAAACTCATCTACGAAATGCGCTTCGACCAGGTCAGCGCCGTCTACGCGCTATTCGGCAGCTTCTACGTCGGACTGCGATGCCCCGCCAGCCGCCTCCACGAACTGCTTGAAGGCAAGCTCCCGAGCAGAGAGTAGCCGCCACGGCAGAGAGTAGCGAACATGCGCGAAAATCTTGGGTTTCTCGTAGCTCGCGGCTCGTAGCTCGTAACTCGCGGCTCGAAGCTCACCGAAACCTGAACTCGTGCCGCTTCATATCCACGCGCGCCCCGCGAAACGCCACTCCTTCCATCCGCAATCGCAGCCTCTGCTCCGCGCCGCCTTCTCCCGGCAACTTGATCGCTCCGCCCGCGCCCACCACCCTGTGCCACGGCAATCCCGGAACCTCCCGCAGCACCCGCACCACCTGCCGCGAAGCCCCCGCCCATCCCGCCGCCCGCGCCACGGCGCCATAGCTCGCAACTTTCCCTGCTGGCAAACTGCGAATCGCCCTCACCACCCGCGCCCGCCGATCCGCTGCCGCCTTCTCGCCCGCCGCGCGCTTCCTCCCCGCCCCCGCTCTGCCCTTCAGATGCCTGCTCATGCTAATCTGGTGTCATCCATACAAAAATTTACAGAGCCCCGCGGAACTAAGCTTTACCATACTCGCATCGCACAGCTTTGATTGCCGTCAGATCGCGTTCGGAGAGAGTTTAAATGCCCCGTTTGTGGAAGCCCCTGTGTATCGGCCTCGCTGTCATCACCCTGGCCTTTGTCTCCATCTTCGCCGCCAGTTGCGGCTCCAGCAATACTTCCTATCGCGTCGTCGACGCCATCGCCAATTACGACTACACCTCCACCGGCGGCTTCGACATCAACATCAATGGTTCCATCGTGTTTTCCGGCATGCTCTTCGGCAACATCCAACCCTCAAAAAATGACAACTATCAGGGCGCTTCGTCCGGCAATAATGCGTTGGAGGTGTTCCCGCACAATGCCGACGTCAACGGCACCGAGCAGGGCAGTCCCGTCATCAACAGCTCTCTCGGCTTCGGCAGCGGGACTCAATATACCGTGTTGCTGATGGGCAACAACACCACCAATCCCTACGTCGCACAGCCTTTCACTGACAACAACGCCGTCCCCACTACCGGCGATTTCGAATTTCGCGTGATCGACGCCTCCAACAACCTCACCAAGAACGTTGACATCTACATCGTCGGCTCCGTCGGCGTCGTCACCGGTCCCAATCCGCCTGCCCCGAGCGCGACTCTCACCTTCGGCCAGGCCAGCGGTTACATCTCTGACGCCTCCGGCACATGGTGGCTCGTCATCACCAACCAGCACTTCCACACTCCGATCGTTCCTCCGACTTCCTACGCCCCCAGTGCCCTGCAAATCCGCACCATCGTCCTCGTCGACGGTCCGGATGGCCTCGGCGTCGGCACGCCGCTCGTCTTCAATGATCTGAATTAGAGCGACCTGAATTAGTCGGTTTCACTTTTGTCGAAAAGTCCGAATTTGGGTAGCGCAGAATTTGGGTGGCGCAGCGCTTCAGCGCTGCGATAATCGCGTTGTTATGAATGTGGCTTTTGGCCTTTGAACGACCGCCAACGGCAGGGTATGCGCCAACTCCCGTGTCTTAACTCGGCCTCACGCCGCCGATGCGAACGACTTCGCCGCGTCCTCTTCGTTATCGAAGATCTCAAAAATTGTCACCAGCTTGGTAAGTTGCAGCAGATCGCCCACCCGTTGGCTCAGGTTGGCCAGCTTGATCGTGCCTCCGGCATGGCGCGCCGTCGTATAAATCGAGACCAGCGTCCCCAACCCGCCGCTGTCCATGTGCGTCAGTTCCCGCAGGTTCAGCACCAGCTTCGGCGACTGCGCCAGCAACTTCTTCACCTGCTCGCGCAACGACGCCGACTCTTCCCCAAACATCAGCCGCCCGCTGCAATCTAAAATCATTGCGCCGTCCAACGTACGAGTGCTCATCCGGAGTTGCATACGCGAGTCCTTCCTGTTGCAGAACTTACAAGCCTGTTGCAAAACTCAAAAGCCAAATATGCCGACGATCTCGACCCACAAGCCTACCCCGCCGCCCGCCACCGCGCAAGCAGTGAGCCGTTCCCGTTCCGTTCCCGTTGTCCTGATTAGTTTCTCCCACCGAACTGGGAGCAGCTTTTGACTGCCCCCGTGGAACCCCGTGTGCCCCGTGGTGATCGCCTTTCCTCGGCCCCCAAATCGAGCCTCACCGCTTCAACGTCTTCCTCTCGCACGCGTCCACAATCTTCGTCGGATCGATGGCCTCCCGGTCAATCTGCTCTTCCAGAATTTTCCCGTCTTTCCCAATCAGAAAATTCACCCGCCGCGCCGCCTTGTACTTGTCTACATAAATTCCATACTCCCGCGTCACCTCGCCTCCCCAATCGCTCAACAGCGGAAACGTCACGCCGATCTGGTCGGCGAATGCTTTATTGGCGAAGGGGCTATCCATGCTTACACCCAGAACCTGGGTGTCGGCGGCTTCCAGCTTTTTCAGATTCTGCTGGAACGCCTTCATTTGCGCGGTTCAACCCCCGGTAAACGCGAAAACGTAAAACGCCACAACCACATTGCTCTTTCCCCGATACTCGCCGAGCGATACATTCTTCAGATCCGAGCCGTCAAAATATTGCAGCTTGAAGTCCGGCGCCGTGTCGCCCACCTTCAGCTTCATCGGCTCGGCTTCCCCCTTCTTCGCCTGCGCTCCCGCCGCCACAGACAGCATCGCGAGTCCCACCACACACATGGCGGCCCGCTTCAATAAACATCCGAGTTTCATTGGACACCCCCATCGAATCAGACTAACTCGCTCCTATTTCCCCGTCAAAATCGTTTGCGCTTTCTTGTGCCACCTCGCCCTCCGAGGAATACAATAATTGCGGGCCCGATCGGATCAGATGAGCCTCCGCACTCTGAACGATGTTCTCTCGACGGTTTATCAAAGTCAGCGCCCCCGCGTAATGTTGCAACGGGAAGCCACTGGGTGGATTCCCATCTCTTCCGCCGAGCTTTACCGCAACGTCGTCGGCCTCGCGCGCGCCTTCGAGTCCTGGGGAATCGGCAAGCGCGACCGCGTCGCCATCCTCAGCGAAAATCGCCCCGAGTGGACCATCGCCGATTTCGCGGCCCTCTCGCTCGGCGCCGTCACCGTCCCCATTTACGCCACTCAAACTGCCGAGCAGACCGCCTACATCCTCCAGGACTCCGGCGCCCGCGTCATCGCTGTCTCCACCGCGCACCAGTTGGAAAAAGTTCTCGCCGTTCAGCACCATACGCCGGTCGAGCGCATCCTCGTCATGGATTCCGTCGCATCCCCGGCCGCCGCTCCCATGTCCGAATTCACCTTGCGCGGCCCGCAAGGTGCCGACGCCGATTTCGACGCCCGCGCCGGCTCCATCACCCCCGACGATCTTGCCACCATCATCTACACCTCCGGCACAACCGGCACTCCCAAAGGTGCCATGCTGACTCACGGCAATATGGCCTCCAACATCTCCTGCTCACTTGAGGGCTTCAATTTCCGCTGGAAAGAAGAGGTCAGCGTCTCCTTCCTGCCCCTCTCGCACGTTACCGCTCGCCACGTCGATTTCGCCCTGCTCTACCGCGGCGTCACGCTCGCCTACTGCTCTGAAATCGCGCAACTCCCGCAGGTCCTCACCCAAATCCGCCCATCCATATTTGTTGCCGTCCCGCGCGTCTACGAAAAAATTCGTCAGCAGGTAATCCTCAAGGCATCCGGCTTCCCGAAAGCCGCAATCTATCGCTGGGCTCTCAAAGTCGGCCGCGCTCACCGCAACGAAATCCTGGAAGAAATTCAGCCCCGCGCGCTCTCCTGGAAAATTGCCAATCGCCTGATCTTCTCCAAAGTTCGCACCGGCATGGGCGGCCAGGCCGAAGAGTTCATCTCCGGCGGCGCGCCCCTCGGCCGCGAGCTGACCGAATGGTACGCCGACATCGGCATCCGCATCCTCGAAGGCTACGGCCTCACCGAAACCTCGCCCGTCATCGCCGTCAATACGCCCAAAGCCCACAAACTCGGCTCCGTCGGCAAGCCGCTCTCCAACGTTGAAGTGCGCCTCGCCGATGATGGCGAAGTCCTCGTCCGCGGTCCATCCATCTTCCTAGGTTATTGGAATCGTCCCAACGAAACCGATGCCGCCTTCGACGATGGCTGGTTCAAAACCGGCGACATCGGGCACATCGACGGCGAAGGTTTCCTCTCCATCACCGATCGCAAAAAAGATCTCATCAAAACTTCCGGCGGAAAATTCATCGCCCCGCAACCCATCGAAAATTCCCTCAAGCTCAGTCCGCTCGTCGGCACTGCCGTCGTCCTCGGCGACCGCCGCAAGTTCCCCGCCGTCCTCATCGCGCCTCACTTCCCCGTTCTCGAAGATTGGGCGCACTCCCACAAAATCATCTTCTCCTCGCGCCAGGAACTTGTCTCGAACATCAGGGTCCAGGCGCTCTATGAGAATCTGGTCGAAGAAATCAACCAGAGCCTCGCACGCTTCGAAAAACTAAAGCGCGTCCTCCTCGTCCCCGACGAATTTTCCTGGACGGACGGCACCCTCACCCACACCTTCAAAGTCCGCCGCCGCGGCATCGAAACCCGCTATCAGGAACTAATCGAAGACATGTACGCGAAGGCAGAAGGAACCGATAAGAAAGTCGAAGTCGGAGCCAGTCGACAATAAGCGCCCGCGCACCGTGTGAACCACCCTCTCGACAACATAGGCAACTGCTTTGGCGCCAGGACAGCTGGTTTGGCGTCACGCTCGTCGGCGGCCGCATAATCGCTAACTGAAGGCAGCCCTCGTTTGCGCGAGCCAGCAACCGGAATCCGATGGCAATCGGCTAGCTACCGTTGGTCCCACCCTCTCCCAAGCCGACCTCTGGCTCGCGATAGAACTCATTGACCCCCGGCCACCGGCGTTTTGAGTGTTATTGCCTGTGGGTGTTGAAAAACTCTCTTTCTCGAAAAACAGCCTCAAATTTGAGAATAGAAAATGTCTACCGAAGTCGAGAAAGTCGATTACAGGGCAACCTGACGCAACGCGTTTTTCGCGAATCTCCAAGAAAAGAGTTTTTCAACAGCCACACCTGATAGCGTCAACTACGGCGATGCCACACTGCTTGATGGCTACATTAGCTACACTGCGAGCGGTTGGTCGACCTTGGCGACCGGGACAGCGCCGAGTTGCTGCATCATACCGAGCGTATCCCATTCTTCCCACTCCTCCACGATCTTCCCGTCAACGATGTGATCGATGCAGACGCCGCCGCTGATTAGCTGCCTGCCACTTGGAGCGATGCCCATGAACGCCCCCAAGTGCGTAGCCACGAGAGTCCAGCGCGTGACAACCTTCTCGCCCTCGCCGATTTGGTCAACAACCGTCCAATGTGAGTCGGGAAATGCGGCAAAGAGCGAAATCAAAAGCTGGCGATGCTGCTCGGCCCCGAGTTTTCCCATGGCGGGTGTATGTTGTACGAAGGTTTCCGAATAAAACTCAGGATAGAGGTCTGCATTGTGTTGGTTGAAACACTCTCGTAGAAGCCGCCGGATGAGTGCCTTGTTCGCTTCGCTCATAATCCCTCCTTTCGGCGAACGCCAGATTCTCAGCCTGCAGGCTTACGGATGTCAGTGAGTTTGGTCACAACTCAGACTGCGTCGGTAGTTGGCGCAATAGCGCTCATTGACCCGTACCGGCCAATTCTCAATGCGTGATAACGCCTACCGCCAACAGCTTGAGCGTACGATTTCTAACCGCGAAACCTAGCCTCGGTACAATGGGCACTATGAGCGCGACCTTCGAGCAGTGGCTTGAATTTGTCTTCAACAACCCCGCTCGCAAGCGCGAGTGGTATCGGGATGAGGACTTCGACTCCCGATTGGAGGCGCTCGAACTCACCGATGCAATCATCGTCCAATACATGACGCGGCTTTTCCTGGAGCTTGGAGTTCTGAGGCCCTACTCGCTTGACCAAGTTGATCAGGGCTTGTGGTTTCTGCTCGGCGAGTCGTCTCCGGGCTGCTCAAGCAAGACTCTGCTCAGGCACGAAGCGGCGCTCCGCGACCGTGTCGCCTGTATCCACGCAATGTCAAGCTTCTTCCGCAACTTCATTCTCGCCGTAACTCCCGGCCACTTTGACCCTAAAGCACCCACAGTCGGAGTGACCGGCGTAGCCTACATGTGGTGGGACATTTCTCCCATGCGTTTTTACATGCGCAGTCACGTACCTGGGCTCACGGGACCCGCCGCGCTGCTGTCCATAGTGGAAAAGTGGAAGCTTGGGGCCGAACTCCATGACGCAGTCTTGAAGGAGATGGCCGACGAACTGGAACTTGAGATTGGGCCCGAGATCCATCAGGCAACCTTGCGCGTAATGTCAGAGGTCCTCGATTTGCCTTCCGAACTTTGCCAGTTCAGCGCCCTGCACGGCCTCGGCCACTGGCATGCCGAGCACCCCGAGCAGGTCGAGCGGATCGTGGATGCGTTTCTCACGCGGCACAAAGACCTCAGGCCGCATCTGATCGAGTATGCTTCAAGGGCACGCCTCGGCAGCGTGCTGTAGGACCTTCCTGAACCCGTGAGGGGCACAAATTTTCATCACATTTTCCCCGTACCGCCATCACAGACTTGCACCACAATCGATGCGATGATTCCTCGACAGTGCACCATCGAGAAGTGCGCTCGTCTCCAGAGACGAACGCATCAGCCGCCTCAAAGGATCGGCTGGGAGCGTGAACGTTCCTGAGGGAAAAACGCCGCATTTCTCTCACTCCGGCTGACAAATGTGCTTCGCGATTGTCAGCATCTCAATCCGCTCCCGTCACCACACAACAAGATCGCACTCGATAGCCGTACAATACTTCCCATGACGGAATCATTCATCATCGCAGGCAGGCAATTTCAGTCCCGCCTCATCGTTGGGACTGGCAAATATCGTTCGTTTCAGGAAACCGCGCGCGCCCTCGAGTCGAGCGGCGCTGACATGGTCACCGTAGCCGTGCGACGCGTCAACCTCGACCGCAGCAAAGAATCTCTTCTCGACTTCATCGACCCCAACAAATATTTTCTTCTACCGAACACCGCCGGCTGTTACACCGCCGACGAAACCATTCGCACCGCGCGCCTCGCGCGCGAAGCCGGTCTCTCCGATTGGATCAAGCTCGAAGTCATCGGCGATCAAGCCACCCTCTTCCCCGACGTGCAGGCCACGCTCGAAGCCACGCGAACGCTGGTGAAAGAAGGCTTCACCGTTCTCGCCTACACCTCCGACGACATTGTCTTCGCCAAGCGCCTCGTCGACGCAGGCGCTGCCGCAGTCATGCCTCTCGGCGCGCCCATCGGCAGCGGCCTCGGCATTCAGAACGCCGCCAATCTTCGCATCCTCCGTGAGATGATCACCGGCGTTCCGCTCATCGTCGATGCTGGAGTCGGCACCGCGTCCGACGCCACCATCGCCATGGAGTTAGGCTACGACGGCGTGCTCATGAATACCGGCATCGCCGGCGCGCAAGAGCCAGTCCTCATGGCCGAAGCCATGAAGCACGCAGTCATCGCAGGCCGCAAGTCTTATCTGGCAGGAAGGATGCCAAAAAAACTTTACGCCACCGCCAGTTCGCCGCTCGAAGGCGTCGTGCGCTAGAAACGATTCGTCAGAAGCGGTGCGCGTAGAAAGTGTGCAATAAAAAGCGCGCTAGACAAAAATAAAGCCGGGCGACGTTGCTGCCATCGCCCGGCTAAAAAAAATCTTCGCTTTCGCCCTACAGCATCTTCACGCTTTCCACGTGAATCTTGTCTCCACTCACGTGACCTGTAACAGCCACGTGATGTCCGTAGTGATCCTTCAGCGCATCGGGATTCTCGACCGTGAGAACTTTCTGATCGCCATCGGTCACGACGACCGGACTCGCGCCCGCTTCAATGCACTTCTTCGTGCACGCTTCCGCGCCCGCATTCGCTCCCTTGACTCCACACTTGGAATCGCTGATCCATCCCTTCACGGTTTGCGTATCGGCCGCGAAACTCACCGATGCAACCATCAGCGCCAAAGCAAACACCAGCAATACCAGAACTATCTTCCTCATACCATCCTCCTCAGAATCGCCCCACACAAACTGCATGCTTCAGAACTCTAACACAAGCTCTCAGGTCCAAGCTCCAAGCAAGCTCCGGAAGAAAAGATCCAAAATCCGTGAGCATCCGTGAAATCCGTGGAGAGGAAGTTTGCGCCAGTCAAGAGCGGCCTTTCCTTGGAGCTTGGAACTGAGAGCTTGGAGCTAAGCATTTGGAGCTAAGCGCTGAGAGCTGACTTTACTTCCCGTTCTTCGCCCTTCCAACCGGAGGCTTCGGCGCAGGCGCGGGAGAAACAAACACCACTTCTCCCTTGCGCGTGTAATGCAGTTGCTCGCGCGCTTCCTTCTCAATCGCCGCGGGATCCGACTTGAGCTGCTTGATGCGCTCCACATATCTCGCATTGTCCTTCTGAAGGCGATTGACTTCGCTCTGCAGCGCCTGCATCTCCGCCCGTTTCTGCCGGTAGACGACGATTCCGTTTGGCCCCAGCATCGCATGCAGCACAGCTCCACCAATTACAACGATCGCGAGCAACGTTGCCAGTCTCCGCCATTCGCGGCCGAGCCACGTCCAAACCGGTCGCGTGCTCTCGATCCAGCGCACAGCCATCGCTTCGGCGCGCGGCGCCTGCTCCATGACCACGCGGAATCCTTCCTCGGTTCGAGGCAGGATTCGTGCGCGCGACGGCGGTCCTAATCGAAGATCCATTCTTTCGCTGCCTTACTCAACTTCTCCAGGCCTTCGCGGCTGCGCGACTCGCTGTAAACTCGCACCACGGGCTCCGTTCCCGACAGTCGATAGCACACCCACGACCCGTCGGCGAGAACGAGCTTGAGGCCATCGATCCGAACCGCCTTGGCAACTTTGCTGCCATTGAACTCGGCCGGATTGCTACGTAACTTCTCAGTAAACTTCTGTTGTACTTCCGGCGTCAAGCGGAAGTTCTCGCGCAGCGGATAAAAGGAACCAACTTTGCCAAATACTGCCTGTAGTTGTTTACCCAGCGAGCCACCACGCCTTGCGACCATCTCGCAGCACAGCAGTCCCGCAAGCACTCCGTCTTTCTCCGGAACATGCCCGCGGATCGACAAGCCCGCGCTCTCTTCTCCGCCGATCAGTATCTTGTCCTGCTTAATCAGTTCGCCAATATACTTAAAGCCCACAGGCGTCTCGTAAAGCTCGATCTTGTATTTCTCAGCCAGCGCGTTGATCAGGTTTGTCGTCGCAACCGACTTCCCCACTCCGTTCTTCCACCCGCGCGTTTCCACCAGGTAATCGAACAGCAGCGCGATGATGTAGTTGGGCTGGAGAAAAGTGCCGTCTTCATCGACGATGCCGAAACGGTCCGCGTCTCCGTCCGTCGCAATGCCAATTGCAGCGCCCGTCTCGCGCATTTTGCGTCGCAGGTCCTCGAGCAGATGATCGTCCGGTTCTGGCGCATGCCCGCCAAAAAGCACATCGCGGTAATCATGCACCGTCTCGACCGGAATCCCGTGTTCGCGCAGCAGCCCATCGGAGTAGCCGCGCGCCGCTCCCCACATCGGATCGAAGGCGATCTTCACGCCCGACTTCTTGATCGCGTCGAGGTCCACGATCTCAGCGAGGCGCGCCAGATACATGCCGCAAGGGTCAAGCGATTCCGCCGTCACCTTTGAGGCCGCCTTCGCAGCCTGCGGATTCGCATCGAACGCCGCAATCTCCGCCTCGATCGCCTTGGTCACTTCCGGCAACGATGGCGCGCCATCGGGCGTCGAAAACTTGATGCCGTTGTACTCCGGCGGATTGTGCGACGCCGTGAAGTTGATCGCGCCATCGGCCTTTGCCTGAATCACGGCGTATGAAATCGCGGGAGTTGGAGCGGGCTCGGCAATCACCAGGGGCGTGATGCCATAGCTCGCCAAAATGTCCGCGGCTATGCCGCAGAACGTCTCGCCGAGAAAGCGCGGGTCTCGCCCGACGATGACCTTTGCTCCGCTAGCCTTTTGCGAAGTAACATAGCGCGCAATTCCATGAACGGCACGATTTACATTCGCGAAGGTGAATTCCTCGGCCATCACAGCGCGCCAGCCGGAAGTGCCAAACTTGATTTGCGTCGCCATTCGGTTTGCCTCGTGTAAGACTATTTCGTATAAATGCGGAATCTGGCTTTCGGAATCGCGCTTTCCAGTTTCGGCTTGCGCGCATTCCGCGTAGAGTCTGTAACAATTCGGAAAGCGGAAGATCGGGAATCCAATGTCTGATTATATGACCGACAAAATAATTGCTCTTACTACCTGCGGTTCCGCGGCCGAGGCGCGCAAAATTGCTCACAACCTGGTCGACCGCAGGTTGGCAGCGTGCGTCAACATCGTTCCGGGCATCGAATCGATTTACCGCTGGAAAGGCAAGGTTGAAACCGCGGCGGAATTTCTGCTCATCATCAAGACTACGAAAGACGCTTCGCCTGGTCTGCGCGCGGCCGTCAGCGAATTGCACTCCTACGAAATTCCCGAATACCTCGAAATTCCCATCGCGGATGGAAGCCAAGCCTACCTGCACTGGATCGAACAGTGGGTGAAGATCAATTGAATTGCGGTCCGGCGCCCGTCATTAAATCACTCCCGTCAAATCGCCGCGAGCGCCTGATCGAGGTCGGCGAGAATGTCGTCGACATCTTCGATGCCGACGGAGATTCTCACCATGCCATCAGTGATTCCGATCTTGCGCCGTCCCGCTTCCCCGACCGCCGCATGCGTCATGGTCGCAGGATGCGAGATTAAAGTCTCCACTCCGCCCAGCGACTCGGCCAGCGAGCACACGCGCACCTCGCGCAGCATCTTGTTGGCATTTGCTAGCGAGCCGGTCTCGAAAGCTATCATCGATCCAAAACCGGTCATCTGCCGTTTCGCCAGTTCGTGCTGCGGATGGTCGGGCAATCCGGGATAAAAAACTTTCTGCACTTTTTTGTGTTTGGCGAGATAATCGGCGACCTTGCGTCCGCTGCAATCGTGCTGCAACATGCGCACTGCCAGTGTTTTCACGCCGCGCAGAATCAGCCAGCACTCAAATGGAGACATGATCGCGCCGGCGCATTTTTGGAGAAAGGCAAGTTTCTCCGCTTGCTCCGGCTTGGTACACACGACGACTCCGCCGAGACCGTCGCTGTGGCCGTTGAGGAATTTTGTGGTCGAATGAATCACCATGTCCGCGCCCAGTTCGATCGGACGCTGGAAAAATGGCGACATGAATGTGTTGTCGACGACGACTTCCGCGCCATGACGATGGCATATCTCACTCACCGCTCGCAGATCGCACAATTCCATCAGCGGGTTCGTCGGCGTTTCCAAGAAAACTAGGCGCGTATTTTTTTGCAGTGCGCGCTCGACCGCGTTGAGGTCGGAGGTATCGACGTACGTGAACGTCAGCCCAAAATTGACGAGCACCTGATTGAACAGGCGCGGCGTTCCGCCATAAAGGTTGTGGCCGGCGACGATGTGATCTCCGGACTTGAGCATGGTGACGACCGCGTTGATTGCGGCCATTCCGCTGGCGAAGACTTTGGCTGCGACTCCGCCTTCGAGCGCGGCAAGGTTTGTCTCCAGGTGGTCGCGCGTGGGATTCGAGACGCGCGAATACTCGTAGCCTTTGTGCTTGCCGATCTCTTCCTGCACGTAGGTGGAAGAGGCGTAGATGGGAACGTTGACTGCGCCAGTTGTGGGATCGGGTTCCTGTCCGGCGTGGATGGCGCGCGTGGCGAAGCCTTGTTTTTTCGAACCTTGTTTTTTCGAACTTTGTTTTTTGGAGTCTGGCTGTTTGGCGATCAAGAAATAATTCCTCGGAATTTGGAGATAGCGACGAGAATTTTTCCAAAATGGGAAGAGATATTACTGCTTAGTTAACTATCGCACCCCTACCCCCCTCCCCCGGTCTAATAAACTCAAAGACTTAGAGGTGCCCCGACGCCAGGTCTTTGAGGAATAAGGACTTACGAGTAAAGTATTTATAATTCAAAGACTTGGAACAACTCTCTCCCGATTTTAAACTTTTCAACCAGACGCCGGATGGCCCGGCTGTCACAAAGTCAGTTTCCGATTGCCCTAAATTTCATTTTAGCAGCTGATGTCAAGACAGGCCGTTGGAGATCTGGAGACCTGGCGGCCGATAGCGAGACGATCTTCGTTTCCTCTGGTAGAGGTCTTGAGCGCTAACGCTGTTCTCGACAATCTTTGTGCGTTGCTTTCCTTGGGCGTCAGTCTGGCAGAGTTGCGTTGGGGAATTATCTGGCTTGGTTGCTAAATGCGTTCTTCTTCTTGCCAGTCGAGCGTATTTCAAAACCTTTACCTTGCTTAAACTCTTCGTCCGTCACGACCTGTATGGACGAGAGGTGTGGGCAACGGTGCCTGATGACCTCGACCTTGTCCTTGAAGTTGTTGATCTGTTTCTTGCCGCTCTTTGAATAAATGACGAAGATTAATCCTGCCTTTGTGTGTTGCATCGCCTCGACTGAGCAGTCAGCAAGCAGGCACGCCCCGACCATCGCTTTCCTCACCGGATCGCATTCAACTTCGATGATGTAACGAACGTTACTCGGCTCGGTAAGGCTCCTAAGGACTACGTCCGGCTGATACCAGTGTCGGTCCTTGTCTGGCAGGTAATTCGTGCTGCCTTTCCCCTCAGCGAGCACTTTGAAATGGCCGCTGTACTTCTTTTTTATCAATTCCGGAATGTCGCGATGGGCTGAAAGCATTTTTCCCGCCAACAGGATTCATCAATTGGTCCGCGGCTTTCTTGCCGGAGACAGATTAACCTTGATGGTGTCAAACACGTCGCCATAATTGTTCGGCTCGCCTTTTTCCCACTTTACGTAGTTCACCTCGTCCGCAGGAGGCCATGTCCAGGAAGCCTTATAGGTAGCATTTTTGTAATGCCAGGACGACAAAATCACAACAGCTCTTCGTGACTTCCTTTGGGACTCCAAAACTGTGCGAAGGGTGTTGAACAGATAGCGCGATGGGTAGCGCTCATGTCCCATATCGAGGATTAGCACTTGGTCGTTCTTCTGCGGCCCCATCGTCGATACCAAGGCCGCCGCCTTTTGGCCGTCGTCTTTCGGAAGAACCCATTCCCCTGGTAGTGACGGGCGGCGTATCCAAGGCTTCTCCCCTCGCACATGCATAATCGTGGACGACTCTGTTGCCATGATCGAGAATGGCTTCCCGTCGAGTCCTATCCAAAGCACTCCCGTGTCAATTTCAAAAAGCTGGCCATCTCGGAGAATGATTGCATCTTCCCCCGCGAGGAGCGGGCCGGAATGCTTTCTTGCGTGCAACCTGCCCGACGCAACGATGCCGGGTACCTCATCACCCAGGATCTTGCACCGGTCGAACTTCCCTTCGTACATCATGGCGCACGCGGGGAGCACCAGGATGTCAGCTCCGGCCTTCTTCGCATCGCGGGAAACCGACCTCAGGCGTTTGTAGTAGTCCGACTTGTTTTCTTCGAATCGGGATTCGATCACCTGTTTGAATGCTTCGGGTCTTGCCTTCCTGCGGACTTCCTCAGGATAAGCCTTGAGAGACTTGCGTACTTCGTCTATGCGCTGTTTAAATTCTGTCATCGTGATCCCCATGTTGAGCCAAGCTCGCGCGATCTTGACCCGGCGCTGCCCCTGGGGACTGGCCACCACGGCTAAGCCTGTAATTCTGTGAACCACAAATCCAAGGCGGCTCAGGAAGCCGTTTGCCTCGACACCGCCGCCAAATTCGTCGGGCTTGAGAGAATGGCCCGTGGCCATCTGGGACGCGACAGCGATCAAGTACTTCGGCGGATAGTTGCGCCCGTTAACTGTGACTTCGTACTTCGTCGCCTCTCGGTGCTCGGGTACCGGATTGCTGTCAATCCACCGTGCAGCCTCAATGATGTGTTCTCTTGTAATCGTCTTCGGGATCATTGGGTTCCCCTTTTCTGGGGCTGGTCCAGCCTTGCGGTTGGCGTCTTGGTAGTGATGATTATAGAGTGTGATTTTCCATCCCAGGGTAATGTTTGCGGCTTGGCTGGCGCGGACGACAATGCTCGTCCCGCGGATGGCCGGCGAGTCGCCGGCGCTATGGTGAGTTTGGCGGCGCTAGATTCCGCCTTCAAAAATCTTCTTGGAGAGATAGCGTTCGGCGGAATCGGGAATCATCGTGACCACGCGCTTGCCCGATCCGAGGCGCTTGGCGATCTCCACAGCGGCATAAACGTTGGCGCCCGAGCTTGAGCCCCCCAGCACGCCCTCGCGCGCGGCCAGCTCTTTCACCATCCCGAAGGCCTGCGGATCGGTCACCATGAAGACCTCGTCGCAGACGGAGCGATCAAAGTTTCCCGGGATAAAGCTGTTGCCGATTCCCTCAACTTTATGAGGTCCGGGTTGCCCCCCGCCAAGGATTGAGCCTTGTGTTTCCACTGCGACCGCGTGAACTTTAATGCGTTCCTTTAAGTAACGCGCGATTCCGCTGAACGTTCCGGCGGTGCCGCAGCCGATGGTGATCGCGTCAATCCGCCCCTCCATCTGCTCGAAGATCTCCCGCGCCGTCGTCTCGTAGTGGTAATCGGTGTTGGCGGGATTGTCGAACTGTGCGGCGAGGAAGGAGTTCGGTTCGGAGGCGGCGAGGTCTTTGGCGCGGCTGATGGCGCCCTGCATGCCTTCGGCGTCCGGAGTGCGCGTCACCTCGGCGCCAAAGGCCCGCATGATCAGGACCTTCTCCTCGGAAAATTTCTCGGGCACGAATAGCTTTACCTTGTAGCCGCGATTGACACCGATCAGCGCCAGCCCAATGCCCGTGTTGCCGGCCGTCGCCTCAATGATGGTGCCACCCGGCTTCAGCTTTCCGTCCGCCTCGGCGCGCGCGATCAGGCCGATGGCGGCGCGGTCTTTTACGCTGCCGCCCGGGTTCAGGTATTCGAGCTTGGCATAGATGTCAGCCGAACCTGCCGGCGCCAGCTTCTTAAGCTGGAGCATCGGGGTTTCGCCGACCAGTTGGGTGATGTCGTCGCTAACACGCAGGCGTGAGTTTGCAGTAATCACAGGCACGCTATCAGAGTAAGGAAGGAGGCAAAGAAGGTCAATCCGGGGAGTTGTAATTTTGCAATTTGGTAACCTGGCGATTTCAAATCGCAAAACTGCCCGATTTCCGAATTCAGAAATGCGCCTACTGCGCGCCCGTCGACGGCTCCGCGCCGGCGTAGTAGCCACTTTTGGTGCGGACGGTCAGCTTGTCGTGCTTGCCGGTATGGGCATCCACTTTTACCTGGCGATACCCGCCCTGACTCCGCGGAGTCGTGGGCTTGTAGCCGATGGTGTACTGGCTGCGAATGTCGTGGGCGACGGCGCGGCTGATGGCATCGACCTCGTCGAGCGTCTTCGGGAGGAAGGCGATGCCACCGGTGCGCTCGCACATGATCTGCAACGCGCGCTTGGCGTGGCGCGCGTGGTCCTCGCCCTCCAGAATGCCAATAGCGTAAACGGCCGGCCCGTTCTCGGTTTGCAGGCGGCGCACCGCCTGCTCCAGGGTCTCGGTGCTCTCGTTGTCGTCGCCGTCGGTGACCACAAAAATCACCTTCTTTTCCAGCTTCGCATCTTCCTTCAGGTGATTGGCGGAGGCGACCACTGCGTCGTAAAGAGCCGTCCCTCCGCGCGATTCGATTTTCTCCAAGCCTTCCTTCAGCTTGTTGATGTTCGAGGTGAAATCCTGGTCGAGGTAATATTCGTCGTTGAAATTGACGACGCAAACCTCGTCGCTCGGGTTGGAGGCGCGCACCAGATTCAGCGCGGCCGCGTTCACCTTCTCGCGCTTTTCGCGCATCGAGCCCGAGTTATCGACCACGATGCACATGGCCACCGGAATATCCTCGTGGCGAAACGAGGTGATGGCCTGCGGGCGCCCATCTTCGAAGACGTTGAAATTGTCTTTGTTGAGGTCGGTGACGATGTGCTGCTTATTGTCGATCACGGTGGCGTGGAGTACAACCTCGTCCACCTCTTTCTTGAAGACGAAAACGCCATTGTCGGAGCCGGCATTCTGGATGCCACTTGGGGCAATCGGAGCACTGCTGGAACCCGGACTGCTTTGACCTTGGCCGGCAGCGGACGGCGCCTGCACACTCGGCGGACTCTGCGGCGCGGAACCATTTTGAGGGCCAGAATCTGCGCTCGGCGCCGACGTTCCCGATGGCGTCTGCGCACCCGCCGGTGCGGCCTGGGCTTGATTCGCCGACGCGGCCTGCGCCGAACCCGCCGCCGTCTGGGCGCTCGAAAACACACCAATTGTGAGGATAAAAACCAGCAGAGCAGCGCTATTCCGTTGGCGCATAGTAACCAGTTTTTGCATACACACGCAGGGGCGGCAATCCTTTGGGCGGATTGAGCTTGACCTTAATCTTACGCCACTTGCCATCGTGCCCAGGGTTCTTTGGACGGTATCCGAGGACATATTGGTTGCGTAGCTCGACGCCGATTTTTGTGGAAACATCGGCGAGGTCATTCGGATTATCGATGGTAAATGCGCGCCCGCCCGTCAACTCGGTAATCTCGCTGAGCAATGCAGGCCCCAGGCGCTCTTCTTCGGTCGGAAAGTAATGGTCGTAGATGCCAATCGCGTAGATGAGTGTATCGGCCTCTTTAACCATGGAGCGGATTTCGCCCTCGGTATAACGGCTGTGGTTGTCGCCGCCGTCGGAGATGATCAACAGGGCCTTTTTAGGAAATTTGGCCTGGCGCATTTTGCTTACGCCGAGGTAAATCGCGTCGAGCAGCGCGGTGCGGCCCTTCGGAATGGTATAGACCAGCTTGCCCTGAATGTCGTCGATCGAACTGGTGAAGTCCGAAATCTCCTCGGGCTTGTCGGCAAACGTGATGAGGAAGAACTCGTCCTGCGGATTGGCGGTTTTGAAAAACTCGATGACCGCCTCGCGGGCGCGCTCGATTTTGCTACTCATGCTACCGCTCATGTCAAAAATCACGCCGAGCGAAACCGGAGCGTCTTCGCTGGAAAAGGTTTTGATCTCCTGCTGCTCGCGGCCTTCAAACAGAGTGAAGTTATCGCGATCGAGGCCGGTAACGAGGCGGTTCATGGGATCGGTGATGGTGACTGGCACGAGCACCAGGTTTACATCCACCTTCACGGGCTTGGTGTGGGTCCGGAGCGACGGATCGCCTTCCGGCTCTTTTAAAGGAGGTGGCTGAATGCGCGGAGGGATGTGAACGTCGTCGGTGGAATTCTGGGCGAAAACCGGAACAGAAAGGCAGGCAGCAACAATCGGCAGAACCGCCAAGGCCACCCGTACCGAAAAACCTTTGCCGCACCGCATAGGCCCTGCTAATCAGTGCAAAATCCGCGCCCGAAGGGTGAATCCGCCCCCACACGCAACATCCTACTTAGCCGGATGGTAGCACGTCTTTAAAGAAATTTGGCATCTTTCTTGCCGTTCTCTTGCCGTCCTAAGATCGCAGAATGGGTGCAAATAGTTGTCCTCCGTCCGGCGGAATTTCGTGCCCGATTTTTGCGCAACCGCGGCCTGGCTGCGTCCTGCTACAATTTCCGTTCACCTCATCGTCCCATCCCATGGCCACCATTTCTCCATTTCAAGCCTGGCGTTACGCAGCCGACCGGGTCGCGGTCCGCCAGGTCGTTACTCAGCCCTACGACAAAATCACCTCGGAAACGCAGGAAAGCTACTACCGGGCCAGCCCTTACAACCTGGTGCGGATCATCCTTGGCCGCCGCTTTGATACCGATACCGCGTCCGACAACGTCTATAGCCGGGCGGCGGCGGCCTTCGCGGACTGGCGCCGCACGGGCGTGCTGCGGCAGGATTCGCGGCCCGCACTGTATCGCTATTCTCAGACGTTCAAAGTTCCCGGCGGCCAGACGGTTGCCGAGCGGCGCGGCTTCATCGCGCTCGGCCGCGTCGAGGACTACTCGGCCGGCGTCGTCTTCCGCCACGAGCAGACGCTCGCGAAACCCAAGGCTGACCGGCTCGATTTGCTGCGGGCCACTCGCGCCCACTTTGGACAAATTTTCATGCTCTACAACGGCGCCGGCAAAGTCGATGCGCTGCTTGAAACTGGCGCCGGCAATTCTGCGACACAGGGCGCCGCGCCCGATATTGAGATCACCGACGAATACGATGTGATTCACCGCGTCTGGATGATCTCCGATCCCGCCGTGATTGAATCCGTGCGGCGCGAGATGCAGGATCGCAAGCTAATCATCGCCGACGGCCACCATCGCTATGAGACTGCGTTAGCGTACCGCAACGAGGCCAGAGCCGCGGCGTCATCGGCCGCCGCCGCTCCCCACGATTGGGCGATGATGACCTTCGTCGATATGGATGGCCCCGGCCTCGTGATCCTGCCCACCCATCGACTGGTTTTCGGCTTGCCGGCCTCGCAGATCGCGAAATTCCCAACGCAGGTCCGAAAATTTTTCAACGTTGAGGAGGCCGATCCCGGTATCGACGCCGAGCGCGCGACGGGGATTCTTCAGCGTGCCAGCAAGGGCGGCACTGCGCTGTTGGCCGCCACCGCCGAGCGCGCATTTCTGTTGCACACTCCTAAAGAAATCGGCGCCGATTTTTTCGGCAATCTTTCTCTGCGCCAGCAGTCTCTCGACGTCGTCCAATTACACAAATGTGTGCTCGAGGGCTGTCTCCAGATTTCCGAGGAAGCGATCCGCAACCAGCAAAACGTGAAGTATTGCCGTGAGGCCGGCGAAGCCCTCGCCGTGGTTCGCAACGGCCAGGCGCAGGTCGCGTTCCTGATGAACCCGGTGCGCATCGAGCAGGTGCGCGATATTGCTTTCTCCGGCGAGGTGCTGCCCCAGAAGTCGACCGATTTCTATCCGAAGCTGCTGAGCGGCCTCACCATTTACTCGCTGGACTAAGAATTACAGCTCTCAGTGTTAGTCCTCAGTTTCGGGTCCGAGCTGACTTACTGAGAACTGAGAACTGGGAACCGAGAACTGTTGGAAGAGTCCGTCACAGCCACGCATAGAATCCTGGCCGTGCTGCTGGCCGGCGCAATGCTCTTACCGGCGGCCGCGTCCACCGCTGGCGATGACAAGCAACTCTCCGTCTATGCGCCCATCGCCACCTATAGCCTGCCAGTTATCGAACGCGCCGGGCGCGACTACGTTGGCCTGCTCGAAATACTCGAACCGCTCGGCCGCGTGAGCAGCCAGGCAATTGGCACGCACTGGAAGATTCGTTACAACAACCTAGAGGGCGAGTTTGTCGCCGGGAAGCCGCGCTGCAAAGTTCGCGGCCGCGAGTGCGACCTCGCCGCGCCCTTCCTTCTCGAAAATGAGCGCGGGTATGTTCCGATCGCCGCTCTCGGCAGCTTGCTGCCGCGCTTTCTCGGCCGCGGCGTCGACTTCCACGAGACCGGACGGCGGCTGTTTATCGGCGAGGCGGGTATTCGGCCGAGCTTTCAGCTTGAGGCCGGCGCTCCGCCGCGTCTGCTGCTGAATTTCGCGGCACCCGTCAATCCCACGATCTCCAACGAACCGGGGCGGCTGCGCATGGTCTTCAAGCGCGACCCCGTCGTTTCTCCGCCCAGCGCGTCCACTGCCTTCGACAATAAAGCCATCACGCAGGCGACTTTTTCCGAGGCGAACGGACTCGCCGAGCTCGACGTCACCGCCACCACTCCGCTGATGGCGACCTTCAGCAACGGCGGCAAAACCATCGTCGTCGCTTCGATACCGGCCGCATCGGTGAGCGCCGCGCCAGCAACTGCTGGAGTCCGTCCTCCCGCGCCGCGCCCCGCCGCGCCAGCCCAGGGCAATTCCACGCCGGTCTCCGCACCTTCCCAATCCCCCGCCCCGGCCCCCCGCCGCTTGCTCGCCGTCGTCGATCCCGCGCACGGTGGCGGCGAGCGCGGCGCCGCCTTGACCGATAGCCTCGCGGAGAAAGACGTCACCCTCGGCTTTGCCCGGCTGCTGCGCCATGAGTTGGAGCTGCGCGGATTCGCGGTTCAATTGCTGCGCGACTCCGACAGCACACTCGCGCTCGATCAGCGCGCGGGCGCGGCAAACACGGCGAAGGCCGCGATTTACATCTGTCTCCACGCGGCTTCGCAGGGCAGCGGCGCCAATGTTTACACCGCGCTGCTCCCCCACGAAGGGCCGGCCAAGGGCGTATTCCAGCCCTGGAACACCGCGCAGGCGCCGGCGCTTCCCGTCAGCAATGCAGTCGCCGCCGCGATTCAGACCAGCCTCCAGAAAAAACAATTCGCCGCGCACATAAGCCCCGCGTCGCTGCGGCCGTTGAATAACGTGCTCATGCCGGCCGTCGCCGTGGAACTCGCTCCCGGGCCGTCCGGAATCTCCGACCTCACCTCCGCCAGCTATCAGCAGCAGGCCGCCGCCGCGATTGCCGACGCCGTCGTTTCCATGCGCGATCAATTGGGAGCGCAACGATGACAAGAACATCGGGTCATCGGATCATCGGATCATCGGATCATTGGCCTTGTGCTTTTGAAGTCCGATCAACCGACCGCCCGATCACCCGATTACCCGATCCCATGAAGGTGCAACGATGATCCCGCGCCATCTCGTGATCGGAGTCGCCGTCATGCTCGTCATCGTGGTGGCGATGGGCGTCTATGCCCGCCGAATGCGGCGCCAAGCGCGCGAAGTCGAGGCAAGCGCCGCCAGCGCCCTCCCCGTGGCTCCGCCCGCCTCCGGACCAACCGAGACGGTGACGCTCTATGTCGCCGATGATGCCTCGGGCACTCTGCGCGGCCGTCCCGCGCAAATCCCGCTTCCGAGTGGTCGCCAGCAGCGCGCGGAAGAATTGTTGCGTGCTCTGTTGCGGGTTTATCAGCAACCGGGCGCAGTACACCCGCTCTCGGCTGCCTCCGATATTCGGAGCATCTTTCTCGTCAATCCCGGAGCCGCTGTCATCGACCTGAACGCCGCCTTTGCCGACGAGCATCGCTCCGGCATTCTAAGCGAGCAACTCACGGTAAATTCGCTGGTGGAAACGCTGGCCGTCAACGTGCCCGGCATTCAGCGCGTAAGAATTCTGGTAGAAGGAAAAACGCGAGACACGCTAGCCGGCCACGCCGACCTGAGCGACTGGTTCGACGTGGCGACGGTAGAGCAGGCTGGGAACTAAATTGAGCAGGTCGGCGCGCGCCGGATGCCACTCAGAGAGATGCCGTTCTCCCTGGCTGTTAGAATTTCCTCTCATGATCTTTCGCTCCGATAACCGCACTCCCGATCAGCTCCGGCCCGTCAACATCACTCCCGACTTCATTTCCACCGCGGAAGGCTCTGCCCTGATCGAGATGGGCAACACGCGCGTCATCTGCACAGCTTCGATCGAAGAGACCGTCCCCACCTTCCTGCGCAACACGGGTAAGGGATGGATCTCAGGCGAATACGGGATGCTGCCGCGCTCTACGCTCACACGCACCGCCCGAGAGGCGGCCAAGGGCAAGCAAAGCGGCCGCACGCAGGAAATTCAGCGCCTCATCGGCCGCTCTCTGCGCGCCGTCGCCGATCTGAACCACCTCGGCGAGCGCACGATCTGGATCGACTGCGACGTCATCCAGGCCGACGGCGGCACGCGCACCGCATCCATTACCGGGGCTTTCGTGGCTCTCGGCCTCGCGCTGCAACGCCTGATCGACGCCGGAACGCTGACCGCTGCGCCGATCAAAGACTTTGTCGCCGCCATCAGCGTCGGCATTGTGGACGGCGAACCCATGCTCGACCTCAATTACGAGGAAGACTCGCGCGCGGACGTGGACATGAACGTGGTGATGACCGCCGGCAACAAGATCGTCGAACTACAAGCCACCGCCGAGCACCAGGTTTTCGACGACGCGCAACTTACAAAAATGATGTCGCTCGCCCGCCAGGGCATTCAGTCGCTGATTGCGAAGCAGAAATCCGCTCTTGGAGCCCTGGCCCTACGACAGTGACGTGCATCACAGAGCGATGTTCATTGCGAGTTTTCCTGGCCCAAGGCGAAGGTTTAGAATAAGTCGTTGTTTCCGCACTCTTAAGGAGGATTCATGAAGCTCACCCCCGGAAAACTCGCAGGATTGAAAGCAGTATCGAATGACCATGGCGTCATTGCCGCTGCCGCCATGGATCAGCGCGGCTCGCTGCAAAAATCGCTCGCCAAGGAAAAAGGCTCCGCCATCACCGACGCCATGATGGAGGAATTCAAGACGCTGGTTTCGGAAGTGCTCACGCCGCATGCCAGCGCCATTCTGCTCGATCCCGAGTGGGGCCTGCCCGCATCCAAAAGGCGGGCAAAAAATGCCGGCCTGCTCCTCGCCTATGAAAAAACCGGCTACGACAAAACCGGTCCCGGCCGCCTGCCCGATCTGCTCAACCACTGGTCAGCCAGGCGCCTGAAAGAAGCCGGCGCCGACTGCGTGAAGATTTTGTTGTACTACACGCCATACGACCCGAAGGACGTGAACGAACAGAAGCACGCCTGGGTTGAGCGCATCGGCGACGAGTGCCGCGCCAACGACATTCCATTTTTCCTCGAGTTCGTCGGCTACGAAGAAGGCGCCGACGAAAAGGGCATCGAGTACGCGAAGAAGAAACCGCACATCGTCACCGAGAGCATGCGCGAGTTCAGCAAAGACCGCTACGGCGTCGACGTGCTGAAGGTGGAAGTGCCGGTCAACATGAAGTTCGTCGAAGGTACGAAGTCGTTTGGCGGCGAGAAGGCTTACACCAAGAAAGAAGCCATCGACCTCTTCCACAAGGCCGCCAATGTGGCGACCAAACCCTTCATTTATCTTTCCGCGGGCGTCAGCAACGCCGAGTTCAGCGAGACGCTCGAACTGGCTGGAGAGTCCGGCGTAAAGTTCAACGGCGTGCTTTGCGGCCGGGCCACGTGGAAAGACGGCATTCCCGTGTACGCCAAGCACGGCGCCGACGCGTTCCGCAAATGGCTGGAAACCGAAGGCGTGAAGAATATCGACAACGTCAATAGCAAGCTGAAGGCTGCAACGTCGTGGTATTCGATCTACGGCGTCGAGCCCGCGCTCGCTCACGTGTAGACTTGCTTAGTTCTCTGATTGAATGGCGGGTCGATTGCGGCCCGCCATTTCTTTTGCATTAGACTAAGAACCGAACGAAACTCGACAGATACGCAATCGCTCGAAGCTCGCGGCTCAAGGCTCTCTCCTCATGCCTGATCGCAAAACCGCTCTCATTACCGGCGCCTCTTTCGGCATCGGACTCGAACTCGCCCGCATCTTTGCGCGCGAGGGCTACAACCTGGTCCTCGTCGCCCGCAGCGGAGACAAGCTACGCCTGCTGGCTGCTGAACTTGAAAAAGCGCACAGCACGCGGTCGCTGATTCTCTCGGTCGACCTCTCCGAGGCGGGCTCGGCCGCCTACGTTGTTGATCAGACAATCCGCGCCGACCTCGCAGTCGACGTCCTCGTCAACAATGCCGGCTTTGGGCAGTACGGCTTCTTCGCCGAGAGTGACCTCGAAGAATGCTTGCGTCAGATTCAGCTCAACGTGACCACGCTCACCCATCTCACTCGCCTCTATTTGCCGGGGATGATCGAGCGCGCCCGAACCGAAAACACGCCGTGCCGCATCCTGAACGTGGCATCCACCGCGGCATTTCAAGCCGGCCCGCTAATGGCCGTCTACTACGCGACGAAGGCCTATGTGCTGCATTTCTCGGAAGCCATTGCCAATGAACTCCAGGGGACGGGCGTCACCGTCACCTGCCTGTGCCCCGGTCCGACGGCTACGGAATTTCAGGAGCGCGCGAATATCACGGGCATCCGGCTGACGACGTATGGAACCATGGATGCTCGCAGCGTAGCGGAAGACGGTTATCGGGCCTTGATGGCGGGAAAGCCGGTGGTGATCTCCGGCTTCAAGAATTGGCTGGTGGCGCAGTCGGTGCGCTTCGCGCCCCGGCGAATGGTTACGGCAATAGCGCGCAAGCTGCAAGAATCAAAGAGCAGCTAATCCGTCATCGCTGGCACTTTGGGATTCGCAATCGCCTGCTGCACGCGGCTGTGATGGCGCCCGTATCCGAAGTAAATCGCCATGCCAATCACCAGCCAGATGATCAACCGCAGCCACGTATCGCGCGGCAAACTGGCCATCATCAGGCCCGCAACCAGAATCCCCATGATCGGCACAAACGGCACCCACGGCGTTTTGAATGGACGCGCCAGTTCCGGCCGCCGCACGCGCAATATCCAAACTCCGGCACAAACGATTACGAACGCCAGCAGCGTTCCAATGCTGACCAGTTCCCCGAGAATCGCAATCGGAATTAGTGAAGCGAAGATCGCCACAAAAATGCCCACCGTGATGCTGGAAATCCAGGGCGTGCGGAAACGCGCATGCACGGCCCCCGCCCAGTGCGGCAGCAGTCCGTCCCTCGACATCGAGAAGAACACGCGCGACTGCCCGAGCAGCATTACCAGCATCACGCTGCCCAGGCCGGCGATCGCGCCTACCTTTACCAGGAAACTGCCCCAGCGCACCCCCGTGTGGTCAATTCCCACCGCCACCGGATCGGGCACGTTGAGCGTTGTGTACGACACGACTCCGGTCAGCAAACCGGAAACAAGTATGTACAATATCGTACAGATCACGAGCGAACCCAGAATGCCGATCGGCATGTCGCGTTGCGGATTCTTCGCTTCCTGCGCCGCCGTCGAAACCGCGTCAAATCCGATGTAAGCGAAGAAAATGACCGCCGCGCCGCGTGCGATCCCCGACCACCCATAGTGTCCGAACTCTCCCGTGTTCGGTGGGATGAAGGGGTGCCAGTTCCGGGTCGCAATTTCAGGATTCTTCATGAGGAATACTCCGGCAATCGCGATGAACGTCAGCACGATCGCGACTTTCACAATCACGATGGCCGAGTTGAAATTCGCCGACTCCTGAATGCCCACCACGAGAATGATGGTCACCGCGACAATCGCGAGAAACGCGACCAGATTGAACGAGCCATGCGCGTGCGCCAGGCTTCCCGGATCGACTCCGCGCGCCTGTAACGTCGGCAGGATGGTCGCGACCCTCTCCCAGCGCCCGTTGTACATCACCATGTCAGTGCCCGGGGTTGCCGTCAGGGAAGGCGGCAGATGAATCCCATAGTCCTGCAGAAAACTATTGACGTACCCGCTCCACCCGGATGCGACCGTGGCCGCCCCAAACGCGTATTCCAGGATCAAATCCCACCCGATGATCCACGCAAAAACTTCCCCCAACGTCGCATACCCGTAGGTGTAGGCCGATCCGGCGATCGGAATCAGCGAGGCGAACTCCGAATAGCAAAGCCCCGCAAACGCGCACGCGATGCCCGCGAGAACGAACGAAAGCACAATCGCCGGCCCCGCATACTGCGCCGCCGCGGCTCCCGTCAACACGAAGATCCCCGCGCCAATGATTGCGCCAATCCCAAGCGTGATGAGATTCGTGACCCCCAGCGCTCGCTTAAGGGAATGCTCCCCACTCTCGGACGATTCTTCCATAATCATTTCGAGCGGCTTGGTAGCCAGCAGGTTCGCCATTCGTGTTTCTCTCCTTACGCTCTAGGCTGTCGCTGTTGGGTTCGCAGCGACCACAAATAATAAACCGGAATCCCCAGCAGCACGATGAACAATCCCGGCCATGTGTATTGCGGCTTGTAGCGTAACAGCACTACGTCGATAAACAAAGCCATCACAATGTAAATCGCGGGCAGCACCGGGTATCCGATGGCCTTGTAGGGTCGCTCGGCCTCGGGGTGGGTTCGACGCAAAACAAAAAGCCCGGCGATGGTCAGGATATAGAACACCAGCACCGCAAAGATAATGTAGTCGAGAAGCTGGCCATAGCTGCCTGAGATGCAGAGGATGCAGGTCCAGACCATCTGGACCATGAGCGATACTACCGGCGTCTTGTGCTGGGGATGCAGGCGGGCGACACTGCGAAAGAACAGGCCGTCTTTCGCCATCGCGTAATAAACGCGCGCGCCCGCCAGAATCAGTCCGTTGCAGCAGCCAAAGCCCGAAATCATGATGGCCAGCGCCATCAGCTTGCCACCGCTCGACCCGAACATCTGTGTGATGACGGCGGTTGCGACGCGATCTTCCCTCGCATATTGAATGCCGCGCTCCACCAGCGTTGTGCCCGCGGGATTGCCGGCGAGAGGCAGCGCTCCCAGATAAATAAAGTTGCAGCCGATGTAGAGAGCGATGACCACGCCCGTGCCCAGCGCCAGTGAGAGCGGCAAATTGCGATTGGGGTTCTTCACTTCGCCGGCGGTGAACGTCACGTTGTTCCATGCATCGGCGGAAAACAGCGACCCCACCTGCGCGATGGCCAGCGCCGTCAGCGTCGAAACCAGCACTCCTCCGCCAACGTCGTGCAACGTGCCCAGACTCGAATTGTGCCAGAAGTTTGCGCCGAAATTCGCGGCCACCGCCGTCGCATTTCGGCCGAGAAAGATTCCGAAGATCACCAGCCCCAGCAGCGCGGAAACTTTGGCGGCGGTAAAAACATTCTGAATGAATGCGCCCGTCTTCACGCCGAAAATGTTGATGACGGAAAGCACGACGACGACAAGGATCGCGACGAAATTCTGGGTGTTCAGCCCAACATCCATCCCGCCGAGCATCATCGGCCCGATGGCAAACTTTGGCACCTTCCACAAATGGAGGATCCAGTTGCTGGAAGAAATTGCCGGCCAGAAAATCCCAAAGAACTTGCCAAAAGCCACGCCCACCGCGGCAATCGTCCCCGTCTGAATCACGAGAAACAAAGTCCAACCGTACAAAAATCCCCATAGCGGACCGAGCGATTCGCGCAGATAAACGTATTGTCCGCCGGCGCGCGGCATCATCGCCGCCAGCTCGCCGTAGCTGAGCGCGCCCACAATCGTCAGGAATCCCGTGATCAGCCAGGCCCCAATCAGCAGCGCCGGCGATTGCGTCTCGCGCGAAATTTCCGCCGAAACAATAAAAATGCCCGAGCCGATCATCGAGCCCATCACCAGCATGGTCGCGCTGGTCAGGCCGAGCCCTTTGACGAGTTCCGTGTCCTGATGGGTATGCCGCTCCCAATCGCTGGGGCCCGGTGGTTTCCGTGAACCGGGTGGCGATGACCGTTGAACGTCTGTGCTCAAGAATCTCCTGGCGACCGTATGGCGCGGACGCCGTCGGCCGCGTGGTTTCTGATTAAGAAGTCCAACTTTACCCCAGAATCCGCAAAAATTCCTCTGCTGATTTGCGCGGCTCCCGTATCAAGTCGGATATCACCGCAAGCGCATCGGCGCCGGCTTCGATCACCGAGCGCGCGTTCAGCCGCGTGATGCCGCCAATCGCAACCAGCGGCTTCCGCGTCAGTTCCCGCGCCCGCCGCACACCCTCAAGCCCGACCACCAGATCGGGATTTAATTTGCTGGAAGTCGCGAATACGGGCCCAATCGCAACATAGTCCGCCGATGACTTTTCCGCCAGCGCTAACTGCTCACGGTTATGCGTAGAAACCCCGAGCCATCGCTCCGCCCCAATAATTCGCCGTGCCGCCTCCGGAGACAAATCATCCTGCCCGACGTGCAGCCCATCAAAATCCGCGGCCAAGCACAAATCCGCGCGATCGTTCATGATCAGCTTCATCCGCCCACCCACCAGCCGCTTCAATTCCCGCGCCTGCTCCAGCATCTGCCGCGCATTGCCCGATTTATTGCGATATTGCAGCAGCGTCACGCCGCTAGCCGCGAGTTCCTCAGCCGCAGCGAACATGGCATCCGCGCGCGCAAAACAACTGGCGTCGAGAATTGGATAGAGCCGGGAAAAATGCATCGCGTGTTCCTGACTGGGTTCCGTCGGTGTAATCGAATCCACCTGTTATTCTATGGTCGATTAAGTTACCGCAAGCGAACCAAGCCCAGCCCTTTGGGCCCAACGCCTTCAATCCATCCGAGGAATTATGGCTGCACTCATCGACGCCATTGACGTAAAGCGCAAGACCTTCTTCGAATTCGACGACGCCCCATTCCTGTGCCTCGAAGCCGCAGTCTCCACCCCCACGGCCCGCGGCACCCAAACCCTGGTTCGCCTCAAGATGCGCAACCTGCTCACCCGCGCCGTGTTCGACAAGACCTTCAAGGCCAGCGACCGGTTCAAGGAGCCCGACCTCCAAACCGTCCCCGCATCCTATCTTTACAGCGACGGCACCGGTTTCCATTTCATGGATCAGGAGAGCTTTGAAACCCTTACGCTCTCCGCCGATATGATGGGCGATGCTTTGGACTTTCTCGTGGAAGGTTCCATCATCCAATTGCACAAGTACAACGGCAATCCGATCGGCTTGCAGCTTCCGCCTCACGTCGAGCTGAACGTCGCCTATACAGAACCGGCAGTTCGCGGAGACTCATCCAGCGGCACCGTGACCAAGGCCGCGAAGCTCGAAACCGGCATCGAGATTCGTGTCCCTCTGTTCATTAAAGAAGGAGAAAAAATCAAAGTATCCACCGAGACGCGCGAATTTGCAGGCCGCGCCTGATCGCGCCCAAAGCTACTTCCCCTTCGCCAAGAACCTTTCAATAAATCCCGTGTCGATCTTCCCTGCCCGAAATTCCGCATCCGCCAGAATCCGGCGGTGCAGCGGAATCGTCGTATAAATTCCCTCCACAATAAACATCTCCAGCGCGCGCCCCATGCGCGAGATGGCTTCATTGCGGTCTTTGCCGCGCACGATCAGCTTCGCAATCAGCGAATCATAATAAGGAGGAATCGTTCCCTCCGCATACGCCGCCGTGTCGATGCGCACGCCCGTCCCGCCCGGCGGATTAAAGGTCGTGATCTTTCCCGCCGACGGCGTGAATTTTTCCGGATGCTCGGCGTTGATGCGGCATTCGATGGCATGCCCGCGATGCACCACCGGACCTTGCAGAACTTCCTCCATCTTCGCGCCCGCGGCGATCATGAGCTGGCTCTTCACCAGGTCCACGTCCGTTACCATCTCCGTGACCGGATGTTCAACCTGGATGCGCGTGTTCATCTCGATGAAATGCAGCTTTCCATCCGCGCCCATCAAAAATTCGACGGTTCCCGCGTTCTGATAGCCGACCGCGCTTAGCGTTTTGCTCAGAATGCCGCCAATCTGCGCCCGCAGTTCCGGCGTCACCATCACTGACGGCGACTCTTCGAGCAACTTTTGATGTCGCCGCTGGATCGAGCACTCGCGCTCGCCGAGGCTCACCACGTTGCCATGCTCGTCCGCCAGCACTTGAAATTCAATATGCCGCGGGTTCTCTACATACTTCTCCATGTAGAGATCGCCATTGCCAAACGCAGCCGAGGCCTCCGATTGCGCCTGGCGGAAAAGCTTCGGCAGTTCATCTTCACTGCGCACAATGCGCATGCCGCGCCCGCCGCCGCCCGCCGAAGCCTTGACGATGACCGGAAACCCGACCTCCCGCGCCCATTCCAGCGCCTCGCCTTCCGAGCCGATCACGCCCTCCGAGCCCGGAAGAATCGGCACGCCATGCTTCTTCATCGCCGCACGCGCTTTTTCTTTTTCGCCCATCAGCCGGATCACATCCGGTGTCGGCCCAATGAACTTAATGCCGCAGGTTTCGCACACCTCGGCAAAGTTCGCGTTTTCCGAGAGCAATCCGTAGCCCGGATGAATAGCGTCGACGTTGGCGATTTCGGCGGCGCTGATGACGGCAGGAATATTCAGGTAACTCAGGGCCAGTTGCGGCGGGCCAATGCAAATCGCTTCATCGGCAAAGCGCACGTGCAACGAGTTCCGGTCCGCGTCGCTATAAATCGCGACCGCGCGGATGCCCAACTCCTTGCACGCGCAAATCACGCGCAGAGCAATCTCGCCGCGATTGGCTACCAGGATCTTTTTGAACATGATGTGAAAGCTCTCAGCTACCAGTCTTCAGCTCCAAGCTCTCAGCTCCAAGCTCCAAGGAAAACCCCCTGGCAGCGAACCGATGGATGTTCCTTAGAGCTTGGAGCTGAGAGCTTGGAGCTGAGAGCTTGGAGTTTGTTCGGAGCTGAGAGCTATTTCAGCCGCAGCGCGAACAACTCCTGCCCGTACTCGATCGGCTGGCCGTTGGTGACCAGTTTCTTGACCAACTCGCCCGCAGCATCGCATTCGATCTCGTTCATCAGCTTCATCGCTTCCACGATGCACAACACCTGGCCCACTTCCAGCAGATCTCCCACTTTCACGAACGGAGGAGACCCCGGTGATGGCGCCTCATAAAACGTGCCCACAATCGGCGACCGCACGATGTGCAGCGCTTCTTCTGGTTCCGGCTCAGCGGCCGCTGCTACGCCTACCACATTCCCGGGCTTGGACGCTGCCGCCGAAACCGGGGCGGGAATTGCCATCGCCGCGGACGCTGGAGGCATGGCGATAAAATGAGGCTCCACCGACTGCCCCGCGCGCTTGATCTTTACTTTCACGTCGCCGCGCTCCAATTCAAACTCGGCGATATCTTTTTCGATTAGGAACTCGATGAGTTCTTTCAGCTCTTTTTGATTCATTATGAAGTTGTCATCCTGAGTAAAACGAAGCGTCTATGATGCAACCCACAAAAAGCCAGTTGCGCGCTTTTCCCAGCTTGCTATGCGGTTCTCTGTGCGCACTCCGCGGGTTTCCCTGCGCTCTCTGTGGTTAAGAGCTTCTCTTCCGCGAACTGACATACGACCAAGCTAAATCACCACCAACTGTTTGTCCGCCGGCGTCAGCACTTCACAACCAGAAGCCGTTACCACGACCACGTCTTCGATCCGCACTCCCCACTGGCCGGCAACGTATGCGCCCGGCTCAATCGTAATCACCATTCCAGCTTCGAGCGTCTGCGCCTGCCCATCCGCGACGCGCGGCGCCTCGTGAATCTCCAGGCCCAAACCATGCCCGGTCGAATGGGTAAAATACCGCGCCAGCTTCCGCCTCCGCAGTACGTTTCGCGCGGCCGCATCCACCTCGCTCGCCGTCACACCCGGCCGCACTGCGGCAATCGCGGCCTGCTGCGCCGCCAGAACCGCGCCATAGAACTCGCGAGCCTCGCTCGAAGCACGCCCCACGTGTACCGTGCGTGTGCGATCCGAGCAATAACCAGCGAGTATGATACCAAAATCGCAGACCACAAACCCCCGCCGGGGAATGCGCGCCTCCGACGCCCTTCCATGAATCATCGCCGATCGCTCCCCGGAGGCGATGATGGTCGGGAACGACATGCCCTCCGCGCCCTGCGAACGCGCCTCATATTCCATTGCCGCCGCAACCGCCAGCTCGCTGACGCCCGGTTCAATGGTCTGCCGCGCAACCGCAAACAAGCTTGCTCCCAGTTCCACCGCGTTGCGGATGAGCCGAACCTCCTCCGCATCCTTCACCATGCGCGCCCGCTCCACCAGCGGCGGCGCGGAACGCACCCGCGCTTTCCCGCGCAGCGCCGATGCCACGCGATCGCGCATGCCCGCGCTCATCCACTCCCCCTCGATGCCCAGAGCGGGCAGCCCCCTTCCACCGCGCTTCGTGTCATGATCGGACACCGCCACCCGTTCCGCCGCCGCCAGCACAGCCGACTGTTTCCCGATCACGATCCGCGCGTTCCGCACCTCTTCCCTGGCCTGGGTCTTATAACGCCCATCCGTAAAGAGTACGGCGCCATCGCGGCATACCAGTAGCGCCCCCGCGCTCCCCGTAAATCCGCAGAGATAGCGCAAGTTCGGCAAATGCGTAATCAGCAGTAAATCGAGCTTGGCCTCCGGCAGCGCAGACTGCAACCGCCGCACCCGCGCAACATGATCCATGCGCCTGAGTGTAGCAGGAGAGCGTTGAGTCCAATCGGCAGCGAAAGGGAACGCTGCGCCAGCGGTGCGCCGGCAAAAAGCGAAACCGCCGGGTCCCCGGCAGTTTTCCCGGGAGACTCCAGCGGCTTTGCCTTCCATCAACTTAAACTTCTACGAACGGTTTGCGCCGTTCCTTCCAGATTCGGCCGTTATGTCTGCACAATGCGCGGAGTGATGAAGAATATCAGCTCCTGCGTAGACGTCTGCACCGTCCGGCGCTTGAACAGATTGCCCAAATACGGAATGTCGCCGAGCAACGGCGTCTGCTGAATGCTCAGCGAGTTGTTGGTCTGGATCACGCCGCCAATCACGACCGTGCCGCCATCGGTGACCAGCACCTGCGTCGTAGCCTGCTGCGTGATCAGCGTCGGGTTGCCGTTCTGATCTTCGTGTCCGAAGTCAGGCGTCGTGTTCTCCACGTCCACGTTCAGGAAGATCGTGCCTTCCGACGTGATCTGCGGAGTCACCGTCAGCCGCAGGAACGCATCCACGTAGGTTGTTGTGGGCGGGCCCTGCAACTGCGATGTAGTCACGATGGGCACGCGCAAGCCCTGCTTGACCACCGCCTGAATATTGTTTTGCGTGACCACGCGCGGACGCGACAGAATTTTCAGCAACCCGCGCGACTCCGCCATGGTCAGCACGAAATCGAGACGCATGTTGTTGCTGGCATTCACAAACTGAAGGCCGGTGCTCGGTCCGGGTACGGGGAAGTTCGAAAACAGCGGAATGGTCGTGCCGTTCGTGCCGCTGCTTACAATGTACAGCGGGTTCGGCGCCGCTCCGGAGCCCACCGACGTCTGGGTCGTTCCAACACTCTGCGAGCCGCCCACCGCCGAGACTCCGTTGCCCCAGCCAAATCCCAGCTGGGTGCCGATGTCGCGCGCGAAACTGCGCGTCGCCGAAACCACGCGTGCCTCGATCTCCACTTCCTGCGTCTTGCGGTCCATCTGTTGAATGATGCGGTCGATGGCCGGCAGCACCGCCGGAATATCGGAGACGATCAGCGAGTTGGTACGCTCGTCGGCCACCACGTCGCCGCGCTGGCTCAGGAATTTCTTAACGGTCAGCAGCACATCCTTCGAGTGCGCGTAGCTCAGGAATCGCGTAATCGTGACCTTGTCGACCGCCAGCGCCTCGGCGTCGATCTGCGCGCGCCGGTTCTCGGCCTCGCGCTTCAGCGTATCCACCGTGGCAATGCGCAGCACGTTGCCGTCAAGCTGCCGCGACAGATCGTTGTTTTTCAAAACGATGTCCAGCGCCTGGTCCCACGGCACATCGTCCAGCACAATCGTCAGCGTGCCGTGCACGTTCGGATCGAGCACTACGTTCAGTCCGCTGATCTCGTGAATCAGCCGGAAAAAGTCTTTCAGGTCCACGTCCTTCAGGTTGACCGAAATCGGCTCGCCCGTGTATTTCGCGCCGGTCACCACCGGCTTCTGCTCCAGCTGCGATTTCTGCTCGGCCGCCATGTTCACGGCCGGTTGAATTGCCTGCCCGGCGCCCCCCATGGCCGCATTGGCATTCGTCGCAACCAGTTCCGCCGCCGTCTTGTCGGCAAAGCGGCTGGCCGCTTCTTCGGCTTTCGCCGCCGGCTCAGTCGTTGCCGGCTTCGTCGAATATTTCGGCTCGACGAAGGCGAACTCCGCCGGCTTCTCGGCTTGGTTCGCAGCCGCCGTCGCCACGGTGGATGGCGCAGGCGATGCCGTCACTGCCGCCACCTGCTCCAACTTTGGAGCCGGCTTAGACGCGACCGGTTTTGCCTCCACCGGAATCTCAGCCTTCGTGGGCGCCACTTTTTCCGCGTTCGAGGGGAACACGCGCAGCGTAAAGCCGCCATTCGCGCCCGGCGTGACCTCATGCTGGCACTTGTTCGTCAGGTCAAGCACCACCCGCGTGTTGCCCTTCCCGTCCATCCCGATGCGGATGTCCTTCACACCGTTCTCGCCCACCGGCACCGACTTCTGTGCCGCGGCCATCGCCGTATTTGGCAAGTCGACCACGATGCGCGATGGAGAGTCGAGGGTGCTCACTTTGGGATCCAGCGGGCCCTTCGCCTTGAACTCGACTCGCAGGCCGTCCTGGCCATGAGCGACTTCCAGACGCTGCAACTGCGCGCCCGTTTCCCCCTTCACCGTCATGTCAGCCGCCGCCGCGATCAGCGCCAACCCGAGCAGCGGAACAATCACACCCAGCACTAGCTTTCGCATTTCCTATCTCCCCATGCAGGGCCGTTTCGCCCCCATGTGTTTCTTCGAAGTCGCTTCCGTCACCTATACCGATGGGACCGTGATCTTCTTCACCACTTCCCGCGTAAACGTCTTGCCCACCCTGTCTTGCAGCGTCTCCTGGAATACGATCGAGTCCCCCGTGATCTTCACCACGTAGCCGTTGAACACGGGATCGTTCTCGCGCAGGAAATATGCCTTGTTCAATCCATTGCTCACCACCGCGATAAATCCGCTCTCTGCGTGCACAACGCCACGCAGATTGATGGCCCCGATCTCGAGACACTTTTTGCCCGTGCTGCACCCAGAACCGCCGACCATGGCGTGGCTGACGACCGGACTCAGAAAAGGATCCCGCTTCCCGTTGGCGTTGAACTTCTCGGACTCGCCCGCTTCCCCGACGGCCGCCGCATCCCCCGCCGCGCCCGCCGCTGGAACCGCCACCAGCGGCCCAATCTTCTTCGGAGCTTCCGCCAGTACCCCGGTGGGCGATTGCTTCGCCATCGGCACGACAGCCACGGGCCTGCGATGGCCCACCTTCACCTTCATCGGCGACTCACCCGCCGCCGGATCCGCCGCGGATTTTCTTGCCGGCGCCGCCGCGGGCACCGATTTTTTCTGCGAGACCCCAAGCGCCGCATTCGAAGCCGCGGCCGCGTTGTCCCGCACCCCATTCATGACCGCACGCGTGTTCTGGATGATGCTGGGATTCTGCGCCGCTGCCATTCCCGCTCCCAGCACGCAAACCAAAGTTGCCATCGTCGCCTTCATCCTGTCTCTCCTATTTCTTCGCCGGTACCACGGGCTTTGCGGCCTGCCCCGCCGGATCCAGATCGTGACTGAAATATGTCGTCGCCATGCAGGTGGCCACCACGCTCTCGCTCGGCGCATACGCGTACGTGCGCCGCGCCCGCGCGTCGGCCGGCTTTCTCACCGATGCCACCAGCAGATTCGTCACGTTCACAATCCGCTCCACCTTCGTCAGACGGTCGAAAAATCCCAGCATCGAGTAGTACGGCCCGTCCATCTCCAATTCAAACGGCACTTCCGTATAGAATTCCTTCGTCCCGTATGGCTTCGCCGTAAAACGCCGGATCTCGACTCCCGCCTTGCGCGCCTCGCCGCTCACCATGCGCATAAAGTTGTCGACTTCCTTCTCGTCGGGCACAATGCGCCGCTCGATCTCCAGTTGCTGCTTCAGGCTCGCCAGTTGCCGCTCGATGTCGGCCAGCTTCGGCCGGTAGGCTTCCAGTTCCGCGTTCTCGCGCAACTTCGCCTGCAGCTTGGTCTGCGCCGCCGCGTTCTCGTCGCGCTGCGACTTGAAGACCGTGTAGTAGAGCCCGCCGGTCACCAGCGCTGCTCCGAGCACCAGGATTCCCAACAGCTTCACACCCGCCAGCTCGCCCAGATTCATCATCGTTCCACCTTTACGACTTCGCTTTTTCGCAGGTCAGCGTGAACTGGAAGGCCTGCATGTCCCGCACCGTCTCGTCCTGATACGTTTCCTTGATCTCGATATTTTTGAAGTAGCCCGTCTTTTGCAGGTTGGTGATCAGGTTGGCGACCGCGTCGCTGCTCAACGCCGTGCCATCGATGGCCACATTCGCGCCCTGGTCCTGCATGCTGTTCAGCCACACCGCCTCGGTCTCGTTCACGGTATCGCTGATCATCGCGAGCAGGCTCACCGGTCCGGTCTGGTTCTGCCGCAATTGATCGATCACGTCCACGCGCCGCTTGTAGGCATCGGCCTGCCGCTGCCGCTCCAGGTAGCGCGCCTTGATGTCGGCCAGTTCGTGGTTCTTCTGCTCGGCCTTTTGCATCGCCACTTCAATGGTTTTCTTCTCGCGGTCCAGGTTGTACCAGTACCCGGCGTTCAGCGCGCCCGCGACGATCAGCACCACCGCCACCTGCAAGATTGGCGAGCCCAGATTCCAATCCATGCTCGGCATGCTGAAGGCCGGGCCTTTTTTGCCTTTCGGTTTTGGCGAACCCAGCAGGTTGATTCGGATCATAAGTTTTCAAAGCTCCTCAGGGCCAAGCCCACGGCCACCGCTAACTGTCCTGCGTTCTGTTCCACCAGTTCCGCGCCCACGCCTTCGGCCGGCGGCACCACTCTCTGGAACGGGTTGAACAATTCCACCGGCATCGAAAATTCCTGCCGCAGCGCCTCGACCAGCCCGGGCACCTTCGCCGATCCCCCCGCCAGGTAGATCTTTTCGATATGCTCGCCCGCCGCGCTGGCGCGGAAAAAGTCGAACGTCTTCTGAATCTCCAGCACAATGATTTCCGTCACCTGCTGCAGAATGGGCGTCTTCGCATCGTCCTGCACCGTTCCCACCTTGTGCCCCAGCTTCAATTGCTCGGCATCGTCGAAGCTCAGGTCCAGCTCTTTCTGAAGCGAATCGGTGTACTGATGTCCGCCCACCGAAACGTCGCGCGGGAACAGCGGCGTCGTCCCCTTCACGATGTTGATGTTCATCACGCTCGCGCCCAGGTTCAACAGCGCCACCACCTGCGTCGGAGCGGGCTCGTAGTTGTACTCGTAGCAGTTCTGCAAAGCCAGCGCATCGATGTCCACAATAGACGGAGTCTTGCCCGCCATCGAGAGTACGTTGGTGTAGTTCAAAATCTTGTCTTTCTTGACCGCCACCAGCAGCACGTCCATCTGTGTGCTGCCCGCGTCCTCGCTCAGAATCTGGTAGTCCAGATTCACGTCCGCCAGGTCGAACGGAATATGCTGCGCCGCCTCTTTCTGGATCGTGTCCGCCAGTTCCTGATCGCTCATCGAGGGCAGCGAGATTTTTTTGACGATCACCGAGTGCCCGCTCACCGCCGTCGCGACCAACTTCGACTTGATCTCGGTCGACACGAACAGCTTCGAGATCGAACTTGACACCTGGCCCGAGTCCACGATCATTGAGTCCACCACCAGGTCGGGCGCAATCGGCTCCAGTCCAAGGTGCGCCACCTCGATTCCGGTGCGCGTCTTTCTCAGTTCCACGGCCTTGATGCTCGATGACCCCACGTCCAGGCCTACGATCGTTCTCGCTCCCATTCCAAACATTGGCTCGCCTCGTGTGGCGCCGGTCTCGCCGGCAGTTTTCTCTAGCGCCGGCCTCTCGCCGGCCGAACCCTTATTGCTGCCCCGCCGCCTTCACCGCCGCCTTTACCTTCTTTTTCGGCAGCGTTCCGGTTTCCATCGACTGTTCTTCCATCCATTGGTCTAGCTTTGACTTCTTGAACCGCCAGCGATTCCCCAGCTTGAACGCCGGAATAATCTGCTCGTTCACGTACTTGTACAGGGTGTCCGGACTGACCCCCAGATACTGCGAGGCTTGCCGAATGTTCATCACTTCTCGCGACTCAGCCATAGCTTTGTCCTCCACAGAATTCAGCTCCCCGCACCCTTTCTTCGGCACTCCGCGCAACCATTCCGGCGAAACTCTTAGCAGCGCGTTCCGAGAGAGTTTTGGTGTCCTGAGCATATCTCAAAGGGAAGCGCGGGCCTCTCGACGGGGTTTCCCCGTTTTTGCCCGGTTTTATGGGGTTTTTCTGGATTGGAAGAAATCTGAATCTGCGTAGTGATTCTATATCTGGTAGTCAGCGCATTATATAACTCTATATATTGCGGTGTTTACGCGAATGATGCTCCTAGTACCGCGCTATGCGTAACTAAGGTACTAGAGACGGTACGGAGGACCGTGAACGCCCGCGCATCTGTCTGAAAATACAGCCCGCTTCCTCGGCCTTCCGTTCCCGTAAAAACGATGCGCGTGGCGGTCGATTTCTCGCCTATCGTGCTCTTCGCACGAACCCCACCCCGCGGCCTCACCGCGCTTGCCGTTCCTGGCTCGCGCGAACATAATCAATTCCGGAGGTACCAACTTGTCCCATCCTTCGTTCCCGCATCGACTCTTCGTCCGTAACTTCGTTCTTATCTTTTTTCTTTTCGCGGTTTTCGCGCTTTCGCCCGCGCCCCTCGCCCTGGCCGCCGACAGCACCAACATGAAGACGCTCACCGCCGAAGAGTTGCTGCATCTTCTTTCCAGTCCTGCCAAGCCGCTCCTGTTTCAGGTCGGCTCCCACATGCTCTACATGCAAGCCCACATTCCCGGCTCCGAATACATCGGCGCGGGCAATACTCCGGATGGCCTTCAACGGCTCAACGCTCGCGTCAGCAAGTTGCCGAAGAAAACCGCCATCGTTCTTTATTGTGGTTGTTGCCCCTGGAGCCATTGCCCAAACGTCAATCCCGCCTATGACGCGCTCACGCAACTCGGTTTCACGAATGTCAAAGTTCTCTACATCGCAGGCAACTTCGGCTCCGATTGGGCCGACAAGGGGTATCCCGTCGCCAAGGGCGAATAAAAATCATGAAGAAGACAATCTTGGTCTTTTCGGCGGCCCTCATCCTCCTGGTCTGGCTTCCTGCCTGTCGCCATTCCTCTAGCGCGCAATCGACCGCCCTGCGTCCCGCGCCGGACTTTTCCCTCACCGACATCACCGGCCACCCGCTCCGTCTCTCCGACTATCGCGGCAAGGTCGTGATCCTCGACTTCTGGGCGACATGGTGCGAGCCCTGCAAGCAGGAAATTCCCCACTTCATCGACTTCGAAAACAAATACTCCGCGCAAGGCCTCGCCATCATGGGAATTTCCATGGATGACAGCGAGCCGCCGGTGCGCGACTTTCAAAAGCAATACAAAATGAATTACCCCGTCGCCGTCGGCACCTCTCAATTAGCCGACCAATACGGCGGCATCCTCGGCCTGCCCATCACCTTCATCATCGATCGCCAGGGCCGCATCCTCGCCCGCCACATCGGCGCCACCAACATCTCGATCATCGAATCCGAAGTCCAAAAAGCGCTGGCGCAAGCGCCATAACCTAGCTGATGCAAGCCTCTCGACCACAGCCCTAAATCTCTTCCACCGGCCAGCCTGCCCCCGCCTCGTTTCGCATCAGTCCCGCCAGCCCCGCCCGAACTTTCAGTGGAATCGCCAGTTCCGCGTCCATGATGAAAGTCACATACTCAAAAAACAGCCCTTTGCTTCGTCGCACCTTGATTTCCCTCCACGGAACGAAGAGTGGCGGATGCATGAACCGAAACAAAAACATACACGCTAGATACAAGCCCTCCCCGTTCGCGCCGAGCGTCAGCACTTTGTTGTAACTCATGAACCGCCGCATCTGCCCGCTCTGCATCTTCCATTTCGCGCCATCGAATGCAATTCGCGTCCGATACCGGTTCGACAACGCATACCAGCCTCCAACAGAGCTGACCGCGGCTGCGACGAGAAACCACGAGCCCACGAAGAAAAATGGGAAGACGACGATGAAATAATGATCCATGAAATATTTGAGATTCTCAGGCGACATGTCTGCGACCCCGCTTGCCGATTCTCCAGCCCAACTCGCCAACCGTCAACCGTCCCGATCACCGCTAGTCAGTGAGCAGCGTCACTTCCCTCCCTGCCAACTTCCGCTACCCTGAACCTTCACCCAAGCACCGCATCTTTATCGATCCCGATCTCTGCAGTCTTAGGAGCACCCATGAAACTTCTCGTCATTGGTTCCGGCATGATGGGCTCGGCCGCCGCCTACGATATGGCCAGCCAGCCCCAAGTTGAATCTGTCACCCTCGCCGACAGCGATCTCAAGCGCGCCCGCGATGTCGCCACGCGCCTCAACCGCATTACCGGCGGCAAAAAGGTTCGGGCCGTCGCCATCGACGCCTCGAAAGAAAAAGACGCGGCCCGCCTGATGAAAGGCCACGACGGCGCGCTCTCCGCCGTTCCCTACTTCCTCAACCTCGGTTTGGCTCAGGCCGCCATTTCCGCCGGATGCCACTTCGCCGACCTCGGGGGAAACAACACCGTCGTCCGCCAGGAGCTCGCGCTCGCCAAAAAAGCGGAAAAGAAAAACCTCGCGCTCGCACCCGACTGCGGCCTCTCCCCCGGCATGGCCTCCATCCTCGGTGGCGAACTCGTTCGCCGTCTCGACGGTCGCGCCGATGCGCTCAAGATCTACGTCGGGGGCCTCCCCGAAAAACCCATGCCGCCCTTCCACTATCAGCTCGTCTTCTCCGTCGAAGGCCTCATCAACGAATACGTCGAGCCCGCCCGCATTCTCCGCAAAGGCAAGCTCACCACCATCGAGGCTCTCACCGAGCCCGAGGCATTTCACATGGACGGCTTCCCTCCCCTCGTCGCTTTTCAAACCTCCGGCGGCACATCCACGCTGCCTGAAACCTTCGAAGGGCGCGTCGGCGAATGCTTTGAAAAAACTCTCCGCTATCCCGGACACTACGACCTGCTCTGCGAACTGAAAGCTCTCGGCCTTTTCTCCAGCGAGAAACTCCAGGTCGACGGCGCGCAAGTCTCCCCGCGCGCGCTCATGTCAAAAGTTTTCGAAGGGAAATTTGCCGGCAAGGGTCCGGACGTCTCCATCATGCGGATCGAGGCTCACGAGTCCATCAAGGCCCCCGGCATTCGCGGCTTGCTCGGCGGCAAGCTCAAAGGCCGCGTCGCCACCTTCACCATGGTCGATCACTACGACCCAAAAACCGATATGAGTTCCATGATGCGCACCACCGCCTTCCCCGCCTCCATCGTCCTTCAGATGATGTGCTCGGGCGCCATCGAAAAACGCGGCGCCGTGCTGCAAGAACGCGACGTCCCCGCCGAAGCATTCTTGGCAGAGGTCGCCCGCCGCGGCATAAAAATCGACTATCGCTTGGAGTAAAGAGTACAGAGTAAGGAAAGATCGGTTCCGCGATGCGCGTGTGGCGACGGCGATGCCCCCGCGTATGTCCACACTCCGCGCCTTGCTAATGCTTCGCCAGCGCCGCAATGATCCCTCCCAGTGAATCCTGCCACGCATGCGCCATCATTCCCGGGCGAACACTCCCGCGCCAGTACGCGAGAATTCCGAACATCGCGCCGAACAGGCTGATCAAAACCACCAGCCGCCAGCCCTGATACGCGTGCGCCGCACCGAACGCCGCGGCAGAAAGGAGAATCCCGGCAGGAGCGCTCCTCGTCAGCGCTATAAACTGCCGTTGCAGATAGCCACGAAAGATCGTCTCTTCGCAAATTCCCGCAGTCACGGAAAGCACGATCCAGACCGCGATTTCAACGCCCCCGTGCGGCAGGATGAACTGCATATTGCGACCCTCAGAGTCGATGCCCAGCAGTTTGCTGAACACCCAAAGCAGCGCCACCGCAACCACCCAGAACCCCGCGGCAACTCCCAGATCGCGCAACACCCGCCGAGCCGAGCGCCACCGCTCTCCCACCACCAGCAGGACCGACGCGCCACTCCGCCGCACGCCCCACACCACAAAACCAAAAACCAGCCATTCCATCAGAGTGGTGACCGCATAAGCGCGCACTCGGTTCGGATTCGACGCCGCCCTCATCTGCTCGGCCAGCATCTTGGCCAGCAAGGCCCATCCGCCCAGCACAGCGAGCAAGGCAATCGTGTGCGTCCAACTCGCAACCCGAGTGTATCGATCCGGCGCCGACTGTACTAAAGCGGATGTCTCCATGATTTATTGCGGGCCGTACGCCCTGATTCTAAACCCCTTCCCTATTCCCGGCTCTCTCCCAACACCGTGATCTTCGAGTCCGTCCGAAACTTCTTGTAGTCGCGAAACGTCTGCTGCACGTCTTCCCGATATGTCTTCACCAACGCCAGCTTTGCATCCATCCGGAACTCCACGTGGCTTGGCAGCCACACTTCGTCGTTCACCTTTACCAGATCGACCACTATGTGCGCGCCCTTGTGAATCCGCGCCAGAAACACCCCGAAGGAAATCGTATCCAGCGCCGTCATCTCCAGATTCACCCATTGCCCTTCCGCTTTGTCGATCCAAACCCGCCCCGCAAACTTGTCCAGCAACTTCGCCTCTTTCCTCTTCGCCTTGTATCCCGGATGCGGCCGCCCCTCGAGCACCCAGGTGTCCCGCCCATTCACCAGTTCCGAACCCACCAGCCGGAAGTCAAACGCGTCCGCAATCTCCAGCACAAATTTCCGGTCCTCTTCGCGCTCCTTCTGCTCTTTCTCCAACCGCTTCCGCCGCTCGTCCTCCGATTCGTTCTTCCGCTTGTCGATGATCTTCTGGATCTTCTCGTCCTCTTTCCTCGCCTCTTCCGCCGAGAGCGGCTTGTCGTCCTTCGCAATCAGCTTCTCCACCTGCTCGCCGTAAATTTCCAGTACCTCGGAGGTTCGAATCACGGTCTTTTCAACCTTGCCCCCTGCGTCCAGCCTGTGTTCCTCCTGCCGCTCAATGTACGTGTAATTACGCTCCTGCTTGTCGTTTTCCAGATCCTTCTCTTCCGCCCGAATCAATAGCGCCCGAATCTCTTCCGGTGGAACCGCCCCATTCGCATCCGGCGTCAGATGCACTGCGCTGGCATTCGAGACAGTGGAAGTCGAAGTTGAAATCGCAGAAGAAGTTGATGGAGTTGGACTGGAAGTTGATGAGCTTGCGCTCAAAGCCGCCGAGCCTGCGTTCGACGCCGAATCCGGAGTCTGCGCCAAAGCGCAGCCCGCCAACAAAACCGTGACGCAGCTAAGGCCAATAAGAAAACGCATGAGAAAGTGTACGAACTCACTTCACGGTCAGTTCCCTTGAAGAAACGCCGATGCATCCGGAGCTTCAAACAAAAGCCCGAAGTCTTTCCAAAAGTCGCGTCAAATCCGAACAGTCTGACAACCGAGAGCTGATGACCCAGGACTGAGAACTATTTCTTAAGCGCCTTCTCCAGAATCTCCGCCCGAAACAGCCTCCCATCCACCCGGTGCAGCCGTTTGGCCTGCGCCTCCGTGATCAGCCGGTGATGAAATATCGTCAGCAGATACTCTGCCACAAACCACACCGGCTTCTCCGACGTCATCCAGTCCAGATGATCGAACCTCTCCATCCGCACCGGCCGCGAAAACGTCCGCATCGTCCGCTCCCCGCGCAGATTGAAATAAATATTGAAGTAGCTCATCGCCAACTCGCGCAGCGTCCGATACACCGGCTCGCGAAATCGGCATCCCGTGTAATTCGACTTCGCCACCGCTCCCCAGTGCCCATCCACCCGATAGATCGCGATCACATGGTCGGTGTCGCGCTCGGCCTCAAAATCCAGCAGCAGCGGTGGATACCCATTCACCCGCAAAGCCGCCGCCGCAAACAGCGCACCCTCGTAGCAGTGCGCCGTATTCTCCCGCAAAACCCGCCGCGGAGACCAAGCCGTATCCTCCAGGTGATAAGGCATAGCATCCAGCAACCGCTGAATCCCATAGGGATCTTTCAGCGAGCGCAACTTGCGAAGTTCAGCAGGAGTGAAGCCCCAAGAGTCGTTGTTCGTCATCCCAAATGCGTCCCGTAATTTTTCATCGCAGATGTATACCTTCGTCCCAAATGCACCCAGATTTAGATCATTAAACTTCTGCCACCCAAGTCCAACAACTCCCCCAACTCCCGCGGCCGGTCCACCATCACATCTGGCCTCACCTTTTCCAACGAATGCGGAGCGAACCCATACGTCACGCCACAAGTCCACGTCCCCGCATTCTGGCCCGTCTGCACGTCAATCGAGGAATCGCCAATCATCAGCGCCTCAGCGGCCGCCACGCCCGTTTCCTCCAGCAGCGTCCGCACCCCCAGCGGATCCGGCTTCTTCGTCGGAAAACTGTTTCCGCCATAGACGCGCACAAAATAGTCTCCCAGCCCCAGTGCCTGCACAATATCCTGCGAAGGCCGCACCGGCTTATTCGACAGCACTGCCATCACCCGTGTAGGGTGCATACCGCCGTCCGCGCCCCCAGCCAGTCCCGCCAACATCTCCGGAATCCCCTCATACACCGTCGTATGATCCAGTTTGTGCAGCCGGTAGTAACCCAGAAAATATTCCAGCGCGGTCGCAAACAGCGCCCCATCCGCCTCCGGCCCATCCGGACCCGCCAGCGCCCGCTGCACCAGCACCGGCGCGCCATCGCCCACATAGCTCGCGATCACGTCCCCAGCCAGCTCCGGCCGCCCAAAATGCCGCAGCATCGCGTTCACCGAATGGATCAGATCCAGCCGCGAATCGATCAGTGTCCCATCCAGATCGAACACCAGCAGCCGAATCGCCCGAGCATCGAATTCCCGCAAAAATCGAATCATGAAAATCAACAGAATCGTGGAATTGACAGGATAAACGATGCGCGCCAGCTTCGCGGCCAGCGGCTCGAAGCCAATAACCTTGCTTGCTCTCGGCTCGCGGCTCGCAGCTCGTAGCTAATTTCGAAGCTCGTAGCTCGGGGCTCGTAGCTCATTTACAATACTGCCCTGGGGTGAGAAACGCATGGCGACAACCAAAGTAGATCCCAAGCTTACTGAAAAGAGCGCGCCGCAAAAATCCGCCGATTATCAAGGCCTCACCCGCCAGCAACTCGTCGACGCCTATCGCATCATGTTCACGTCGCGCCGCGTCGACGACCGCGAAATTTTGCTCAAGCGCCAGCAGAAAATCTTCTTTCAGATCTCCGGCGCGGGCCACGAGGCCGTCGGCGTCGCCGCGGCCTTCGCCCTCAAACCATGCTACGACTGGTTCTTCCCCTACTATCGCGATCGCGCGCTCTGCCTCGGCCTCGGCGCAACTCCGTACGAAATGTTCCTCGGCGCCGTCGGCGCGGCCGACGATCCCAGCTCCGGTGGCCGTCAAATGCCCTCCCACTGGGCCTTTCAGCCGCTCAACGTCGTGACGCAATCGTCACCCACGGGCAGCCAGATTCTCCACGCCGTCGGTTGCGCCGAAGCCGGACGCTACTTCTCGCGCCATCCCAACGCCGCCGCCAAGTCCTCCGGCGACTACCGCCAGTTCAAAAATGTCCAGTTCCGCGGCGACGAAATCAGCTACGTTTCCCTCGGCGACGGCACCACCAGCGAAGGCGAATTCTGGGAGGCCCTCAACACCGCCTCCAACAACCGCCTCCCCGTCCTCTTCTGCATTCAGGACAACGAATACGCGATCTCTGTCCCCGTCGAAGTGCAAACTTCCGGCGGCAACATCTCGCGTCTCGTCTCCAATTTCCCCAACTTTCATTTCGAGGAATTTGACGGCACCGATCCCATCGCCTCCTACGCCGCCTTCCGCCGTGCCGCCGAGCATTGCCGCGCCGGAAACGGGCCCGCCTTCGTTCACGCGCACGTCATTCGTCCCTACTCGCACTCGCTCTCCGACGACGAGCGCCTCTATCGCCCGGAGAGCGAGCGCCAGCGCGATGCCGTCCGCGATCCCGTTCCCCGCCTGCAAATGTTCCTGCTCCGCGAAGGTATTCTCGACGAGCAGGGTATCAACCAGATCGAGACCGAAGTCGAAGAGCAAATTCAGCAGGCGGCCGATCGCGTCCTCGATGCCGCGCTTCCGCAGCCCGACTCCATCTACAAATTCGTCTACTCGCCCGACCTCGATCCCACTTCATCCGCCTTCGATACGCATCCTGCTTTCGCCGCGCCCGAAGCCACCGCGGAGGGAAAGCGCCCCGCCGCCTCGCAGCCAAAGACGATGGCCGACCTCATCAACGCCACTTTGCGCGACGAGATGCGCCGCGACGAGCGCATTGTTATGTTTGGCGAGGACGTCGCCGATTGCAGCCGCGAAGAATATCTCGAACAGAAGCTCGTCAAAGGCAAAGGCGGCGTCTTCAAACTCACCTCCGGCCTGCAATCGGAATTCGGCGCGGACCGCGTCTTCAATTCTCCGCTCGCCGAAGCCAACATCGTCGGCCGCGCCGTCGGCATGGCCACGCGCGGCCTCAAGCCCGTCGTCGAAATTCAGTTCTTCGATTACATCTGGCCCGCGATGATGCAACTGCGCGACGAACTCCCGCTCATTCGCTGGCGCTCCAACAACGCATTCTCCGCGCCCGCCGTCGTGCGCGTCGCAATCGGCGGTTACCTCACCGGCGGAGCTATCTACCACTCGCAATGCGGCGAGAGCACCTTCACGCACATTCCCGGCCTGCGCGTCGTCTTTCCCTCCAACGCGCTCGACGCCGCCGGCCTGCTCCGCACCGCCATTCGTTGCGACGACCCCGTCCTCTTCCTCGAACACAAGCGCCTCTACCGCGAAACCTTCGGTCGCGCGCCCTATCCCGGCCCCGACTACATGGTTCCCTTCGGCAAAGCGAAGATCGTGCAGCCCGGCACCGACCTCACCGTCATCACCTACGGCGCGGTTATTCCGCGCGCACTCCAGGCCGCGCAGCGCATGGAACGCGAACACAATGTCCACGTCGAGCTCGTCGACTTGCGCTGCCTGAATCCATTTGATTGGGACGCGATCTCAACTTCGGTCCAGAAGACCAATCGTGTACTTGTCGCGCACGAAGACACGCTCAGCTGGGGCTACGGCGCCGAAATCGCCGCCCGCATCGCCGATCAACTCTTCGAGCACCTCGATGCACCCATCAAGCGCGTCGCCGCCACTGACACCTTCGTCGCCTATCAGCCAATTCTGGAAGACGCCATCCTGCCCCAGGCCGATGACCTCTTCCGCGCCATGAAAGAGCTGTCAGAGTTCTAGGTGACGTTCAAGGGTAAGTATTGGACGGTAAGTACTCAATGGTACGTATCGAAAGATAGGTATCCGATAGGTACTGAACAGTAAGCATCAAGGGTAAGTTGCTCCGATCAACGATCGCCGGGGCAATTCGTCGGCCGAAATCGGGCAGGTGATTAACTAATATCAGCGGGAGGCGGAAGGAAAGATGAGCCGGGCGGAGGCGCAGCGAGAAGCGCTGGCGGCGATCCGCGCGATTCGGTACGAGGGCTGAAACCGCAGGATTATCCCCGGCGGTTCACGCTGGGATTCAAACGTCGCTAGCCAGCATGTTTCAACGATTCCCCTTGCGCGCCGCTCCTCCACGAGGAAAATTCAATCCCCAGGGTCCTCCGCCAAAACAAATCAACGCCAACGCAATCGTTCCCACCGCCATCGGAAACTCATACCCGCCCGGTCCGGTCAGGCCGTTTTTGAAGTGGATCTTCCAGATCACCACGCACATCTCGATGAAAAACGCCGTACCCACAAAACGCGTGAACAGGCCGATGACGATCGCAATGCCTCCAAAGAATTCCGTCCCCGCCGAAAAGTACGCCAGCCAGGGCGGCAGCCCCAGCGAGCCGACAAACTGCATGTGATGATGAAACCCGCCAAAAACCTTCGAGTAGCCGTGCGCAATCATGATCGCGCCCAGCGCCAATCGCATCACCAGTTGCGCGAATGGTTGCAGCCGATTGAGGAAGTCGAAGTTCAAGCGCACCTCCAGAAATGGAAGTGTTTAACTTAGCAGAAATCCCGCGCCGAAGTCAGCGCGATTGAGGTGAATGACGCCGGGAAGGAATGAAATGATTCGGGATGAAATAGTCTCGGGACGAAATGGTTCGGGACGAGGAATTTTCGCAAAGCCGTTCCGCGGTGAGCTTGAAACGCCTACCACTCCGAGTACGGCTTGCCGTTACTTCCCGTTTGGCTCGAGGCGCTGTGTACGGCGTAGATTCCGCCCTCGGTCTGGCTGAGCGACAAAATCGTTTTGTCGTCTTCTTCCGTCTCCCAGCTCTGCGTTCCGGTGATGTCGTTCGGAACCGACTCGATATATCCAGCGCTCCTCAGGTCCTCGAGCGAGGTTGGAGCTTTTTTCTTGTCGAGCGTGTATTGAAAAATGACGCGATTCAGCGTCTCCACGTTCTGCCGGAAATTATCCTCGCGCGCGCGTCTTATGCTCGCGCTGTAAAGCGGCATCGCAATCGACAGAAGGATGAGCATCACGCTGATCGTCACCATCATCTCGAGCAGCGTAAATCCGCCTTCGGATCTTTCCGTCCTCCGCATCACTTCACCCAGCTCGAATACGCGGTTCCGTCCAGCGACGTCTGATCCGATCCGCTGTGCACCGACGCGATTCCCGTCTGGTCCGGATTCATCGCCTTCTCCGGTTCCTCCTGATCGGTTTGCCACGTCGTGTTGCTGCCGGTGATGTCGTCGGGAATGGACTTTAAATATCCTGCGCTCACCAGGTCGTCGAGCGCCTGAGGAGCCTGCTTCTTGTCCAGCGAATATTGCTGGATGAGATTGTTCAGCGTCACCAGATTGTGGTGCAACCGCGCTTCCTTGGTGCGCGTGATGCTCGTGGTGTACATCGGCAAAGCGAGCGAGAGCAGCACCGCCATGATGACGATTACGATCATCATCTCGATCAGCGTGAAGCCCCGCGCTTTGCCTTTCGCTCTCATCGTTACCAGTCCTTATACTTCGTGCCGTCCAAAGCTGTGCCCTGCGATTTGCTGTACACGTCAAACACGTTCTGCTCGCCCCACGAATCCGACGTCGGATCGTCCTGCATCGAACGCATTCCCCATTCGTCCTTTCCCGTCATCGGATCGATGGGAACCTTGCGCAGGAACTTCAACTTCTTGCCCGCAACATCCACGCCTTTCACCAGCGTGTCGAGATCGGGAGGATAATTATTGCTGTCCACCTTGGTTTGGAACGATCCGCGGTCCGCCGCATCTTTGTAGCGGTCGATCGCGTCGCGCAGCGTCCACAGCGCCAGCCGAAGTTCCCGCTCGCGCTCCCGCTTGACGCTGATTTGCACAAGCGGCACAGCCATTCCCGTCAGGATGATCAGGATCGTTGTGGCGACAATCAACTCGATCAGCGTGAAGCCGCGCTCGCTCCGCCTCCGCGCCGGACGTCTTGCCTTCATGTCGATTGCCTGCCTCATCCCACCGCTCACGTTCACTGGATCGTAATCGCCGCTTGCGCGCCGTTCATCGCAATCGGCTGCATCGCCGGATCGCGTGCGCCTCCGCGCGTAATCGTCAGCGCCGACTGTCCCGGAGCTTTTGCCATGAACGTCACCGTAACAACCGCTCCCTGCCCGGAAACGCCACCAACTCCAGGCGGCCGCGACGCGGTGACTTGCAGCGTCCCAGTCGTCGGATCGTCACGATGCACCAGCGCGACCGCCTGTCCATCCTGCGACAGGAATCCGCCGTTCGAGACGTTGATCACCTGCAACGCGTTCGGGTCGTAGCTCAGTTGCACGGGCACCGAATACACGTTCTTCCCGCCCGTCAGCAGCACGTTCACCGTGAACGTCGAGCCCTTCGCCTGATTCAACGTCGCAGGATCGAACACGAACGATCCTGTTGCAGCGCTAGACGCGGCCGGGAAAGCTGTTCCCGCATTCGCCGGCAAGCTGGCTCGCAGAACCGGGTTCGACTGCGCCGGATTCGGCGGCGTCATCGCGCCTTGCGGACCCTGCGGACTGGCCTGCGGCGCGGTCGGCGCAGCTTGCGGTGCTGGAGTTTGTGTACTCGGAGCCGGATTCGTCATCGCTGGATTCGCGCTCGGCGCTGGCTTGTTGCCGCCCACCAGTCTTAACTGAATCGCGTTCGCTGTCCCGACATCGAGCAGGTCTGCGCCGCTCGGAATCTCGACTCCGCGGATGATGTGCGGAGTCAGCACAAATACGATCTCGTCTTCCTGATGCTCAGTGTTGGTCTGCGAGAACAGGTACTTCAGAATCGGGATCTGCGCCAGTCCTGGAATTCCACTGAGCGCCTTCGTCTGCTGGCTCTCCATGATTCCGCCGATCAAGTTAACCTCCCCATCCTTCAAGCGGATCTCATGCTCGACCTTGCGCTGGCCGATAATCGGCTGGCTGATGCCACCAATCGTCGTATACGAGGTCACTGCGGACACGTCGAGCGACAGCTTCAACGATACTTCGCGGCCGGCATGTACGCGCGGCGTGATGTCAATGTTCACACCCACGTCGAGATACTGAAACTGCGTGTTAACTAGAGGGTTGATGCCCACGCCGCCGATGCCCGGCTGAAACGATCCGGTCGCAACCGGCACGCGTTCGCCGATCTTGAGTGTCGCCTTCTGCCCATCAAGCGCGCGAATCTGCGGGTTCTGCACGATCTTCGAAGTGCTGTCGCTCAAGAGCGCGGTCGCCGTTGCCGCCGGAATCGTGACCTGGAAATCGGTCGCGTTCAGATTGTTGAAGGTGTTGAGGTTGAGTCCGTTGGTCGTCGGGCTGGTCGTAGTCGTCACGCCGCCGGTCGTGCCCGTGGTTCCCGTGCTGCTCGTATTTACATTGGGCTGGAGTTGTACGGAGACATTGGTTGGCGGACTTATGCCCAGCGTCTTCATCTTGTCGCGGCTGACTTCCATCACCGCCACGTCAATCAGCACCTCGGGCTTCGCCTTATCGAGATCGTCTACTAGTTTTTGCGCGAGCGCCACCTGGTCAGGCGTTCCGCGCACCACGATCGCCTGCTGCGAGGGCAACTGCTGAATGCGGCTTACCTCCAGGATTGTGCGCATCGCGTTCACCACATCCTGCAATTCGGTCGGAAGCGAGAGATTGGAAAGATAAAAAGTTTTAATGACGTTCTGTTCCAGCTCTTTCCGTTTTGCGGGATTGTCTTGCGCGATGAAGATGGTGTTGGGAGTGATGGGACGCCAGAATGTCTTGGTCTCGAAAGAAATAATCGACAGTGCCTCTTCGAGCGTGACGCCGTTCAACTCGATGCGCACTTGCTTCGGCGTGTAATCCGGATCGAACAGCACGTTGATGCCAGCCAGTTTGCCAACCGTTTCATAGATCACGCTCGACTTCTCCGTCAACTTGAGCGTGATCGGAGCATTTGAAATCGGCGCCAGCTCGACCGGCCCCTGCGCCTCCGATAAGATCTTGTGCAACTCGCTCTGCTTCCGGCCCACAGCCGCCTGCGGTTGCGGGTTCTGCGCCTCCTGGATCATTTGCAGAGTGCGCCGCAACTCCTGCTGTGCGATAAAAGACGACGAGTCGATTTCCAGACTCTTCTCGAACTCAGCGCGCGCCTCCTCAAGTCTGCCCGCATCCCGCAGAATCTGCCCGCGATGCACGTGAGACGCGGCCGCCAAAAACCGGTTGCGCTCGTACGCCGTCTTGTAGCGCAGGTCTTTAGGGTGCAAGTCAAAGGCCTGCTTGAAGTACTCGTAGGCCTTCTCATAGTCCTCTCGCGCCTGGGCGTCGGCGCCCTTGGCATAGAAATCCTTGGCAGCATCGCGCGCAATTCCCGCCGTGCTAAGGCAAAGCACCAAAAGCATGAACAGAGCCGGACGCTTCAGCCGTTTCATTGAACTGTCCTCATAATGAATCTCTTCGGTTGGCTCACAGGGTAGCGCTCTCACCCAAAAACAGTCCAAAAGCACGGCGGGATGGGCAACCTGCCGGCTCTTTTATGCAAAAAACGGATCGGAAAATTGGATTATAGCATCGGCCCGACACTCTCCCGAAGTGATTGGCAGCCCTATGTTTACACTCATTAGTACCTGTACCGCAGGGTCCGCCTTTCGTTGTCACTTCCCTGTTCATTCCTCCGCGTCGTCGCCGACGAAATCTCGTGAGCCAACCCCGCGAACCGCACTTCGTGCTAACTTCTTGTTACCGATGGCGAAGCAGACTACCCATCAAACGCAGGCGAATCGCGAGAAAAATCCCCGCCGGCAGCCCACTGCCTCCGGAGAGCGAGATGCCACCGTTAACAGGAACGCGGGGCACAACTATTTCTTGCTCGATAAATTCGAGGTCGGAATCGTTCTCACCGGCACCGAGGTCAAATCCATCCGCTCCGGCAAGGCCAATCTCAAGGACGCCTATGGCTTGGTCAAGGACGGAGAGCTCTGGCTCCTGAACTGCCACATCAGCCCCTACGAGCACGGCAGTTACTCGAACCATGCCGCGCTTCGCACGCGAAAACTGCTCGCGCACGGCGAAGAAATCCGCAAACTGCTCGGCAAGACTCAGCAGCGCGGCCTGACGCTGATTCCCACGCGCATGTACTTCAAAGGCGGCAAAGTGAAAGTCGAACTCGCCATCGCCCGCGGCAAACAGCAGTGGGACAAGCGCGAAACCGAGCGCCGCCGCACCGCCGACAAAGAAGCCCGCGAAGCCATCGCCCGCAGCAGAAAAGCCTAGCCCCACCCGCCGCGCTTCCTGCGCGCCGAGGCGAGCGCACTCCGGCCAAGCTGCGCTTGCGCGGAGATTTGCCGTCTCTCAGATGCCGGGTCTCTCAGATCCGAAAATGGAGAGCTTTCTTGTTGCTCGCGAGTCCTCGGAAAAGTTGACCCGGCGGCCTTGACCCCAAAATCTCCCAGACATCGCGCTACATGGTGAAGGCCAAAATGAACATTCGGAACTGCGGCATCACATCAGATTGGCGGTCGCTGCCCCGAATGCTCATTCCGCAACACCCGGCTGGAGCCCAGGTCTTCAAACCCACCGGAAAACTAACCCTACAGGAGGATGTCATGAAACGGCTCAACGGTTTGTTGCAGGTAACGAAAGGGAAAAAGGGTATTCGACTGGTCAGTTTGCTCAAACTTTGTTGCGTCGTGTGTCTGTGCGCTATCACGCTCGCGCTCTTTCCACCGGCGCTGGATGCGCAGAACGAAGACGTAGGCCATAACCATTCGCATAGCAAGCCACAAGCCACGCTAAAACTCACCGGCCAGCAGCTCAACACTCTCGTATCGCAAGAGGCGACCCAGAACTTGGTCACGCTGATTGCATTGGATTTGGGAACACCGGTGTCTGGGACATGGAGCGGCACCGTCACAAGTAACAGTTGGGACTTGACGTTTGTGGGATACGTTAACGGTCAAGCCACCCAACTTACAGAGAGCGGTACTCTCTCGGGGAAGAAGGGAAATGTCGCCAGTTGGACCGATTCGGGCGCCGTCGGCGGCACTCCCGTCAGCGGCTCGGGGACAGCGACGCTCACCAGCAATTGGTGGGCATGGACCCAGGACGTGCAAGGAGTAAATGCTATAGTGACCCCGCAGGAAATGATCTGCTACACAGACGGTCCTAGGTCTCTGGAATGTCTGCTTGCCGAAATGTTGAGCGATTTTCAACTTACAGGGCCGAATACGAACTATGCCGTCGCACCCCAACTCGACCTGCAAACTGGGTTCGTTTTCAGTTCCGGCTACGTTGAAAGCACCGGGACCACGTCGATCCAGGAAGGCTCCATCGATTACAGCACCGGCAGCATTTCCTATGCCGCCTATAGCCTTTCGGCCCAAGGGGCACTGAAGATCGCAGCCAGTCGGCAAAGCCATAGGTGACATTGCCCACCCCTTGCAATCACTTTGAATTTTGATCGGCCCGCCCGAGCTAAGGCTTGGGCGGGTTTTTTCGCCGGCGCGACCGAGCTTTCTCCTTGAGTTTTGGGGCCTCGGCCCAACGCACACTTTTCTCGCCGAACAACTACCGTTTCGGCATGACCCCGAAATCTCCGGAACATCGCGTTTTACCAGTGAAGGCCAAAATGACCATTTGGAACTGCGGCATCGCGCCAGATTAGCGGCTGCTGCCCCGAATGCTCATTCCGCAACGCCCGGCTGGAGCCCAGGTCTTCAAACCCACCGGAAAACTAACTCTACAGGAGCCTCCCATGAAACCGGACAACGCAATTGCAGTTCAACCCACAAGCACATTCGCTCGCGAGGATCGTGCGATGAAGCAGAGACTCGCTAAACTGAAACTGGCTATCTCCGTCGCGATGGTCTTCACCATGGCGCTGTCGGCAACCGCACAGCGCAGAGGAAAAGACGAGGTTGTCGTCAGTTCCAACTACCAGAACCCGGAGCAACTCGCCCTCAAGGCTTGGTATCCGGCAAATCAATCGGCCATCGTGACCTTACACGCCGGCGCCAGCAACCAGGTGTTCCTTGGCTCCTTGAGCCAACCGGGCACCATTGTGTTCGACGGGTCTAACGTGTGGGTGGAACACGTCGCCAGCGGCGGCAATTTCGTGGATAAGTTGCGCGCCAGCGATAACCAGTATCTCGGCAGCTACTACGTGGGTGGCAGTACCGCGCCCTCGGGCTTTGACGGAGTCAACATCATTGCCCCGGACCACGGCAATACCGGCAAGGTGTACTTTGTCAGGGCAGCGGATGGAAACGTAGCCTCTTGCAGTACCGGGGTAGCGACTTTGGATTCCGTGGCGTTCGACGGACAATACGTGTGGGTGAGCAGCAATGCGGGCAACGTTGTTAAGCTCAGTTTCAACAACGCAACCCGTGCCTGCAATACCGTGTGCACATCCGCAAACCAGGGATCGCGGCTCTACGACCTCGTCTCGGACGGAAACGGCTACACCTGGGCGACGGCCATCGACACCAATCAGGTCATTGAGTTCAACGGTTCTTGCGGTGTGAATTCGACCGTTAGCGCTCCTGGCCCGGTTGGCATCGTCTTCGACGGCACCTACCTTTGGACGGCGAACGATACCGGCTCCAGCATTAGCCAAATCTCCGACAACGGCGCCGGCGGCGGTAGCCTTGTAAGCACTACCAACTTAAATTACTCGCCCTGGTTGATTGCCTACGATGGCGCCAACATCTGGACCACCGGTCCCACGCCTGGCATGGTCAGCAAAATGTCAGCGAGCAACCCCACCCCGACGTTGACGTATTATCAGGCGTGCAATTCAGCATCGTCGTTCCCTCTGTCTCTGGCTTTCGACGGCGCCAACATGTGGGTCGGATGCGAGGGGGTTAACCAACTAGGAAAGATGTAGCAACTGAATCTGGCTACCTTCTTGTTTCGGAATGTCCGCTACACGGCGCCCAACCAAGCGCTCGCCAACCGCAGGGCCCCATCCTCGCGCCTCTCCATCGCGAAGATGGGGCTCCGCCGTTCTTTTTCTGGAGGACATTTGCACCTGACGACGTTTGCCCCTGAGTTGCGCGTTTCCCCTCCCGCCGTGGATACTGAAGACACTCCAAACTATGAATACGAATCTTTCTTCCCTCGCTCCCGCCGCGATTGAAACCGATTGCCTGGTCGTCGTCGTCCTGGACCAGACTGAGAAGGCCCAAACGGAAAAAGGCCCAGCCGAGAAAGCACCAGCCGGAAAAGATCAAGCCGCCAAAGACAAGCCGGCCCCGGCAGTCGCCGTCTCTGACGCCGCCATTGCGGTCGCCGCCAAAGACCTGCTCGCCTCCGGCGAAGTTACCGGCAAGATTTTTGAGACGACTCTCATTCACCACCCAGCCGGTCTGAAGGCCAAACGCCTGCTCCTTCTCGGCGGCGGAAGTTCTAAGACCTTCTCGGCGTCCGAACTGCGCAAGCTTGCCGGTGCCGCCGTCCGCACCCTGAAAACCAAAAGCATCCGCAGCTTTGCCTTCGTCGCACCGGAAACCGCCATCCCCGCGCAGGATGCAGTTCGCGCCATCGTCGAAGGCGCAATCATCGGCGGCTTTGAACCCGGCGTTTACAAGAGCGATCCCAAAGGCAAAGATCAGAAAATTGATTCGGTAACCGTCGTCGTCCAGGGCGACGCGAAGCCCCTGCAAAACGCGCTCGAACTCGGCCGCATCGTGGGCGAGTCGCAGAACTTTGCCCGCGAACTGGTGAATGAACCTTCCAACCGCATGACGCCGACGATGCTCTCGGAGCACGCTCGGCAAATGGCCTCCGAAGTCGGTCTCGGATTCGATTCCTATGGCGCCGACAAAATCAAAGAACTCAAGATGGGTGCGTTCTGGGGAGTCGCTCAAGGCTCCGACGAGCCGCCCGCGTTGATCGTGCTGCGTTACGATCCAGCCGACGCGCCCGCCAATGTTCACCTCGGCTTGGTCGGCAAAGGCATCACCTTTGACACCGGCGGCATCTCGATCAAGCCCGCCGACGGCATGGAGAAGATGAAGTACGACATGGCCGGAGGCGCCACTATGATCGGTGCCATGCGCGCCATCGCGTTGCTCAAGCCAAAGGTCAAGGTCACCGCCATTATCTGTGCCACGGAAAATATGCCCTCCGGCAAAGCACAGAAGCCCGGCGACGTGCAAATCGCCATGTCCGGCAAATCCATCGAAATCATCAACACCGATGCTGAAGGCCGTCTCGTGCTCGCCGACGGTCTGTGCTACGCGCGCCAACTTGGCTGCACGCATCTGGTCGACGCCGCAACCCTCACCGGAGCGGTCGTGGTCGCGCTCGGCTACGTCAACGCCGGAATCTTTGCCAGCGACGATCAGATGTACGACCGTTTTGCCAAAGCCCTCAAGCAGGCCGGCGAAAAAATGTGGCGTCTGCCCCTCGATGACGAATACAAAGAGCTCATCAAGTCCAACATCGCCGACATGGCCAACGCTGGCGCGCGCTACGGCGGCGCAATTTTCGCCGCCATGTTCCTGAAGGAATTTGCCGAAGACACGCCTTGGATCCACCTCGACATAGCCGGCACAGCCTGGATGGAAGAACAAAAGCCCTGGATTGCCAAAGGGCCATCTGGAATTGCGCTACGCAGTCTGGTGGAGTTTGTGAAAAGCTGGAGCGTGTAAGCCTGGCACTTCGCGGTAGAGACGCGGCTTGCGCCCCGCGCGCCAACCAAGGTGGGAGGAACTAGCTGCTCCAACTTATGCCCAGCGCTAAAGAGCGATCCACGCGCGTCTGGGATATTTTGCTCGCCGTTCTCCTTCTGTGCGCTGGCACCGAATTCGTTCTTCGCGGCCCCGTAAGATTTGCCCATGCCGCAACCTTTAATGACTACATCTCCCCTTACGTGCAGACGCGTGCCTGGATGGAAGGCGAAGACCCTTATAGCCCGCAAGATCTTCTTCGCTTTTGGCCGCCGGAGGCGAATCGCGTCGACTTTCTGTCTGGTGTGCGCCCCGATGATTCACTCATTTTCAAATGGGGCATTCCGACTGCTTACCCATTGCCGACCTTCGCGCTGATTGCGCCCATCGCGTGTCTTCCCTGGCACATCGCCCAACCAGTGTGGCTGGTTATCACGATTCTGTCCTTTGCCGTGACCATCGCGTCTGTAATGTCGTTCTCGAAGCTTCGCCCCAGGACCCGTTCCGGCCTGGTTTTTCTCGCGATCAGCCTCGCTCTCGCCCCATTTCATACCGCTCTAGCTGCCGGGAGCATTGTGAGTGTAGCTGTAGCTGCCTCCGCTGCCGCCGTCTGGGCTGGCAGCCGCGGGCATGAAATTCTCGCGGGAGCGCTGCTTGCCGCGGCCGTTAGCCTCAAACCGCAGATCGGCCTTCCCTTTTGCTTCTATTACCTGGTCCTCCGCCGTTGGCGCATTCCGGCCGTCGCCGGCGGAATCGTCGCCGTTCTCTCGGCGATCGCGGTGGGTCGATTGGCGATCAGCGGAACGCCCTGGCTGCAGAGTTATCTCCACGACAATCGAGTTCTCTTCGCGCAAGGCAGCCTCGGCGATTTCACGGAAGGCAATCCCATTCGTTTCGGATTAATCAACTCGCAGGTCGCCGCCTACGCGCTGCTCCATAACCGGGACGCCGCGAACCTCGCCGCGATCGCGTTCGCCGCAGCCGCCGGCTTGACCTGGATACTTCTGCTGGGGAAGAACCGGAGAGGCGATTTAGCCTTGAGCGCCCTCGTCGTTCTTAGTCTTGTGCCCGTCTACCATCGCTTTTATGACGCAACTCTGCTGATTTTTCCACTGGCATGGAGCCTCGCAGCGTGGAAAAGTCAGTCCCGCGCAATGGCCCGAGCCGTCTTTGTCGTGATCATTTCCGTTTTTCTCGTGCCCGGAGGGTCCGCGCTCGAACAGTTGCAACGAGCCGGTCACTTGGTGGCGCTGAGAACTCACTGGTGGTGGAACGCGCTCGTCCTGCCGCACGAAAGCTGGAGCATACTTCTCCTCGCTCTCTTTCTCGTTCGCGCCATGCAAACCGGCGCCGGCGCGCAGGTTCCCGACGATCCTGCTGGGCATCTATCATAAAGATCGAACCTCGTTACGGTTTTGTGTCTTTGCCTTTCATGTCTGAATCGTTCTCTCCTGAACCTCTATCATAGAAGTGTCGGCTTTCTTCAATGGATCTCCAGGCCAAAATTCGTACCATTCCCACCTCCGCCGGCGTGTACCTCTACAAAAACGCCGAGGGCGAGGTCATCTATGTCGGCAAGGCGAAGAACCTGCGCTCCCGCGTCTCCTCTTATTTTCATCAGGGACGCTGGGAAGACGCAAAAACCGGCACGCTGGTTCGCGAGGCCGTCGATGTCGATTACATCGTCGTCGCCAACAATAAGGAAGCGCTCGCGCTTGAGAACCATCTCATCAAGCAGAAAAAACCGCGCTTCAACATTCTGCTGCGCGATGACAAAACGTATCCCTACGTAAAGCTCACGCTCGCCGAGCGCTTCCCGCGTGTCTATGTCACGCGGCGCCTGCGCAAAGATGGCAGCGTTTACTATGGCCCTTACTTCCCCGCGAATCTTGCCTATCGCATCGTCGATCTGATTCATCACCACTTCCTCATTCCTTCCTGCACCGTCGACCTCAACCATTCGCACGCGCGTCCGTGCCTCCAGTTCTACATCAAGCGCTGCCTCGGCCCCTGCGTCGCGGGGTTGACAACTCCCGACACCTACCAGGAAGCGGTTCGCGATGTGAAGCTTTTCCTCGAAGGCCGTCAGACCGATCTGGTCAAGTCCCTGCGCGAGCGCATGGCGGAAGCCGCGGCCCTCGAAGAGTTCGAGCGCGCCGCCCGCTATCGCGACCTCGTTTCCACCGTCGAGCAGTTACAGGAAAAGCAGCGCATCGCCTCCGCCGAAGGCGATGATGCCGATGTCTTCGGCTATCACTACGAAAATGGCATGCTAGCCGTCAATCTCTTCCACATGCGCGGCGGCCGCGTCCTCGATCGGCGCGAATTTTTCTGGGAGGATTTGCCGGAGTTCGCGGCCCCCGCACGGGATGTTCCCCAGGAAGTCACGGGCGAGGCGTACACCGAGTTTCTCTCGGCTGCCGGAGATTTCCCCGCGAGGCAACCTGGAACTGCGCACCCCAATTTCCACCCTGGCGAATTCTTATCCAGCCTCCTCAAACAGCTTTATCTCGGCCAGCCCTACGTCCCCCGCAACATCTACGTTCCGGTGGATTTCGAAGACCGCGACGAACTCGAAGAAGCCCTCACCGAGCAGTCCTCAGCTGCAGCCGCCCGGGCCGCCCGCGTCCACATCGTAGTTCCCCAGCGCGGCGACAAACGCGAGCTCATCGATCTGGCCGGCAACAACGCCAAGCAGTCCTACGATCAGCGCTTCCGAATTCTCAAGCCCAACGCGCGCGCTATCGCTGAAGCTCTGCAAGACGCGCTCGCCCTCCCCGATCTCCCCAAGCGCATCGAATGCTTCGATATCTCGCATATCCAAGGTGCGGAGACAGTCGCCTCCATGGTCGTCTGGGAAGACGGCAAGATGAAGAAGTCGGACTATCGCAAGTTCATCATCAAGACGGTCGAAGGCGTGGACGACTTCGCTTCCATGCGCGAAGTGGTCACTCGCCGCTACAAGCGACTGTGCGAGGAGAAAAGGTCTCTCCCCAGCCTCATTCTCATCGACGGGGGCCTGGGTCAGTTGCACGCCGCCGCCGAAGCCCTCGATAAACTCGAGATCATCAACCAGCCGCTCGCGGCCATCGCCAAACGCGAAGAAATCATCTACGTCTTCGGACAGGAAGACGACCCCATCGTCCTCGACCACCACTCTCCGGTCTTGCACCTGGTGCAGCAAATCCGCGACGAGGCCCACCGCTTCGCCGTGACCTTCCATCGCAAGCGCCGCCAGATTCGCGACCGCGCGACCGAACTGCGCGACATACCCGGCGTCGGCGAATCGACGACCCGCCGCCTCCTCGAACACTTCGGCAGCCTGCAATCGGTGAAGCAAGCTGACGCCGCCGCACTCTCCGCCGTTGTAACCCGGTCTCAGGCAAAAGCCATCCTCGAGCATTTCAAAAGGCCCGTCGAGCAATAACGAGCTGCGAGTACGAGTATCGGCAATCGCTGTTCTGCGAAGCCGCAACTTTCCGCAAGAAATTACTCGATTGGGCCGTTGGGAGCCGTTTTCCGGGCAATTGGCCTTGACAGGCGTATCGCCAGGAGTAGACTCGAAACCACCCCGGAAATGGGCGTGGACTTCGCCCGCTTCTGGGGCAATTCCCCAAATTAGAGAGGTTTTCGATGACCAAACTTCGGTTCTGTGCTGTCTTTGTGTTAATCATTGCCTTCTGCGCCTTCGGACAACTCGCCCTCGCCCAAAATCACCACTATCAGATAAAGGTCATTCCGCGAGCGAATTCCAATCACGCGGCCGGCCCCTCAGGAATAACGGCTGGCCTGTACGGACTCACTGCTGCATTTACCGCTACCCCAGTTCCCTACGGTTTCAACTCCGACGGCAGCGATCTCTGGCCCTGCCCCGGCGGCGGCCTCACGGATTGCCCGACTATCGGCGACCCGACAATTACCTTCCCCGCTGGCGGATGGGCCCTTGGCAACCCCTCTTACCAATGGTCGCTCTCCGGCTGTGACGGAACCACCAATGGCAACGTTCCTTGCGGTCAAACCGAAACCTTTTACGAAGACCAATCGGGCGATTCCACCGACGATCTCACCTACTTGATCGAAGTCACACAGGGATCGAAAGTCATTGCGGATTCGGGCATAGTGGATTTCGGCACCAACCCATATGGCGGTCTGAGTCCAGCGGCTGACGTCATCATTTACGGCGACCAGAACTTCGGCACATTGGGCCAAACTGGCAAGAACAATGGCAACTGCGAAGCTAACTACAACTATCCCGGCGAGGGAGCTCCCCCGACTGGGTTATTCGTTGTAGCGGCCAACAAAACCTGTTCTGATCCAGTGGCCGGAGCCGCTACCCTGACCGCGACCACCTCTGTCTCTCACCCAGTCTGGACAAACAAAAAGGGCGTCTACACTGTCAAGTACACCGTGAAATATTCGGTAAAGCAAAGCTGGACCATCAATTTGCAGTAAGCGTATGAGGGCAATGGCCGCGGCTCACACCGAGCCGCGACCAGCAGCCTTGAAAACAAAACGTCCCAGACTCGGAGATCCGGTCTGGGACGTTTTTCTGCAATTTGTCTTTCCATTCGCCTGTTCGGACAATCATCCGGCGTCGCAACTGCAAATAACAGCGCCAGTTCCACGGGCTCAACTGGCCCGCAGGAACTTCCCGCTGGTAGCGTCAACTACTCCTCGTCCCTTTGCCTTGTTGCTGGACTCGCCGTACACCACTACCCACAGCAATTCCTTATTCTTCGAATCCCAGTCCAGCAGATAAATCACCGGCTGTTTCGGATCTTTCTCCAGCAGTTTGTTCCCGCCTTTCTCCTGCGCCCTCGCATAGGCCTCATCCGAATCGGTATTCAGTTGGAACGCCTGGAACATCAACTGCGGAACGTTGGGCGAATATGGCGCCTCGGGAGTGGAAGTCACGCCCAGGGGCGGCGCATCCGGTAAGCGGCTGCCCGAGCACGTGAAAACTCTGTATGTGCGGCGAATCGGCGAGGCGAACATCGCCTGCCAGACCGTCGATTTCCCATCGTGTCCATTGCTTTCGGTGTTCACCGTCGACTCCATGTGATACGGCAGCGCATCCGGCGCCCAGCGCGAAGCCAGGCCCGCCATCTGCGACAGGCACGACTTCCCCGTATACAGCACCGCTTCTTTCTTCGGCGCGGGCGCCGGCGCCTGGCTCGCCTCGCTCGATGGAGAAGGAGTCGAACTGCTGCACCCCACCGTGATCATGATGCTCAACAAAATCCCTGCGATTCCGGAAAAAACGACCATCTTCATCGAATGCCTCCTGTCGAGCGGAGCCGCGGAAAGCGCGATCGCCTCCGCCCCTCGCAACTCGCACGCTGCAAGAATCTATAATGCGTTGCTTAACTTGTGCGGGAAAATGATACTCCCAGATTGAGTCCGATTCAGTAAGAAATGTCACCGGAGAGCGCGAGGCCTCACAGCTACCGTCCGTCCACCGCGGGCCGCGTCAACAGAAAAGATTTGATCGCGATTTGATTGGGCTGCATGCCCACCGGAATAATCGTCAGCAGCGAATATTCCGAAGACTCAAACTTCTTCTTCGGCGTCCGCCTTTGAATAATCGCCACGTCCGACGACCCCGTATCGAGCACCAGCAAATAGCTCTGGTTCTGCGACAGCGCAAGTCCATCCGGATGCGTTCCCACCGCCAAGTACGCCACGATCTTGCCGAGATCCATATCGTAGACGGCGACATTATTCGAGCCGAAACTCGAGACGTAGAGCCGCGTGTTATCCAGCGCAAACACGCCCCGCGTCGGCCCCGAGCCCACCAGATAGCTGCCCAGCACTTCATTCGGCGTTGTCTCGATGATCGAAATGCTGCCTGCGTCGTAATTGAAAGCGACCAGTTCTCCGCCGTCGGGCTTCAGCGCCAGGCTCACCGGCGCCTTGCCCACGTCCAGCAGCGCCAGCAGTTTGTCGGTCTTCAGATCGACGCTCGCCACCTGCCCCGATCCCGAGCACGAAATAAACGCCTTCGTCGAATCCGGCAGGATCGCGATGTCTTCCGGATGAAGACACACGCCAATCGCCGACCGCACTGTCAATCGCCCGGCATCAACAATGGAGACTGTATTGTCGTCGCGGTTGCTCACCACTACGGTTGAACCGTCCGGACTCACCCGCGCCAGCCCCGGACCGCCTCCGACCCTCAGCGTCGCAATCACCGTGCGCCCCACCAGGTCCAGCACCGAAACGTTGTTCGAGCCGGAATTGGCCACGTAGCCGCGCCGCCCGTCGGGAGCAACATCGATAAAGTAAGGCCTCCCGCCCACTCCGATGGTCGCGACCACCTTATTCTGCTCCGCATCGATCACGCTGACGTTCGCCGACCCGGAGTTAACGACATACACCTCATTCTTCTTCGGATTGGCCGCCACTCCGGTGGGCTCGGACCCGACTACCAGAGTCCGCACCGCGGAGTAAGTACGCAGGTCAATGACGGTAACGTTGTTGCTTTTCCCGTTCGTGATGTAAGCGTATTCGCGGTACAGTGGCCCGTACGCTGGCAGCGTCCGCTGGCGAAAGTAATACCAGCCCGCCGCAAGAATGAGCGGAACACAGACGGCGATGAGGAGGAATTTACGCACGAGGGTAACAGACGACCTGGGATTATCCGGCAGTCCGTAGACTTTCGGCCTTAGCGGCAACCGGTACCGTCCGCCCCAGCACCGCCGCGATCTGCCTGACCTGCTCCATCAGCGCATCAAACTGATCCGGATAAAGCGACTGCATGCCATCCGACAGCGCCCGGTCCGGATCGCAATGCACTTCGATGATCAACCCATCCGCGCCCACCGCCACCGCGGCGCGCGACAGCGGCGTAACTTTGTTGCGTTTGCCGGTGCCATGGCTTGGATCGACGATGATCGGCAAGTGGCTCAACCGCTGCACGGCGGGCACCACGCTCAGGTCGAGCGTGTTGCGCGTGTGGTCGGCAAACGTCCGCACTCCGCGCTCGCAGAGCACCACATTGTAGTTGCCTTCGCTCATCACATACTCCGCCGCCATCAGAAACTCTTCCAGTGTCGCCGACATGCCACGCTTCAGCAGCACCGGCTTCTTGGCCCGCCCCGCGCGCTTTAGCAGAGAAAAATTCTGCATGTTACGCGCCCCGATCTGGATCATGTCCGCGTACTGATCCACCAGGTCCAGCGACTCATAATCCACCGCCTCGGTCACAATCAGCAACCCAAAGCGCTCGCGAATCTCGGCCATAATCTTCAGGCCGTCCTCTCCCATACCCTGGAAAGAATAAGGAGACGTGCGCGGTTTGTAGGCCCCGCCTCGAAAAAATTGCGCTCCCGCGCGCGCCACCCGTTCGGCCGTCGCAAAAGCCTGCTCCCGGCTCTCGATGCCGCATGGCCCGGCCATGATCACCAGATCGGCCCCGCCAATCGTGACTGGCGATCCGGCAAACTTGAGCACCGTATTTTCCTGTTTCAAATCCCGGCTAACGAGTTTGTAGGGCTTCGAGACCCGGATCACTTCCTGCACGCCCGGCATGTCGTCGAGCGCGCCCGGTTCCACCTCGCCGCGATTCCCCGTGATCCCGATGGCCGTACGTTGCGCGCCCGGGATCGAGTGCGCACGGTACCCAAGCGATTCGATTTTCTGGCAGACCGCCCGCACCTGCTCTTCGGTGGCCTGCGCCGACATCACAACCAGCATGATTCACTCCGACAGAGGTTCAACTTCGATAGATCGTTGACTCCAAGTGTATGAGTGTAACGTCCCCAACCGGCAACGGCAACGGGACCCTCACGCAGAGCGTAGTTTAGGCTTGCGTGAAAATGAATCGCCCTGCTATGTTAAACATGTTCAACACAGGCAACCATGCTCGGAATTCGTCTCGAACCTGAACTTGAAGAAAAACTCGATTCCCTTGCCAAACAGACCGGCCGCAGTAAAAGTTACTACGCCCGCGAGGCAATCCGGCAGTACCTCGAGGATCGCGAGGATTACCTGAAAGGGATCGCCGTCCTCGAACGTCGCGAGCCGGCAATCACACTCGATGAACTGGAGCGTCGCCTTGGTTTCTCAAGGTAGCCCCTCTCCAAGTTCAACCTGGCAAATAAACATCTCCCGCACGGCTGAAAAGCAGATCCAAAAGCTCGACCGCACGGCGCAAAAATCCATCGTTGACTTCCTCCGCGAACGCGTACTGACTTCACAGAGTCCACGCCAGTTTGGCAAACCGCTGCACGGCGACGAAAAAGGCCTTTGGCGCTATCGTGTCGGCGACCATCGTCTGATCTGCGACATCCAGGACGACCGGCTCACCGTGTTGGTGCTTCGCGTGGGACATCGCAGAGAGATTTATCGGTAAACCCAAAGCGATTGCCCGTCTTGCCAGTGAGAAAGAACAGGGTAACCTTGCTCAGTTGGCGTCTGACGCATTGTAGAATGAGGGTTTATCTCTTCATCCCTGAACCGACTCTATGGCCGAAGAACACAACTCCAGTACCACCCGCGATGAGCGCTACGACCCTCAGCGCATCGAGCAGAAGTGGTCCGCGCGCTGGCTGAGCGATCCCCAGCTCTACGCCGCCGAGCCGCACTCCACCAAGCCCAAGTATTACGTCCTCGAGATGCTTCCCTACCCTTCCGGCGCGCTGCACATGGGGCACGTGCGCAACTACGCCATCGGCGACGCCCTCGCACGCTACATGTGGATGAACGGCTACAACGTGCTTCATCCCATGGGCTGGGATTCCTTCGGCCTGCCCGCTGAAAATGCCGCCATCAAAAACAACACTCCCCCGCGCCAGTGGACTCTGCAAAACATCGCAGCGATGAAAGCGCAGATGAAGCGTCTCGGCTTCGCTTACGACTGGTCGCGCGAAGTCACCACCTGCCTCCCCGATTACTACCGCTGGAACCAGTGGTTCTTCTTGAAGCTCTTCGAACAGAATATGGCGTACCGCAAGAAGAGCAAGGTGAACTGGTGTCCAAAGTGCTGCACCGTGCTGGCGAACGAGCAGGTCGTAGGCGGAAACTGCTGGCGGCACGAAGATACTCCAGTCGAGCAGCGCGAACTCGAGCAGTGGTTTCTCCGCATCACCGAGTATTCCGATGAGTTGCTGCGCGATCTCGAAAAGCTCCCCGGTTGGCCCGAGAAGGTCAAGATCATGCAGCAGAACTGGATCGGCCGCAGCGAAGGCACGCTCGTCGACTTCGACCTGGGCGGCACCGTCGGCCCCGCCGGGTCCACCATCACCGTCTTCACCACCCGCGTCGATACCATCTACGGCGCGTCCTCCATCCAGCTCGCGCCCGAGCATCCCATCGTCTCCGACCTAACCTCGCGCAACCCCGAGCTGCGCGCTCAAGTCGACGAGATGATCGCCGAGCAGCGCCGCGCCAAAGAGGCCGGCGACATCGGCAACATCGAAAAGCACGGCGTCTTCACCGGCCGCCTCGCCAAGAATCCTTACAACGGCGAAGCCGTCCCTGTCTGGGTCGCCAACTACATCCTCATGGATTACGGCACCGGCGCCATCATGAGCGTGCCTGCCCACGACGAGCGCGATTTCGAGTTCGCCACAAAATACAAACTGCCCATTCGTCTCGTCATCCTGCCCGAGAGCACTGACCCGGAAGAAACCATGACCGCTCCGCCTCTGCCCTTCACCGCCGAGAATGGAATCCTCGTCAACTCCGGAGAGTTCAGCGGTCTAAGCTGCGCCGACGCCATCGCGCAAATGTCCGCCCGCGCCGCCGAGAAGGGTTTCGGCAAAGCCACCGTCACCTTCCGCCTGAAAGACTGGGGCATCTCGCGCCAGCGTTATTGGGGCACTCCAATTCCAATGGTGTACTGCGAGAAAGATGGCGTGGTTCCCGTGGCGGAGAAAGACCTGCCCGTAATCCTGCCCGACAAAGTGATGGTAACTCTAGCTGGCGGATCGCCCCTCGCGAGCGTCCCGGAGTTCCTGAACACAACGTGTCCCAAATGCGGCGGTCCGGCGCGCCGCGAAACCGACACGATGGACACCTTTGTTGACTCCTCGTGGTACTTCTATCGCTACGCCGACGCGCAGAACGACCAAGCGCCTTTCGACTCGAATACCATCGCCTACTGGTTCGGAACCGAGGGCATTGACCAGTACATCGGCGGCGTCGAGCACGCTATCCTGCACCTTATCTATTCGCGCTTCTGGACCAAGTTCATGCGCGACATGGGGATGGTGAAGAATGACGAGCCAGTTGCGCGCTTGTTCACGCAAGGCATGGTCATCAAAGACGGCGCCAAGATGTCGAAGAGCCTCGGCAACACCGTCTCGCCCGACGAGATGGTCGCTCGCTACGGTGCCGATGCCACGCGCATGTACACTCTCTTCGCCGCGCCTCCCGACCGCGACCTCGATTGGCAGGACACGGGAATCGAAGGCATCCAGCGCTTTCTGAGCCGCGTCTATCGGCTTTATACGCGTGACCCAGTGCAAGCCAACGCAGCGGCGGCGGAAACGGCTGAGAATCTGCATATCCTTGAGAAGCACGGAAGCGACTTGGCGCGGATGGCCATCGCAGCGCCGGAAACGGCGGCGAAAGCGGCGGAGCGGAAGATTCAGCGCAAGCTGCACCAGACCATCAAACGAGTCACGGTCGATTTCAAGGGACGCTGGCATTTCAACACTTGCATCGCGGCCATCATGGAACTGGTCAACGATCTTTATGGTGCGGAACAAGCCATCGCCAAAGGACTTGTTCCCGCAACCTTGATCGCCGAAGTTCAGCGCAGCATCGCACTATTACTCGCGCCCATGGCTCCCTATCTCGCGCACGAACTGTGGGAGATGACCGGCGAGACCAGCAACCTGCTGAAAGCTCCCTGGCCGAAATACGATCCTGCTCTTGCGGCAGAAGATGAAATCGAGATTCCCGTGCAGGTCAATGGCAAGTTGCGTGGTCTGGTCGTCGTGCCCGCGGGCGCATCGAACGAACAGATCGAACAGGCCGTGCATGCCGACGCAAAGGTGACGGCTGCACTTGCCGGGAAGCAGGTCGTGAAAGTCATCGTGGTGCCGAAGAAGTTGGTGAATATCGTAGTCAAGTAGCTGCGAGCCACGAGCTTCGAGCCGCGAGCAAGCATTCACGAACACGCATGCTGAAAGGTCTTGGTTCGCTCGCCGCTTGCGGTTCGCAGCTTGCGGCTATTAGCCATTTCTGTTTGCAACTCTACCGTCATTTTGAGACACTCATCGGTGGAAACCCAATCCCAGCTTAACCAGGCAATCGTTGTCCTCGACTTCGGCGCGCAGTATTCGCAGCTCATCGCGCGCCGCATCCGCGAAAACAAAGTCTTCTCCGTCGTGCTGCCCTTCAATGCCACGCTCGACGAGATTCGCAGCTACTCGCCTGTCGGAATCGTTCTTTCCGGCGGTCCTTCGTCGGTGTATGACAAAGGCGCGCCGCACGCGGACCGGAAAGTGTTCGAGCTTGGCGTTCCTGTGCTTGGGATTTGTTACGGACTGCAATTCATGGTCTACGCGCTCGGCGGAAAAGTAACTCCGGCGAGCAAGCGCGAATATGGTCATGCCAAAGTCGAACTGCAAGTTGGCGACTCGCAGTTATTCCATGGTCTGCCAAAACTGCTCGCGGTCTGGATGTCGCACGGCGACTCGGCGGAAGAACTGCCGCTCGGTTTTCGCCTGACTGCGAAGACTTCCAACGCAATTGCCGCGATCGAGAATCCCGAGCGCAAAATGTGGGCCGTGCAATTTCATCCCGAAGTGCATCACACGCCGCTCGGCAACGACATTCTGCGCAACTTCGCGCTCAACATCTGCGGCGCTGCGCCGAGCTGGACAGGTCAGCACTTCATCGATGCAACCGTTGCACAGGTGAAGGCGCAAGTCGGCTCTGGACGGGCGATTTGCGCGCTTTCGGGCGGAGTCGATTCGTCAGTCGCCGCGGTGCTGGTCGATCGTGCCATGCGCGACGACTCCGGAAAATCGCGGCTGACTTGCGTTTTTGTCAACAACGGCGTGCTGCGCAAAAACGAATTTGAGAAAGTTCAGCAGAACCTGCGCGACAAACTCGGCCTGCACATCATTGCCGTCGATGCCACCGAGCGCTTCATGTCAAAGCTTGCTGGCGTCAGCGATCCCGAGACGAAGCGCAAAATCATCGGCAACGAATTCATCGAGGTCTTCGACGACGAGGCGCACAAAATCGAGCAGACCGAAGGCCACGTCGAATGGCTCGTGCAGGGCACGCTTTATCCCGATGTCATCGAGTCGCGCTCCGTGCGCGGCCCGTCCGAAGTCATCAAGTCGCATCACAACGTCGGCGGGCTGCCCGAAAAAATGAAACTCAAACTCATCGAGCCGCTCAAAGACCTGTTCAAGGACGAAGTCCGCCGCATCGGGCGCGACCTCGGCATGCCCGAAGACATTTTGCAGCGGCAACCGTTCCCCGGCCCCGGCTTGGCCGTGCGCATTTTGGGCGAGGTCACCAAAGAGCGAGCCGACCTGCTCCGCGAGTGCGACGACATCGTGGTCGGCGAAATCAAGAAGGCCGGGCTCTACCAGAAAATCTGGCAGTCGTTCGCCGTGCTGCTGCCCGTCATGTCCGTGGGCGTGATGGGCGACCAGCGGACTTACGCCTATACCTGCGCGATTCGCGCTGTGCACTCAGAGGACGGCATGACTGCTGACTGGGTCCCGCTGCCCTACGAAGTGCTGAAAACGATTTCGAACCGAATCGTAAATGAAGTGCGCGGAGTGAACCGCGTGGTGTACGACATCACTTCCAAGCCTCCGGGCACGATTGAGTGGGAGTGAGAAAACCGGTTCTCAGTTCTCAGTTGTCAGTTCTCAGTACATCGGCGACTCCGCCTATATTGCGGTCTACGATCAGACCGGCGGTTGGGGGGCCGGGTATCAAGGCAGCGGCTCGGTTGAGTGTGGGAATCAAGGGATCGATGCGATCACTCTCATCGTGGATTCATGGGAGGATTCACAGATCGTACCTGGGGGGATGGTCCGGGGGCTATGAAGCCTACGGTTTTCTCAGCCGGGTGATGTCTTACAAGTTTGCATATTTAGCGCTCAGTCAGGAGATGGCCCCGCGGAGAAGACGGTAACCGTTAAGTAAAAGGTCTGCTATTGACATTCGCATAATATAGGGACACTTGTCCCCGGGAACCGATCATAGCCCCTGGGTCTTTCCCGACATTTGGACTTCGACGTGGCGTTGGTCAGCGCATTGTCGGATTTGTTCGATGATAT
>Ga0224558_1000175_pt1 | contig 74676 bp, 52 predicted proteins | sample 714S32024metaG_FD_180682 | JGI IMG/M metagenome (GOLD analysis project Ga0224558, IMG submission 180682) | Peat soil microbial communities from Stordalen Mire, Sweden - 717 S3 20-24 | ecosystem: Environmental > Terrestrial > Soil > Wetlands > Peat | place: Sweden: Norrbotten County, Stordalen... | reverse complement strand
CGTGGTCGGCACGCAGGATGAACGTAGTCGCGAAGGGCCACGGCCCCGGCTGATAGGGCTGGCTGCTGGTGTGGTAACGGTCATACCCGCCGTCCGACCAGCGCGTGTTCCAGAGGCCCTCAAGGTCGTCGAGGGTGTGGTGGGCCAACTCAGAATGGGCCGGCACAACGCCCAGGGCGATTGGCAAAGCCATTGAGGCGTCAGGCATCAGGCGATGCCCATGCTCGGTCTTAAGCGGCACGTCCGGGAAGAAGCCCGGGAACCCGCCGGGGTCCTCGGCTACTGCACCTGTGACATTGCGGCGCTTGATAAGCCGCCCGTCGCGCACCAGTGCCCGGTCGGGATGCGAGAGCATCGCCTCTCGAATCCGGTTGGCCTCGTTCCGCCACCGCTCCGCATGGTCTTCGGCACCCAAGGCTGGCGCCAGCTCCGCCGCTTCTCGCAGCGCGAGGATGATGTAGGTCTGGTAAGCCAGTTCATAGGCATCCTCGAAGGCGCGCTCCCAGAACTCGCGCCGGTTATGGACCATGCCCGTGTCGTCTCGGAACTGCGGCTGCAAGGGGCGTTCCACCACCTTAATGAGCAGCTCGCGATGCTGGCGGACGAAGGAGTCATCGCCTGTCCAATCCCGGTAGCAGCGAAGCAAGTGGAACAGCTCACCCGCCTGGTCAAACTGCTCGCGGTCGGGCGCGTCGAAGCTCTCGGCGATCATGGTCACGCCGTCTTTGCTGATCATCTTGTCGAATATGTGCTGGAGAACGTTGCGCGTCGCCTCGAACTCTCCGGCATGCAGGGCGCCGAGGGCGGTATTGGAGCTGTCGCGAACCCATTGACCGCCGTATTCGAAAATGCCGGCGTCCATCGTCCCATCCGGGCCAATCATCCCCGCCAGCCCGAACCGGGCCTTATCGAACAACTCCTGCACGGTTTGGTCCCGCGTTGAGACGGACGAAACCGCCGCCCAAGCGCGGGCGGTGTCCCTGAGAGCCGCGGAGATTCTGGAAGTGGCAAGCCCCTTGGCTTGTGCGACGAACTGGACACGGTCGCCGGCGGGCACCTGGACCAGCAGCAGGGTTTCGATGATTGCGCTTCCCCGCGAAGCAATTGCTACCGGGCCGATCTCCAGCAGCGCATTAGGCGCGTCAACTTTCACCGGTGTCGCGTCTCCCACCGCCAAGCCCAGCCGCGCCCGGTCTCCCGTTTGCAGCAGGAGATTACCTTCCTGCTCCACTCGAGTCGGCGGCAAGTGCATGCGCAGCAGCACGGATTCCTTGCCCACCAAGTGCGCCCCTTCCAATTGCACCGTGCGACGGAAGGCGCCTTCGGCCTCCAGAGCAATGATGCGCTCGGTCACCCGCACGCCGCCCGCCCACCACACAGCCTCTACGGCGGGAATACCCTCCGCCACTACCCATCGGGTGTCGGTGCGATGGCCCAGGGCAGTGAAGGGAAACCCGCCCAGCACCACTTCAAGTGCGCTGGAGCCAAAGCCCTGCTTGGGCACGAAGTTGATGGCATTCTCCTTGCGGGCGCTCTGCTTTGCATCCTGAGCGTCAAACAGCAGCCAGGTGAAGGCCGGCCCGAGATCCGCCCGATCGGCCTGCACGACCATCTGCGCCCTGCCGCTGCGCAAAACGAAATACTCGCGCCCATGAAAGAAGGCGGAGTTGTTCAGGTCGAAGAGTGAGGGCGTATCTTCTGCCGCGTGAACACATGCAGCGGCCAGGAGCAGAGCAAGAAGACAATGGACGTGTTGAAGCATGGGGTCCTTTTCAAATCTCCACCGTCTTGCCCGGGATGGGTGCCGGATAGCGGCCTTGGGGGTCGGCCTGCACGGGTGCGGGGCTCTTGTCCGTAAGCTCGTCCACGTTCGAGCAGAACTGGAAATTGGAAGCCATGGCTTCATCCCAGGTAATGATCTTACCGGTATGCACCGCGGCCCGGCCCATGATCGCGCCGAGGTTTGAGAGGGCGGCGCGCTTGGCCTCGTTGTGCGGCTTGTCGTTCCGGATGGCGCTCAGGAGCACGTCCCACTCGGCTTGCCACGGGTTGATGGTTTCCTTCGGCGCCCTCCAGGCGATGTTCGACTGCTCGGTGTGTTGGTCCTTGTAGAGCCACGAGGTCGGAGCATGGATGTTGCCCGAGAACTTCGCGGCGCACTTCGTTCCGTGGACAAAGGTGGCAAAGTCAGTGTAGCAGTTCGGGATGTAGCGGCCCGTCACCAGGGCCTTGGTGCCATCGGCGAAGGTGTATTCGATGGAGTAACTGTCCAGGTTCTGGCTGCAGTCGGTGCTGCCGGCAAACCGCCCGCCCACGCCGTGCGCCGAGACGGGCCAGGAGTCCTTGATCCAAAAACACTCGTCAATCTGGTGGATCATCAACTCAATAAAGACGCCCCCGGAGGACCACATGAACTGGTAGGGATGCCCGGGGCTAAGTTGCCAAAGCAGCTCGTTCTCGCCGCGCGGGAATGGACCCATGAAATAACCGGAATCCATCCGGTAGGCGCGGATGAGTTGGATGTCACCCATCGCACCGTCGCGCATTTTCTGGATCAGCGCCTGCCGGGCCGAGGAATGCCGAGCCATCAGTCCGGCGCCTATTTTGAGATTCTTCTTCTCGGCGGCTTCGCCGGCCCGGAGCATGCGTTTGATACCGCCAGGGTCGGGCGCGAAATCCTTCTCCATGAACACGTTGACGCCCTTCTGCACGGCATACTCCAAGTGCGGCGCACGAAAAGCGGCGTGGGTAGTCAACATCGCCACGTCACCGGGCCGCAGACAATCAATGGCGTGCCGATAGGCGTCGAAGCCCTGGAACCGCCGCTCCGGCGGCGCGTCGATCAAGTCGCCCAACGCCTGCTTCAGCGTCGTGTGGGACTGATCGAGCCTGTCCTGTCGGAGATCGGCCATGGCGACCAGCTTGACTGGCCCGCCCGCGCCTGAGAGGGCCGCCCGCTTCGTGCCGCCGTCATCACCTAGAACCAGTCCCCCAGCCGACATGGCGTTGGCCACTGCGCCGCTGCCCCGGCCGCCACAGCCGATCAACGCCAGGCGGATTGTGTTGTCCTCCGCGGCGTGGACGTGCGGAAGGGCTATGCCTGCCAGGGCCGAGGCTGCCGCGAAGCGGCCAGTGTTCTTCAGAAACTCACGGCGTGAAGTAGGTTGAATTGGGTTTTGGTTCATAGGCGCTTTGCTCCGGTATCTTGAGTGCTTTCGTTTGCTGGCGAGGCACGGCTGAAGGAGATTAAGTCTTTGGCCGCACTCATCTTGCCAGAATGTTAGCGGATGCTATCGCGCCAGCGGAAGCCCGCCAACCCAAAATATGCGAGGGCCGCAGGGAAGTGTCCGATGCGCGTCTCAGGGAAGCAAGGCTGCCGCAGCAGTTCTCATTATGGCGAGGAGTGGGGCAGGTCTCCGACCTGCCGGTTGATGGAGTCTCCGACTCCGCGCGGGGCCAGAGGCCCCTGCAACCGGCAGACCAGGAGGTCTGCCCCACACTGCTTGCCATAATGAGAATTGCTGAGGCTGCCTCAAGCAGACTTGCGAGGCCGCCCTCCCAGCCAGCACAATGGCCCCGATGCCGGACCAGATAGAAACGCCGTCAGACGTGATTCTGACGCCGCACGGACTTTTGCTCGTGGAGAACACCGCGCCGCCCTCACCCTGGCTGGAAGTTGAGACGGGACGGCGGGTGGCATCCGCGTTTGCGGAATCTCCCGCCCGGGGCTTGTTGCACCTGGGCACGCGGGAACTCAATGCGGCGCTGCCCCCGGCGGGCGCGTGGTGGCGGGAATTGTCCCGGCGTTTTCTGACGCAGCTCTGTCACGCTACCGGCCTGGAAGGGGCACGGGAAGTCGCCGCCCAGCCGCCACCGCCCGAGGCGGAACTCTCGGTGCTGGTGGACACGGCTCCGCCGATGCGAGGCGGCGAGTATTTGCGCGCGGAGGTGGTGGCCCAAATCTGGCGCAGTCTGGACGAGTTGGTTCGCGCTGAAATCGCCCGCCATCCGCAGGGGGCGGGCGCGTGGTTAAAGGAAAGCCATCCGTTGTGGCGGATGGTGGGGCGGGTAACCTTCCACCTCGCCGAGAACAAGAAGCATCCGACGCATCCGTTTGCCTTCATGGCCAGTTACGCCTCACGCCTTTCCAGCCAATCCCGCGTGCAGCATCTGCCGCTGGGCCGCGCCTTGCAGGAGTACGCGGGCGCGGGGAACAAACCGGCGCTGCTCAACCTGTTGTCCCCCGTCCAAAAGGCGGCCGAGAAAAGCGAATTCGTGCGGGAACTCGTGGACACGAGCCGGATTTTCAAGCCGCTGCCGTGGACGCCCGCCGAAGCTTACCGGTTTCTCAAAGCAGCGCCCGCCTGCGAGGAGGCGGGCGTGATCGTGCGCCTGCCGGATTGGTGGAAGGGCGGCCGTCCGCCGCGTCCCCGGGTCAGCGTGCGCTTGGGCCAGGACCGCGGCGCCGGTTTAGGGGCCGACACCCTGCTGGATTTCTCCGTCGAGAAGACACTGGACGGCGAGCCGTTGACGGATGCGGAATGGCAGTCGTTGCTCTACTCGGCAGACGGCCTGGCGTTCCTGCACGGCAAATGGGTGGAGGTGGACCCGGGGAAACTGCAGGAGGCCCTGGCGCATTGGAAGAAGGTCGAGAACCTGTCGCGACGCGGTGGAATTACATTCTTTGAGGGAATGCGGATGATCGCCGGGTTTCAGCCGGGAGCAGCCGGCGGCGAGGAGGCTCCGGCGACGGGAGCAGATCATGAGTGGTCGGGCATTCAAGCCGGCGATTGGCTGGACGGGGTGCTGGCTGAGTTGCGCGATCCATCACGCCTGGGCGCCGGGGCTGATATTCCTGGATTGCAGGCGCAACTGCGGCCTTACCAGGCGGCTGGAGTGAACTGGCTGTGGTTCCTGGCGCGGCTGGGACTGGGCGGTTGCCTGGCAGACGACATGGGCCTCGGCAAGACACTACAAGCACTGGCCTTGCTCTTGAGGCGCAAGACTGAAGGCGGCTCCGCGGAGAGCGGACAACGGGGTCCATCCGCCGAGGCGCAGGCGCCACGCGGCTCCAATCTCCTCGTGGTGCCCGCTTCCCTGCTCGCGAACTGGCGCTCCGAAATCGAGCGGTTCACCCCCGGCTTGAGCTTTATCATCGTCCACCCCTCCGAGGCGGAAGCGCCCGCCGTGGTGCTGGCATCGCCATCGGGCCAATGCGCGGACCTCGTCATCACGACCTATGGGATGCTGACGCGGCTGGAGACCCTGCGACAACGGACCTGGAACCTCGTGATTCTGGATGAGGCGCAGGCCATAAAGAACGCCGGCACCCGCCAGGCCCGCGCCGTCAAGGAACTGAAGGCCACCGCACGCTTTGCGCTCACCGGCACACCGGTCGAGAACCGGGCGGGTGACTTGTGGTCTATCTTTGATTTCCTTAACCCGGGCCTGCTCGGAACGGCGAGCGCCTTCTCCCGGTTCATTCGTGGGCGCGGCGACTCGGACCAGCCGGACTACGGCCCGCTCCGCGCCCTCACGCGGCCTTATATCTTGCGGCGGCTTAAGACTGACAAACGCATCATTGCCGACCTGCCCGAAAAGACCGAAGTGCGCGCGTGGTGTTCGCTTACCAAAGCGCAAGCGGCCCTTTACCAACAAGCGGTCTCCGAACTAGCCAAGGCGCTGGACGATGCGGACGGCATTCAGCGGAAGGGCTTAGTGCTGGCGTTCATCATGCGGTTCAAGCAAATCTGCAACCATCCTTCGCAATGGCTGGGCGACGGCGGCTACGCGCCGGAGGGGAGCGGCAAGTTCGCCCGCTTGCGCGAATTGGCGGAGGAGATCGCCGAGCGACAGGAAAAGGCGCTGGTGTTCACGCAATTCCGGGAAATCACCGCACCGCTTTCGGCATTCCTGGGGGACATCTTCGGCCGATCCGGCCTGGTGCTGCATGGCGGCACAGCCGTGGGCCAGCGACGCAAATTGGTCGAGTCCTTCCAGCGGGATGACGGGCCGCCATTTTTCATATTGACCGTGAAGGCCGGCGGCTCCGGCTTGAACCTCACCCAGGCGGCGCAGGTCATTCACTTTGACCGCTGGTGGAACCCTGCGGTGGAAAACCAGGCCACTGATCGCGCCTTCCGCATCGGCCAGAAGCAGAATGTGCTCGTGCACAAGTTCGTATGCCGGGGCACCATCGAAGAGCGTATTGACGCGGTCATCGAAGGCAAGCGGTCCATAGCGACCGAATTGCTCGAAGGCGGCGGCGAGAAACTCCTCACGGAAATGAGCAACGACGAACTGCTCCGCTTCGTGGCGCTTGACTTAAGCCGCGCAACTGAGGCATAAGGAGGCGGCGCATTATGAGTTGGAACTACTACGGATTTCGACCCTACGTCTCGGTGGCTGAGCGCCGCCGCAACGCGGAACGGGAAACGGCTAAGCTGGCGAAGAAGGGAAAGACCATTCGCCCGGTCCGCATCGACGGCCGCACCATCGCGCACACCTTCTGGGGCAAGGCCTGGTGCGACAACCTGGAGTCCTATATGGACTACGAGAACCGCCTGCCGCGCGGTCGGACTTATGTGCGCAATGGATCGGTGGTCCACCTGGACATCCGGGCTGGCGAGATCGAGGCGCTGGTTAGTGGGTCGGAACTCTACCGGGTCAACATCAGCATTGCCTCGGCGGCCAAGGCGAGGTGGAAGACGCTTTGCGCCACGTGCGCCGGCGGCATTGGCTCGCTGGTCGAATTGTTGCAAGGACGCTTCTCGGACCACGTCATGGGCATCATCACCCGCAAGGAAACCGGCCTCTTTCCTTCGCCGAAGGAGATCGAGCTGAAGTGTTCCTGCCCGGACTGGGCCACCATGTGCAAGCACGTGGCGGCAGTGCTTTACGGGGTCGGCGCGCGGCTGGACCAAAGCCCCGAGCTGCTCTTCACTTTGCGCTCGGTGAACCACGAGGAATTGATCACCCGGGCGGCCGCCGTCACCGACCTGGCCGGCAAGACCCCCGCCGCCGGCCCCGAACTGGCCGAAAGCGAGCTCGGTGCTGTGTTCGGCATTGAAATGGACGCCGGGGCTGCTGCGACGGCACCTGCGGCGCCCCCTCCCTTCTCGACCAAGCGTCTGCCTAAAGCCAGAAAGCCCGCTGCGCGAAAACGCCGTGCGAAGCCCAAGCGGAAGACCTCGAAGCGGCCGCAGAAACCGACGCCGGTCCGCTAGGTAGCCCTGGGACTCGTCCCGTCATCCAACTGCTCCGCCCTGCCACGAGCCCAGGACCGAGGACCGCAGTTGCCCCAACATGACGCAACACTTAATACGCAACCCGCATCACGCCCCCGCCCGTGAGCCCAGGCCATACGTCCCATTTTCCTTCACGCACCACGCATCACATTTCAGCCTTTAGCCTTTGGCCCTAAGCCTTTCGCCGCCATCGCCCAGGGCCATTCCAACGACCAGATCCTGGCAGGCGAGCTCGACCTGAGTCGCGAATTCTGCGGCCTAGGATTCATCCTTCATAATTCATCCTTCATCCTTTCCCAAAGTCCCGCCTCCGACTATGTCCCGTTTCACCCTGTATAGGTGGACAGAATCTGTCACCTGCACCGGTTCTTGAGTGTTTGCACAGGGTTACGCCTATTCTGAAGGAAACCGCCAAGCCCTCACTCTCTAAAAGTCAAACCTCACTGGCTCCGGTCGGGGATTTGTTCTGCTCGCGAATCCTCTCGCGTCTCTTCGCGTATTTCGCGCGGGCGCGCCTTGCAGTTTCCACTTTCTAATTCCACCGCTTCAGCGCATTGTTGCACGACTTTTCGTCATGGGCGGCACCATTGCAAACTTATCAGTCGGCCATCCGCCACCTCATCCGGCCGTGGCCGGTTCCCGTTATCTCGCCTTTTTTGACGAGTGCGGCGACCATTCACTAACGAAGATTGACCCGGATTTTCCGCTCTTTGTGCTGGCCTTGGTGGTCGTCGAGCGCGCCGCTTACCGCGATGAGATTCTCACCCCATTTAACGCCTTCAAGCTCCGTTACTTCAACCACGAAGGGGTCAATCTCCACAGCCGCGACATCCGTGTGAACACCGGCCCCTTCCCGCCCTTCAGCCCGCCCAGCCGGCCCAGCACCGCCGCAGCCGCATTCTCTTTCATCTCCGCAACCCCTGACTGATGCTACAAACCCGTCCAAGTTATAAGCCGCTTCTGCCCAAGCTATTGGCAGGTGTCGTCACCGAAGAGGTGCCAGTCAATGAGAATGTCATATTCCGATCCTCGCAGGCGAGCCCGACCTGACCCTCGCCTCCGTCTCTTACTACAACAGCAGTAAAGGGGTTGATGTTCATCAGTCCTGAATGGCCCTTAGATAGACCATAAAACCTTATTTCCCAGGCGTTTACGTCGGGACGGGCGATTCTTCGCTGTTTTCGATGAAATGGCCCTGCTCACGCCGGCTGCCTGCCGATGCCCCTGTAGCCTCACCGGGACCTCAAGGGAGACTCGCCGGACACTCGCCGTAGCACCTCTGATCGGCGATCAGAGGTGCTACGGCGAGTATCCGGCGAGTGTCCGGCGAGTCTCCCATGCGGTCCCGGCGCAGTCCCGGTGAGGTCGGCGGTATGGAACTCAGTCAGGGCATGGGTATGCTCAGGTCATTCCGGCTGCTCGGAGACGATTTCCACGAGGGGGATTTCCCAGGTTTGCGCCTGTAACCTTTCTCGTCGGGCCGAGTCCGCTTCCTGGTCGGCGGTTCGCCGGATTGCGGCGAGGAAGCGAACCTCTTTGATGGCATCGAGCCGGGTTGACCATTCTACTTGAGCACGCTTGGACAGCCGGGCGACTGGCGTGCTGGCCGCGTTCCGAAGTTCCAGATTCCCGCTTTGGTCGCGTGCCAAGTGGAGTTTATCGCCTGGTTGCAACGCCGCCAGGGCCGCGTGGATGGGATGGCGCGGCCCAAACCAACCTGGATAGCCCAGGTGGATGTCCTCCAGCGAGAGCACTTGGTAATTGGAGAAGACACGCGCTTCCTCGGACGTTTTCCCAGTGAACTCACGGCGGAGTATTGCGGCGCCACTCATCGTCTCCGGCAGAGAGGGACGGACATCGCTGCGGCCAAAAACGGCCAGCGTTTTGCGGGCACGCGTTAAGCCGACATAAAAGGCCCGGCGCTCTTCCTCCTGCTTCACGCGCGCTGGCGGCAACCGCCAGGGGCCGGCGAGCAGGACATGGTCAAATTCGGTGCCTTTGGCGGAATGGACCGTGCATAGTGTCACCCCTTCGCCGTAGGTAAACTCCCGCCGGCTTTCGGCGCACCCCTCGTACAGGAACTCGATAGCCTCCTGCATGGGGCGCTCGGCGTCTCCGGATTCGTCCCGCCATGCCTCCAGCAGACGGAACAGAAAACTGCTCCAGGGATTGGCATCTTTCGATTGGGATGTCTCCGCCGCCAGGCGAGAAAGATCAGCGGCCCGGACGAAGGAGCTGCGCGCCTTCTCCAGTTGAGCGAGGAAGCAGCTTATTTCGCGAATTTGGTGGAGGGGCGGCATAGAACTCCGTCCAGCGAACCACTTGACCGGGATCGATTCCTTTTCCGCAAGTGTCCGAACCTGGGCCAGGTCGCTATGCTCGCGAGAGAGCACGGCCAGACTGGACCAATCGGTAACACCAATCTCGCGGAGACGCCGGAGTTCAGCCAGCACCGCTTGTGCCTGGCATGCGCCGTCCGCAACCTGAATGAGCTGCACCTTGCCCTGGCTCAAGCCGTCGCGGCGGCCAAATTCCCCACCGGGTCCCAGCAACTCGCGATGCCGGTCGATGCGAATAGGGTGCCGGGTTTTCATCCGATCAACGTTGGCCGCGATCAGCCGGTTGGCTGCCTCGATGATATAGCGCGTCGAGCGGTAATTCTCGACGAGATAATGAACCTCGGCTTCGTAATCCTGCTGGAAGCGCCGGATGAATTGCACGTTGGCGCCGCGGAAGGTGTAGATATTCTGGTCATCATCGCCCACGGCGAGGATCGAGAGCTTCTGGTCAGCGTCGTCGAGGGTGCGGCCGGCAATGGCGCTGATCATTTCATACTGGGGCTCGTCAATGTCCTGGTATTCGTCCACCAGGATGTGCTGGAAGCCCGCCAGCAATCGGTCCCGGACTTCATCCGCCTCCAGTCCGGCCGGGACCTGTTCGCCGCGCAGGAGTTTGACCGCGTCGTGGATTAGAGCATCGAAGTCGATGTCGTGGCCCCGGGAGTCCGTCCGGCTCGAAAACGAAAGACCCAGCAAGCGCATGGCCAGGGCGTGATAAGTCAGGATCGTCACGCCGCGCGCGTCGTCGCCGACGAGGTCCTTCAGTCGCCGGCGCAACTCGATGGCAGCGTGCCGGTTGAAACAGCACACGAGCACGCTTTGCGGCCGAACGCGCTCCACGCGCAAGAGATAAGCGCAGCGGTGAACCACGGTCCGGGTCTTGCCTGAGCCCGGGCCGGCCAGGATCAGCATGTTGCGGCCAGGCGGCGCGGTGACCACCTTGATTTGAGCCGGGCTGGCCAGGTCGGTAACAATCCGTTGGAACGAGCGGGCCGTTGTCGCATGCTGGAGCAAGTCGGGTTTGATCTTGAAGAAGCGACGGAGGAACTCGTCCTTGGGTAGCGTGAAATAGGCCAGCACCAGTTCCAGGGCCGCTTGAATTCGGTCGAGGCCCAGGCGCGCATACTCACTCATGACATGCACCTGGAGGATACGCTCCTTGTAGTGGTGGTCGAGGGGTTGGTAGTCGGCGACCTTGTATTTCTCGCCGTGCGCCTCCTTCTCGAACCGAATAGTCATCGCGGAGCGGAAGACGGCCAGCCCGTGTTGGAGGATGATGACGCGCTGTTCGTGCAGAAACATCAGCGCCCGCTCTAACGCGGCGTCGATGTCCCTCAATTCCGCGCGCAGCAGCAGGTCGCGGTCGATGGCCTGGTGCAATTCTTCGAAATGGAATTCGACGAGGAAGTCGGCGCGGGCGGGGGCGTCGGGGGGGATCTTAGCCAGAAGGGTGTCCAATACCAGGGAGGCCAGGCGCCGGCGCTTCTCCGCCAGTTCGTTAATCGCCGTCCAGCTCCAGCCGGGCCGCACTCTCAGCAGATACGTGTCACGACTGCTAAACCGCAGGTTGACACTGCCCTGGGTGCCGGCGAAGCCACGACCGTCCTCGCTGAGGCTCTTGAGCAATGAACTTACCAGCTCGCCCGAGGAGTTGCAGCCTTCGTCACATAACCGCTGGTTCAGGAGGCGCAAAGAAGCGGTCAACCATCCTTCCGGATCGGGCTCCGCCACCGCCAGCACATCCAGGAGCTTGCGATCTGCCTCCAGCACCCGGTCCAGGCGCAGGCGAGAGTGGTCCAGCACTTTGTGGCGTACAAAGGCCGTGAGCCGCATGTCGCGCTTCATCAGGCCGGCCTGTGTCATGCTGCCGAGGGTCTTAAAGACCTTGGCGCTCAGGTACTCGGGGTTGGCCGACGCGGCCGGGTTTCCTTTGGCGTAGCTGGCGAGTTCCGGCAGCAATGCCAGTTGGTCCACGGCAAGGCTCTCGGTCGGCGGGCTGTTGAATATCTCGTGGAGAATCGCCAGCCACAGCGACTGCTCGCTCTTGGACAAGTTCAGGCCCGCCATTTTGGCCTGGGCTTCGGCGAGGTTCTGGACCAAAGGACGCGCTTGAAACACCTTGGTGACATTCTCATCACGGCGGAGGAGGTTCGCGCGTTCCAACCAGGAAATGGCGGTCCTCACCTTGGTGTCGGCCATGCGGTCCTGGACGTCGATGTCGATTTGGAGGTCCTCGTCGCGCAGGATTTCGCCGGCGGTAATGACAACCTCCTCCTGGTCTCCGCGGGCAGCTTTCCTGAGGCTCCGGAGGATCTGGGCTATGTCGCGCCGGCTGAGCTCGGAAAAGGCCTCCATTCGGAACTGCCGCTCGCAATCTTCCTCCGCGTAGAGCAGCACGCATTCGGCCTTCATCCCGTCGCGTCCGGCGCGGCCCGCTTCCTGCAAGTAGTTCTCCAGGGAGCCCGGCGTATCGGCGTGGATAACTAATCGGATGTCCTCCTTGTCGATACCCATGCCGAAGGCGTTCGTCGCGCAGATGACGCGGGTGTCCCCGGCGAGGAATTCGTCCTGAATGCGCTTCTTGTCCGGGGGCTTCAGGCCGGCATGGAAGTGGGCGGCTTTCCAGCCGTGCGTGCGCAGGAATTCAGCGGTGACTTCCGTTTCTTCGCGGGTGGCGCAGAAGACGATCGCGCTGCCCGGGCGTCCCTCGGGCAGGCGATCGGAGAGCAATTCATGCACTCGCTCCAACTTGCCTGACTCGGCGATGGTCTGCACTTCGAAGCACAGGTTGTCTCGCTCGACTCCGCCGGCGTAGAAGGCCAGGTCCCGGCCGACTTCCTTCTTGAAGTAGGAGAGGATTTCCTCCTGGACGTCCTGCTTGGCGGTGGCCGTGAAACAGGCGACGGGCGGGACGTCGCTTCCCTGCTTCTTTGAGAACTCTTTAATGAACCGGCCGGCGTAGAGGTAGTCGGGCCGAAAGTCGTGTCCCCATTTCGAGAGACAGTGGGCTTCATCGAAAACCCAGCAGCCGATCTCTCGCTGGGCGATGGCCTCGGCAAAAGAGCGGTTGCGAAGCTGCTCGGGCGAGACATAGAGAAGCGCCACGTCGCCAAGGCGAATTCGGCGCAGCACATCGCTCCGCTCGGGTGGGGTAAGCAGGCCGTAGAGGGCGGCCGCAAAGGGGGTTCCCGTGCGTCGGACCAGGCCGTCCACCTGGTCTTTCATCAGGGCCTGCAAGGGGGAGAGGACGATGGTCAGGACGCCCAGGCGGTAATTGCGCACCAGGGCCGGGAGTTGGAAGCAGAGCGACTTGCCCCCGCCTGTGGGCAGGATCGCCAGCAGGGAGTCGTTGCGCATGCCGGCCTCGACGATTTCCTGCTGCAGGCTGCCTCCGGTGCTGTTGTGCGGTGTCGGCCGAAAAGTATCGAAGCCAAAGAAGCTGCGCAATTGCTCCTGGGAGTTGTGGACGCGTCGGCAATAGGCGCAGTCCACCGAGTGGCAGGGGACCTCGCGCAGCCGTTTGATAAGCTCTCCGGTGAGCGGGTGCTCCAGACGGACCCAGGGGGGTAGCACTGAGTTCGAGCCGGCCACACGCAGCCAGGCGAGCACGTAAGCCAGCGCCAGGCGGCGGGATTGGGTTTGCACCAGGGATTCGTCAACTGAAACGCTGGCACAACCCCATTGGGGAATCAGTTCGCGGCATAAAGCGAGCGCGCGTTCCTTTGAGGGCCGGGTGCCACCCAGAGCGGTAAACAGCATCGCCATCCCGCACGAGAGCTGATCGGCCTCCGGGTCTGGGGTGGACAGGAGAAAGTGCAAAACCTCGAAAAGGCGTGGATCCTTTTGGCGGAGACCGTCGAGCGCGAGGAACTCGTCTGCAAAGAGAACGGCGGCCTGGCGGGCATCGGCAACCGGGTCGTTTATGCTCTCCCGGACCAGCTTGTAGTCCTTCAGCAGGCGGTGGTAGGGGTTCTCCGGGAAGCAGATCGGGGACAGCGCGAGGGTGTCAATGATGGGCAGCGCAAGCAGCGGGTGGCCGGGGGCCGCTTCACGGAGGACCGGCAGATCGAACCGCACGAGATTGTGGCCAAGGACCAGTGTGGCCTTTGCCGCCAGTTTGGCTAGTTGGTCCAGAGTCGAGGCCAGGCTATGTCCGCGAGGGCGCGTGAGCGATGCTTGATCGCACACGGCTCCGAGCTTGAGGATGTTCCCCTGATGGGAAACCTCGAGGTCCAACAGCAGCGCGCACCGCATCAGGACAGCGAACTCCTTTCGTTGCCCGTGCTCAGTTGGTCCGAGGCTCGGCTGCATGCGGTTCCAGCCTAGCATAGCGAACTGGTTGCGGGCTTGTCCAAACTTCTAATGCCTGCTCTGAGACCACGGCAAAGGACAAAGTCTTCGTAAGTCATTGTAGGAGACGACGTAAGGAGTCTCTGATCCCTTGGCCTGCTGCCCAAACCTGGGCTTGTTCGGAACGTGCTGAGTAGAGACTCCTTACGTCGTCTCCTACAGCTTCAGATTGGAGTCCTTATCCCCGACTTTGTCACTGGCCGTGGCATTGCGGCAACGCGAAGCGTTTGGACTGCGCCAGCTCGCTGGCGCTTTCGCCAAACCTGCCCGCGCCGAAAGCGGGAGCAAGCTCCACGTGCTCCAAAACGCTTCGCGCCCCGTAACGTCCGCATCGCATTAAAGCACGTCACCGGACTTACGTTCCAGAGTGCTCAGTCCGTGGTCCGCGAGGAGGAGAACTGACGCAAACCACGAAGTTCCAAAAAGCCTCTCAAGATGCAGCAAATAACTTTGTCGGATTTCGCCAGGTGCGGTTATTCATTAGGTGAGATGCAGCCTCATTCTGATGCCTGTCTCCTACGCGAATACGCCGAACACGGCAAGGAGAGCGCCTTTGCGGAAATCACCGCTCGTCACACGAATCTGGTCTATAGCGCTGCTTTGCGGCAGGTGGATTCGCCGGATCTGGCCGCCGAGGTTGCACAGCAGGCGTTCATTGGGCTGGCCCGCGGCGCGCTGGCCCTGTCGAGAAAGCTGGCCGAGGACGCCTCGCTGGCGGGGTGGCTTTGCCGGATCGCCCGCAATCTCTCGCTCAATCTCCGCCGCGATGAATTTCGCCGGCATTCCCGCGAAAGGCAGGCTATGGCTCAACACGACCCCAATCCCGAAACCTCGCCCGACTGGGAACAACTGCGTCCGCTGCTGGATGAAGCTATGGCGGAACTGAGCGAAACTGACTACGACGCGATCGTCCTGCGGTTTTACCAGAAGCAGGACTTGCACTCGGTGGGCCGGGCGCTTGGCCTGACCGAAGACGCCGCGCAAAAGCGGGTGAGCCGCGCCGTGGAGCGGCTGCGCGAAAGCTTCGCTGAACGCGGCCTCACGCTCGGCGCGGTCGGACTCACTGCCGCGATCTCGGCCAATGCCGTGCAGACCGCTCCGGTGGGGCTGGCCGTTACTATTTCCGCCGCTGCCGTGCTGGCCGCAGCAACCCTGGCCACAACTGCCGCTGTGACCGCCAGTGCCACTGCTACCGTTGCCGCCGCCGCCACCAAAACTATCGCCATGACCGTACTCCAAAAAGCCGCCATCGCCACCCTGCTCGCCGCCGCCGTGGGCACGGGAATCTACGAAGTCCACCACGCCGCCCAACGGCGCGAGCAAAACCAGGCCCGGCAGCCAGGGCAGCCTGCGCAGTCCGGATCAGCCCCGGTGGCCGAACCGGCCCAGCCGGTGGCAGGCGGCGGCGGAGAACTGCCTCCCGTGGTGCCTATTTCCTTGGCTGGCCTCTTGGTTCCGCCCGAGAACGACCAGTGGGACAAGAGCGCCGTGTTCAAGGTCATGCCGCGCGGCAAACAGGTCTTTGGCGGCGTCGAATTCTGGCTGGAAGGCATGATCCAACTGCAAAGCCGTGCCGCCAAGGAGGATAACCGCAGCTACCGGCAGACCATCGTGGTGCCTTTGTCGATCACGAATGCTACCGCCGCCGGCGTCCAGATTGTCCAGCGCGGCAGCAACGTGGCGGCGGCGCACCTTCTCGGAGCCACCCGTTACGGAGGCGAGGGGGAATGCACCGTGGCCCAAGTGGTCTGGCGCTACGCGGACGGCAGCGCACAGACAATGCACGTGCTGTTCCAGAACCACGTGCGCGATTGGATTCGCCTGCCGTATGAGACCCCCACTCATTTGCCCTACGTTTTCAGCAAAGTTGTCTGGCGGGCGCCGGTGCCGGGGCAGGAAGGCCGCTGGGCACGGCTGTACCGATTCAGCTACGCGAACCCGGAGCCGGCGCGAGTCATCCAGCAGATCGAATTCGTCAGCACCATGCAGAATCCGAATTTGTTTTTGGTCGGGTTGACGCTGGATCCCGTGCGGCTGGGCGAGCGGCCGGATGGCTCGCCGAACCTCGAACCGGACGATCCCGCGCCTGCGGCGCAGACAGAAGTCGCGGTGCAGACTCCCGACGGTTTGGCCATCCCCGGCGCCCAAGTCCGTGTCCAAGTCCAGCAAGCCAGCGGCAAGTCCCCAGCCCGCTTTGACCATACGCAGATAACGGATGCCAATGGGATCGCGCGCGTCAGCTATCCGCCAGCGCAGGACCTGGAGCGGTTGGAGATTGGCGCGTCGCACGAGAATTACGGCGCGCGCAAGATGGGCTGGGAAATGCAGGCGGGCGACGTCATTCCGGCCAATTACACAATCAAACTTGGTAACGGCATCACCATCGGCGGCCGGGTAGTGGATGAAGGTGACGCTCCGATTGCCGGCGCTACGGTTAAACTTTCCAGGTTTTGGATGGGCGGCGAAGACATAGTCCGCCGCGGCGAGCAGTCTGATTTTGCGACCCAGAGCAAGATGTCCGACGCGCAAGGATTATGGCAGGCGAAAGGGGTGCCGTCGGATTTGCTCGACCATATCGGGATTCGAGCTAGCCATCCGGATTACGTCGGCACTAATAACCTCGGGCACCAAGACCAGGGCAGGGACTCGCAACTCCGGGCTGGGACGTTCAAAGTGGTGCTGCGCCGCGGTTCGTGGGTCGCGGGAAGAGTGATCGATGAGATCGGCAATCCGATCGCGGGGGCGACGGTCGCGGCTGGCAAATACAATTACCCGGGCGCCCAGGAAACCAAGACGGGCGCGCGGGGGACGTTTGGGTTTCGGAATCTCAGCCCGGGCGAGATTCCATTCAGCGCGCTGGCCAAAGGCAGGAAGCCGGAGATCAGGACCGTAGAGGTCAAACCGGAAATGCCCGAGATTCTCTTTCGTCTGGGCCCGGGCCAGACGATCCGCGGCATCGTCAAAGCGGACACCGGTGAGCCGGTTGCGGGCGTGCGCATCGCCCTGGAAAGCAAAACCGGTGGTGTCTCCGACACCTATCAAATGGAATTGAACTCGGACAAGGACGGGCGCTTTGAGTGGGATGGGGCGCCAGATGAGGCGCTGAACTTCTGCTTCCTCAAGATCGGCTACGAATCCAAGCGCGGTCAGACACTCAAGCCGAACGAGGAAAATGTCATTACGCTTCGGCACGGGCGGAAGATCGAGGGCCGGGTGCTCGATGCGGCGACCGAGCAGCCGTTGACGAAGTTCCGCGTCGGCATCGGGCCTTATTCCGGTGGGGACTCCTTCTACGCCAGTTATCCCGGCATGAAGGACTACGCCGATGCCAACGGACGATTCAGCCTTGGAATCAGTGAAGAGAGTATGGGCGCGGTCAAGGCCGAGGCGGACGATTACGCCGCGCAGGTTGAGCGGCTGCCCGAGGCACAGGATGGCGTGGTGCAGGTGGTTCTGCGCCTGAAACCGAGCGCAGCGCTGCGCGGGGTGCTGGTCACGCCCGACGGTGCGCCGGTGGCCGGCGGGACCGTGGCAATCAGCAGCGGCCAGCCGGGTGGAATGCCTACCCTTAAGAGCGCCCGACTCGTGGATACTGGCCGGCAGGGCAAGGTGGTTACCACCGATGCCGCCGGTGAATTCGTTCTGCCGTCGCCCCCGGAAACCGGCACGGTGATGGCTGCGGAGGAAAAGGGCTTCGGCTTCGCCTCCGTCCAGCAGGTGCGCGACAGCGGACGCTTGGTGCTGCAAGGCTATGGCCGGATTGAAGGCGCCTACACGCGGGGCGGCCAACCGGTCGCAGGACAGGACTTCTCGCTCTCCATCCGGGATCCCGTCATTTTGTTCGATTGGGGGCAATACAAGACCACCACCGACGAGAACGGGCGCTTTGCCTTTGATCAAGTTCCACCCGGTGCAGCCCAGGTGGTGCGCTTGGTGAGCACGTCGCCAAATTCCTGGACCCACAGCTACGGCGCGGACGTGACAATTCTCCCCGGGCAGACCGCGCAGGTGGCGCTGGGCGATTCCGGTGCCACCCTCACGGGCCGCATCCGCTTCGAATCGCCACCGGCGGAAGGCGAGAAGTTAAGTCTCCAAGGCAGCCTTTCTACGGTCATGCCTCCAATCCCAGTGGGGATGAGCGCCGAACAGGCGCGCGCCTATTTTCAATCCCCGGAAGCGAAAGTCCGGATGCAGCAAATGAAGCATTTTGCGATCAGCATCGCAGATGACGGTTCATGGAACGTAGATTGCATTCCGCCCGGCACCTACAGTTTGGGTATATCGGCCTCGAAGCCGGGCTCGCGTCCGTGGGAAACCCCACCCGCGGCCACTGGCTCCGCACAGGTAGTGGTGCCGGAGGGCGCCACGCCCCAAACGCAGATCACGGTTAACGAAGTGGTTCTGCGCCCGTTCAGCAAGTAAAGGAGGGCCCTTCCCGAGCATGTGCATGCCCGATCATTTCACCCCCTCCGGAGCGCCGGTCTCCGACCCGGCGCCTCTCAGCCATTTGGCCGACGCCGGGTCGGAGACCGGCGCTCCGGCCTGCTGGCGTTTCCAGGCGAGTGTGAAAAATCCAGGCCAAGCGCCGAAAGCGGCGTGGCGCTTCGCTTCCCGCCGCACTCCATAAACTGCGGTTTCGGCGTCGGCCGCGCCTGGAAAATACCACAGCGACGGGTGTCCGGAGGCTCTGATGTAAGCCAGTAAGACCAAGCTTGAGCCTTGTTAGCGGCGTGTTGCCCAACGGGTCTTGCTGGTAGGGCGGGCACTCCGTGCGCGCCGCGAGCACCCCAGAATGGCCGAAATGAGCGGTTTTGAGCTACCCCGGGCGGCGCGCAGCGGACTGCGCGCCCTACCTTTGAGCGCGCAGGCGAGTTGGGCAACACGCCCTTACCTCGGCTGTTACGGGGTTTGAAATGGGCTATAGGCGTTTGAGGATGCCATAAGGCAAGGCAACCGACGCCATATACACCCCGTTCTGCCGGGCCTGACCATTCGCCCCGAAGACTTCCCAGGGCGCACCATAACCCGGGCCTTTGCGGAAGTCCTGAGCGCGAAGATGAGCCAGCATATCGCCAAAGACCTGCAACGCCAGCGGGCGGTCCTGCTTCCAGAGCGCCTCAATGAGCCAGCCAGACGCCGTGTGCCAATAACCGCCGTTTTGGTAGGTATTGATGGCGCACAAGGAGCGTTCCCAGGCGGTCGTCTTGCTGAAGTCCCGGTCCGTGGGCACCTGGCGCACGCCGCCTTCGAGCGTGATGGTGCCCTTCCTCACGGCGTCGGCGACCGTCATTCGCGCTGCGGCCGCCCTGGCGCGGTCCAGCACTCTGAGGCGGAGGGCGAAGAGCGTGCCCCACACATCCGGTTGGCCGCTCAACCCGGTGGAGGCACGCAGCCAGCCATCTCGGCTCTCAGGGTCGCCGAAGGCTCGGGCCAGGTTCGCCCGGATGATCTTCTGGACTTGCCGGTAGCCGGCCATCCGCTCGCGATGGCCAAGCCCGCTTGCCAACTCGGCCAGTTCGCCCGCCGCGCGGTATCGCAGCAAGGAGGCGAACAGGAGCTTACCGGTGTGAGTTTCGGCGTCGCAAAAACCGAAGCCGATCGCACGGTCGGCTTCAGTCGTCTCCGCCAGGCCGGTGTCAGGGTCCGTCGTCGGGCAGGCAAATGCCCTCTCCAATCGTTCAAACACAGTGGCTCCATTGACCTCAACCTGGAAGATGCGAGCATCTCGAGTCCCCTTCCAGCAGGTGTAGGCGATATGGACGAACTCGTAATGGTCGTCAATCGGCGGGACGCGGCCACAAGCGCCGTTACCCTGATCCTGGCCCGAGGAGTAGGTGCCGGGGTAGAAGCTTGGGCGGCCATCATAGTTAATGTGATCGGGAATGGCCCAGGCAGGAACATGAAGACCATTGGCCAGTTTGAGTTCGGCGGGTCCATTCTGGGCTTTGCATATCAGCAGGAGATGGTTGCGCAGATCTTCGGGGGTGACGAATCCGGAATCCACCGCCATGGAGAAATCCCGGACCCAAAAGGCCGTGTATGTGTCTTTGCCCGGCGTGATGAGGGTGAAGCCGCAGGAGTTGGTGAGCGGCCAACGCCCCCCGCCGTTGGAGTTGGGCTTCACGCGCGAAGCCTCGACCACGTCACGCGTCATGTCACGGAGGAAGGCCATGTCCTCCTTTGGCAGTCCCCGGGCGAACGAGGGGAGGGCGGTCCGTTCCTTCTGCGCCTTGTCCGCAGGCGGTGACCAGGCGGCGGGCTTGGGGTTGGGGACAGTGAGCGCGCACTTATCGCCGTATAGCGTGAGCGCGCTTTCCAGTCGCGACACTAGCTCCTGGACCTTAGCTCCCGACTCGGGCTTCCCCGCCAGGTTGTGCAGCTCGAAGGGATCCTCCTGCAGGTCGAACAGTTGCGTTCTATTGATCTGGGGATAGCGGATGAGCTTCCAGCGGTCGTCGCGGATAGCGCGTTGAAAGCCACGGTAAGCAAAGATTAGTTCGGACCGCGAGGGGCGGCTGGGATCGCGCAGTGTCGCGCTGAACTCGCGCGCTTCGCTGGGTTCCTTGTTGGTGACGCCGCAGAGCTTGCCCAGCGTGGGCAGCACATCATAGAGATAGCACATGGCGGCGGATTCCGTCCCGGCGGGGATGCCCGGCCCGGCAATAATGAGCGGGACGCGCACCGAGTGTTCATAGAGGTTCTGCTTGCCGATCAAACCATGGCTGCCACGCGCCACCCCCGAATCCGCGCTGAACACTATGAAGGTGTTCGAGGCATAAGGGGAGGCGGCCAGCGCGTCGAGAATGCGGCCGATTTGCAGGTCGAGGAAGGAAATGTAGCGGTAATAGTCGGCATTCATCGCCTCAACCGCTTCGGGCGTGCGCGGATGCGGCAACAGCATCTCGTCGCGGAGGGTCATGTCGCCATTGTCGAAGGGATGCAGGGGCAGGAAGTTGGGCGGCAGGAGCCGTTGGTCGGGGGCATAGCGCACCGGGTAATTGGAGGGCACAACATGAGGGTCATGGGGACCATCGAACGCGACATAACAGAAGAAGGGGCCGTCCCGATGCTTCTTCAGGAACCGCACCGCCTCATCGGCAAACGCCGCGCAGGCATGTTTGGCGGACCGCTTCGGCTTCGTTAGCTTGCCGTCTTCCAGGTTGCTCAATGGCGCCTTCAGCGGGTCGGTCATGCCGCCCGCGAAAATGGCGCGAGCCGCTTGGAAAGATAGCGGCAGGGATTCCGTGCCGTTATGCCATTTGCCCGTCGCGAAGGTCACGTAGCCCGCCTGCCCGAACGCGGCCGGCCAGGTCTGATGCCGCAGCAGCTTCTCGTCCGCGTGGAAGAGAGATTGCCCCGATAGCAACATCGCCCGGGACGGTACGCAGGTGGCGCCGTTGAACCCGCCCTGCATATAGGCGCGGGAGAAAGCCATGCCTTGACGACATAGCCGGTCCAGGTTTGGCGTGCGGATGACCGGGTTACCAAGCGCGGCGATAGTGTCGGCGCGCTGGTCATCGTTGAAGATGAACAACACGTTCGGTCTCTCCGCCGCGAAGGCGGGTCCCAGAGACAGCAGCAAGACCAGCCGAACAAAGAAACGCTTCATGGGGCAATAGTTGAATCGGCAGTGAGGGTTGTCCAGAAAGAGTGGGCCTTTCGGTGGCGGCCATGACGCCGTCCATCTACCAAGCGCGCAATTCAAATCGGTAGGATTGGAAAGCTGCGCTACGGACGGACGCTGCCCTTCAGCACCGTGATCGAGTGAGCGGGCAGTCGAATGGGCGCGGCGAGGTCAATTGGTGGCACCGTCTGGGTGGTCACGGCCTCTGGTTTTCCTGGAGCGTTTATAGCGCCCAGGCTAGGCCCATTAATCCGCCAGACCTGCGCGGTGCGAGGGAGCGCGCCGCCGGCGGCCTTCAATGGCAATGCCACTTCCTCTGCCGGCGAGTAGTTTACCAGGCCAAGCGACAAGCAACCTGTCTTCCGGTCGAGGGCAGCGACGGCGTCCACGGGCACTTCTGCGCCAAGGTTTACCGGGACCAAACTCCCGCCGAATTGCGCGCGGTAGAGCGCCAGTAGGTGCCCGACCGTATCCATCACGGCGTAATTCCGATTGGCCTTGATCGCACCAATAACGTTCACCGTCTGGGCCCAGTTGGCCATAGCGACAACGTCCGCGGAACGGATGAGTTCATGCAGGGCACGCGCTGAGGCCAAAGCATCGCCGAGCGGGTAGTAGTGCTCGAAGGGGCCGACTCCGGGGCCGTCGGGGGCAGGATCCCAGTCGCGCACGATGCCCCATTCGTCAACGGCGAGCCGGACCCGGGCAAGCTCGGGGTTGCCGCCCGCCTGCCGCTGACGGTAATCCGCGACGAGCCGACGCACCCCTTCCATCACGCTGGCGGAATAAGCCAGGAACGCCGCTTCGTACTTCGCCGCGTCGTCGGGGGTGAAGGGGGCTTTGAATTTGCGCTCGGTGTAGTAATGCCCGCTGAGCAGATCCATTTGCGGTGCGCTGATCGGCAGCAGCGTGTCATTCCAACGGCCCGGCGCGCCCACGGCAATGATCTTGATATTGGAGTTCTTTGCCTTCATCGCGGCGGCAAAAGAATTGTGGCGCAGCGCAAAGCGCTTGACGGGCACGTTGCCCAACTGCCAATCGCCGTACATCTCGTTGCCGATGCCCCACCAGGTGACCCGGTAAGGTTTCGGGTGCCCGTTGTGCGCGCGCTCGGCTCCCCAGCGGCTGTGGCTTGAGCCCGTCGCGTATTCCACCTCGTCCGCCGCCTCCTGCACACTACCGAGCCCGGCGTTCACCGCAATGTAGGGTTCGGTGCGAACCTCAGCGCAAAACCGCATGAACTCGTCGAGCCCGAAATCGTTGTCTTCGACCGCGTTCCAGGCGCGTTCCCAGCGCGGCGGACGCCGGTCGCGCTCGCCAATCCCGTCTTTCCAGTTGTAGCCGGAGACGAAATTGCCGCCCGGCCAGCGTGTGATCGGCGGGTTGAGCTGCTTGATCAAAGCCACCACGTCGGCGCGCATGCCGTTGACGTTGTCGGCAGGCATCAAAGAGACGCACCCGATCCGCACCAGGCCGGACTTAACCAGCCGCATCGAAAACGAAGCCGATTCCGTTGTGCCCCCAGCCTTGAACCGGAAGGCGATGCGGCGGTACTCGCGCCCAAGCCCTGCCAACGGGACGGTATGCTGTTCGGCGGCCCCCTCGCCCCATGACAGGCCAGCCTCCAGCGCAGGGTCGCCGCTGACAACCGAGACAACGGCGTAGCCGACGTACTCTTTCCCCCCGATCAGACCGATGTCCTTCTGCAGAATCCCGCAGTCTTCAGCGCCTTCGCCGCGCTGCCACAGTGCCAGGCAATGCTCGCCGGCATAGGCGCCCGCCGCATCAAGGTACGCATTGCCGGCGGCCCCGACCACTTGCCAGGGTGATTTGTCCAGCGCCAGCAGGAACTTGCGGTCACGGAGCTTCTCGGCCCAAATGCCATCATGAATGCACCGGCCCAGGTGCTCGATGAACTGGCCGTAGAGATAGGGCGAGATGGCCGGCCCGGGACGGCTGAGGTCGAGTGACAGAACGGCCTCCTCCCGAGCCGCGGCAAAGGACGCCACCGGCCCGGTGAGGAGCAGTGCCACAGCAATAGCCAGGTGTTTGACAACTCTCATAAGATCAATGCAGGTCCGGCGCATCGGCGTCAGAAGGAGAAGGTGAGCCCGAGCGATCATGCCGGGCAGCGTATTCGAGCGAGGCGCAACGTCAAGTCGGCGCGCCTGGGGGTGGCCCTCGGCACCGCCACCGGCGCGCGGACATTCCTGTCCGCAGCAGCGTTCGATGGGTAAAATAGCTTGAGGACTGGCCAAAGGGCTCGTCCACGATAGCTGCCAGGGCGGAGGCTGTCCCGCAAAGAAGCAATTCCTTGTCAGATCAGCTTTTAACAGCAATTCTCTGATGCTGTTTCCAGGCATGCCTTGTCAAACTCCGGAACTACGCGTGAGCTTGCTCGATTAAGAGCCATTCAGAGGAGCCCTTTGTTTAAAGCCATCATCAATTTCTTCCTGACTGGTCCCAACGCCGTCCCCCTCAATGACGAAGCTGAGATCAAACGCAGGTATAGAAAGAGCCGCATATCGGTCTTCCTCTCCATCACCCTCGGTTACGCGATGTACTACGTCGTGCGCCAAGGCTTCGCGGTGGTGAAGAAGCCGCTGTTGCAGGCCGGGCTATTTGACCCGTTGCAGCTAGGCACGATCGGCTCGGTGTTCTTTGTGACCTACATGATTGGCAAATGCCTGAATGGCTTTTTGGCCGACCGGTTAAACATCAAACGATTCCTGGCGTTAGGATTATTCGCATCCGCCACGCTCCTGGTGATGCTGGGTTTTTGTTCGAGCTTCTACCTGTTTGCGGTGTTGTGGGGATTCTGCGGCTGGTTTCAGACCTTTGGCGCCGCACCGTGCATTGTATCCCTGAACCAGTGGTTCTCCAACAAGGAGCGGGGCACTTTGTACGGTATCTGGTTCTCCGCGCATAATATCGGCACGGGTCTGACGTATATCATCACTGCCTATATTGTAGCGGCATTCGGCTGGCGGATGGGATTCTTCGCCCCGGGACTCCTTGCGGTCACGGCTGCGGTATTCTTGTATCTGTTCATGTATGACCGGCCACAGGTGTACGGTCTTCCGCCGATTGCGGTCTATTCAGGTGAGCAAACCCACGAGCAACATAAGGCCGACACCAAACCCGTGCTTAAAGCACAAATCGCGGTCATCACCCGGCCCGCCGTCTGGGTGTTGGGACTATCGTCGGCGGCTTGTTATGTCACCCGGTATGCGTTCGAGTGGTGGGGTGTGGTGTTTCTGATTGACGCCAAGGGACACAGCTTGACCAAGGCCAGTGCCATTATCTCGATTTCGCAGTTTGCCGGCATTGTGGGCGCGGTAACCTGTGGCTGGATCTCGGACAAGTTCTTCCATCACAAGCGCAGTATCCCGTGCTTGCTATTTGGGATCTTCTTTGTGTTGTCCACCGCGGCCTTCGTGTATGGCCCGGCAGAATATGTGTGGATTGGCTATGTAAGCATGGTGTTCTTCGGCTACACGGCTTACGCCTTGGTGAGTTATCTCGGGGGTCTGATGGCCGTGGATATCTGTTCGAAAAAAGCCACCGGCGCGGCGATGGGGGTAATCGGTTTGTTCAGTTATGCGGGCGCGGCGTTGCAGGAAGCCCTGGATGGGTACCTGATCAATGCCCATAAGGTCATCCGTGCCAACGGGAACACTGTCTATGATTTCACTGCTGCCGGGAATTTCTGGGTCATTGCGTCGGTCTTCGCCCTGGTGCTGCCGCTATTTGTCTGGAACGCAATGCAGGAGGATTAAGCCCGGCGATAGCAATCGAATTCGCTTGCCCGCTGGGCTTCAGTCCAACCGAGTAACTCGCCCATTCAGTGGGCGACCTGCTCCGCCTTGTCCGAGGCGTCGCGGAAGAAGTTGTGCCAGCTTGTCCGGCGCACCATCACGTCTTCCAAATGCACCGCCCATTCCTGGGCGACATAGCGCTCCACCGCGCGGCGGCTGAACTCCGGCGGCAGAATGCCGCTCACACCGTCAGTTTCGGCAGCCGGCAGCAACGGCTCCTGCGCTGTGCGACACTTGCCGGGTTGCCCACCTCGAGCGTTTGTTGAGTCCGGCACGGTGTTGGCCAGCCCATTCGGTGAGCGCTAATGAATTAAGCAGCAGCCGTAAGTCTCCCCGTCGAGTCAGGCTGCTATCGATTAGAGTAGCACGGAGTCCTGCGAGTTGCGGCGCAAAACGTGTTGATTCGTGAAGTTGGGGGACTAGTGTGGACCCAGGTATGGCTCTAACACCGGTGAAAGAACTGATTCCCGTCCTGCAGGTGGCCATCGGCCCAGTCATTCTGATTTCGGGCGTTGGCCTGCTGTTGTTGACGCTGACAAACCGTTACGGGCGGACTATTGACCGTTCCCGGCAACTCGTGCGAGAGCTGCGGGAGTTGGCCGGAGACGACCGAGAGAGGCTAGAGGGGCAAATCGAGATCCTCTATCGCCGGGCGCGGCTAATTCGGTTGTCCATCACGCTGGCAGCGGTGAGCGTGCTGCTGGCGTCAGTGCTGATCATCGTGTTGTTCCTGACGGCGTTGTGGAACCTGGAAGTGGGCCTGGTGCTCAGCCTGTTGTTTATTGCTTGCATGGTGGCGCTGAGCGGGTCGCTGGTGGCGTTTATCCGGGACATTAACCTGTCGTTGGGGGCGCTGAAGCTGGAGTTGGAGTATCAGAAGACGGACGGGCAGGCGGCAGCAAAGTCCGAACCAGCGCGGCGATGAGGAGGGTAATCCCCGCGCCGATCAGGGTGTACCAGGGCCAGAAGATTTCGGTGCCGACAACCTTCATCCAAAGGTCTTTGGTGCAGTCGAGCTTGGGCAGGAGCTGAATGGCAGTCATGGTCGCGAGGGAGACCACCATGCCGGTGATGACAGGGATGCTGCGGCCTTTCTTCCAGAAGATGGCGAGGGCGAGGCCGCCGACCAGCGCGCCGCTGGTAAGGCCGCGCAGGGCGAAGGCGGCGTTCAGGACGAAGGCGACCTGGCGGCTCAGGTAGGCCGTGAAGATCAAAGCGGCGGCCCAGAAGACGGTGGAGAACTTACTGAAGCGCAAGAAGAAGGTCTCGCTACGCCCGGGCAGGAGATGTTTGACGAAATCCATAGTGGAGACCGAGGCCAGGGAGGTGAGGGCCGAGCTGACCGAAGACATGGCAGCGGAGAGAATGGCGACAATCAGAAACCCCTTCAGCAAGTGAGGCACCTCGGTCATCATAAAGATGGGGAAGATGAAGTCATTGGCAGTGATGCCGGAGCCGGGGCGGGTCTCGGGCAGCGGTATCTGGAAGGGATGTCCCTGGTAAAACACCCAGAGCATAGCGCCGACCAACAGGAAGATCAGGAAGAGGGGGAAGATCACAACGGCGCTAAGGGCGAGCGCTTTGCGGCCATCGGCTATCGTTTTGCAGGTCAACACCCTTTGCACGATCAACTGCTCGGCGCCGTGGGAGGACAGCACGAGGACGGTGCCGCCGATAACGCCCATCCAGATGTTAAATGGGGCGCCGAGGAGGAATTTCGTGAGGGAGACGCCGGGTGGCGGGGTGACATTGAGCCAGTGGAGTTTGCCGGCGGCGGCGGCTTGGGAGAATACGGCGCTAACCCCGCCGTCCACGAGCGTGGGGATGTAGCAGAGGGCAAAAATTCCCCCGAGCAGGAACAGGCCGAACTGGACCGCGTCTGTCCAGATGACAGCCTTGACGCCCCCGACGCAGGTGTAGAGGAGGGAGAGGATCACGAATAAAAGAATGGCCCCGAAGATGGGTCGCCGGTGCCGAACCCGAGCAGCTTATCCCCCAGGATCAGCTTCACCGGGATGCTGGCCACATAGACCCGCACGCCGGCGGCCAGGGTTTCACTTAAGAGGAAGAAGCCTCCGGCAGTCTGGCGGGCGGAGGGTCCGAAGGTGTTGGCGAACAGTTGATAGGGGGAGTAGATCTCGCCCTTGAAGTAATGGGGGACCAGGACGATAGCCAGCAAGATGCGGGCGATGACGTAGCCGATGATCATCTGCACGAAGGCGATGTTGCCGCCGTAAGCCATGGCGGGGACGCCGATGATGGTCAGCGCGCTGGTCTCGGCAGCGACGATGGACAGGCCAATGCCCCACCACGGGACGTTCTTGCTCCCGAGGAAGTAGTCGCGGGTATTGTGCTGGTCCTTCCCAAACCACAGCCCGAGCCCGATGATGCCGAGCAAATAGACCAGGATGATGGTCCAATCGCCGGGACTGAAGTAGCCGTTCATGGAATCAAGAGCGCCCCATTACTGGGGAAGGGGGCGAGCAATGGCCAGAAGATTCTTCGCGACGTTCAAAGCTGGAATCAAATGTTGCTCGCCTTGGCGAGCGGGAGCATATTTCCACCGGATCAAACGACAGGTCGAATATGGTTGCCAAAGTTACAAAAGACGGATTGCTCATCCCCCGGAGCCTGCTTCAGGGCATTACGAGAGTTGAAATCCGGCGGCACAGAAACCGAATCACGCTTCTGTCGTCGCCCAGACCTGACCCAATCCACGAGCTGGGCCGCAAACCGGTTCTCGCCGGCTGCGCGGATGCTTCGGCCAATCATGACGCTTACATCTATGGCGGTGAGTCATGAAGCCCGTTTTTCTGGACACCGGCTACCTTATCGCGCTCGAAGCCGGTGACGACCAGAACCATGCAGCAGCCCGGCCTGGAACGGGCGCTTGCCTTTGACCGACATTTCATCCAAGCGGGCTTTCAGAAGCTTCCCTGAGCCAATCAACAAAGTGGCTCCCAGGCTCCTTGGGAGGTCCAAAGAGTGGGTCAGAATCTCACCCGAAGCATGAGTATCCTGGCGATTAATAGCGGTTCGAGCAGCCTGAAGTTCGGCCTGTTCGATGCGGATACCTGTGAACCGCTGCAGGCTGGCGACATTGATTGGGCCCACGGCGACCGCACGCGAGCTAAGTTCACGCTGCGGACTCGCGGCGGCCGCACTGTGACTTCACTGTTGGCTGTGCCTGACGATTTCACCGCTGCGAGTTCGGCCATCAGTGCGGCGCTCGACTCGGATTCGCTCAACGCTGAAGGTAGCGTGAAGATAGCAGTGGTGGGCCACCGCATAGTCCACGGTGGAGCGAAGTTTCGTGACAGTGTGCTGATCGATGGCAGGGTCAAGGCGGGCATCGCCAGCTTGAACAAGCTGGCTCCACTGCACAACCCTCCCGTGCTGAAAGCAATTGAAGCCGTCGAAACACTGTTGCCGGGCGTGTCCCAGGTAGCCGTTTTCGACACCGCGTTCTTCGCGCAACTGCCGCCCAAGGCCTACCTTTACGCCCTCCCCTACGAATACCACGAGCGTTGGGGCATCCGCCGATTTGGTTTCCACGGCCTGAGCCATTCCTATTGTGCCGGCCGCGCAGCCGAGCTGCTGGGGCGGCCCTTGTCCGGGCTGCGCGTTATTAGTTGCCATCTGGGAGGAGGCTGCTCTGCCGCAGCGGTCCGGGGCGGCGTAGCGGTTGCCACCACGCTCGGCTTCAGCCCCCTGGAGGGCTTAATGATGGGCACCCGGTCGGGGTCTGTGGACCCGGGTATTCTGCTCCATTTGCAACGGGAGCACGGGCTGACGGTTGAGGAACTGGATCGCGCGCTTAATTACTCTTCCGGGCTTCTCGGCATCTCGGGCGTGTCGTCCGACCTGGCGCAAATCGAGACGGCCGCCGCCCAGGGAAACGAGCGGGCGCGTTTGGCCTTCGAGATGTTTGCCGACCGCGTCCGATCCGCCATAGGCGCGCTGGCAGCAACGCTCGGGGGGGTGGATGCGCTGACCTTTACCGACAGAGTGGGAGAGCATTCCGCCGCGTTGCGGGCGGCGGCCTGCGACGGGCTAGAGTTTATGGGACTGCGGATTGATCTCAAGCGAAATGCAAGTCCCAAGCCCGATGCCGACGTGGCCACGCCGGATTCTCCTGCGCGCATCCTGGTCATTCACACGCAGGAGGAACTGATGGTTGCCCGAGAAGCTCGCCGGGTTATGGCAGTACAAGCCCGGGATTCTAGCCTTGTGCAAGGCTGACGTTCCCGTTAATCTCCATCATTCTCACACTTTATGAATGTAGTTTGTGCGACTCGCCAACCTTCTCTGAGCAGCGGAGCTTTGGAAAGGCGAACTCAGATTGGTTGGAGTATTAACTCTGCTGTGAAGGGGATTGTGAGTTGGAACTCTTTTCCCTCTTTAGGTTTTGCTGCCGCGGCGGTCTTTGTCTTTTGTGGGATGGCCCAATTCTCTTTCGGCGAACAGCCGTCTGCCACCAAGCCGCAAACCGCAGCACCTTCGCACTCCACGACCAACAAGCCGCCGCAACCCGTGGTTGTATTTGCGCAGCTTCCCACAACGCTAAAGTTCAGCCATGTCACCCATGTGGACGTGCTTAACTGTTCCGAATGCCACATCCTGAAACAGAAGAATCCTTATCCGTCGATGGCCAAATGCAATGAGTGCCACGATGAGGTCAAAGCGAAGGAAGGGTCGAAGGAATGCCTGATGTGCCATACCAGCAATGATGATTACACGACAGTTTATCCCAAAGATGGCCGGAATCCGAACCCGTGCCAACCCGGATACTGGGGAGTGAATTCGAAGCTTCCCGGCGTGATTCGGCAGAACTTCGATCATCTGAAGCATTTCGACAAGCAAAAGCCTCTGCTCGAAAAGGCTTTGAAAGCGGAGAAAGACGCCGCCAAGCGAGCCAGCCTGGAGAAGGAGCTAAAGGATTTTCCTGATTCAGAATGTATGCTCTGCCATCCCCAAATCAGAAAGAGCAAAATGGCCAGCGATGATAACTTCCCGAGGCGCAGCGACTGCGGCCGGTGTCACGTTGTTTACGGTCCAAGATTCGATTCCAATGATGTGAATGGGATCGGTGGCCAGACAGCGCGCCAATCCGCCCGTCATTGCGCGGTGTGCCACAAAGGCGCCCGTCCCGCCTGGGACAATTGGAACGGGCGATGGGTTTACCCCGACGGAACTCCGATCAAGTGTGATTCGGCGAAGTAGGGACCGGTCGAGGGGCACCGATTGCTCGATGTTCCCCTCACCGTTTGGGCGGCGCGGCTTCGCGTACGACGGCGCCCAGGTCGGGGCTTAGGATCAGCACGGCGAGGCGCTCGGAGTTGTCGAGTTCGTTGGTGTTCAGGGAGGCATAGTCGAAGCGTCCGCGCAGGTCGGTGTAGCCGTCCTTGAAGAACTTCACCTCGCCGGCCTTGGTCTTCATATAGACTTTGACGTAGGCACCGGGCACTGGTTTCCGCGTCTCAGCTTGAATGACTGACAGTTGCCCGTAGGCCTCGATCAACTGCACCTTGAGCGTATTGGCATAGTAGGCCTGGGTCTTGCGGAGGCCCGCGGCCAGGGCTTCGACCATCACGTTCCGGGCGTGGAACTCCTTGGGGAGATCAATCGCGAGCATTTCCTTGCCCGCAGGCAACTCCACGGACTGGGTCAGGACGGGCCGGATAAAGGAGAACTGGGCGGCGCCATCCTGGAGGAAGGGACTGCGGGAGAATAACAGTTCGATGTCCATCGGGTAGAAGTTGAGCGTGCAGCCCTTGAGGTTGCGATAGTCGAGCCGGATGCGGCCCGCCTCGACCTGCATTTCCAGGGCGGGTTCAGTCGCCGCCAGAACTCCCTGGGTCTGGTCGCGGCTTTGCTGGTCGGCGGCGGCGGGTGTGCCTCCGGAGAGTTCGTCGAGTTGGGTCAGCAGTTGCGCGAAGCGGTTCTGCCAGCGGCTCACCCCTTCATCGGCGCGTGCCTCCGCCAGTTTGCGGGCGCCCTCGACGTCGCCGCGGTAGAGGGCAAGATAGGCTTCGAGGTAATCGCATTGCAGTTGCTCGGGCACCGCCTTGCGGTTGACGCGCCCGAACCAGTCGAGGGCCTCCTCGATGCGATCCTGCAGCGTCAGGTAATAGGCCACAGCCAACTTATCAACGTCGGTTAGCGTGGGTTTGTAGCGGAGCACCTTCATGAGGCGCTGGTATTGTTCGCGGAACCGGTTGTTCAGGATCTTACGGTGGGCACCGACCTGATGGGCGCGAGGGTTGACCAGCGGGGCGTATTCCAGGTGCTGGTAGGCCAGCCGCTCAACCGGCTCGAGTGCCAAGAGCGGCGATACCAGGTAGAGACCGCAGCGGTCAGCGAACGGCGAATGACGCAGGAAGGCGCGAATCGTCTCCGGGTCGTTGTGCAGGAGACCGTAGGACCACAACGTCGGCTGCCAGACGTGCCGGGTTTCCAGGAGCGAGGTGGCCTGTTTGAACCAGGCCTGGTCCTTCATGCGCCAGGCGATCTCGTTGAGGTCGAGGCGGTGGAGGTTGGCCTGGCCGAGAAACGCGAGGACTTCCTCCGGAGTGCCGTTTTGGGAGAGCCAGGCCCAGGAGGTCTTGTCAATGCGGGTAAGGCGCTCGACGACGTTGAACGTGAATGGGGCGGCAGCGGCGACCACTTTGTCGTTGCGGGCCACGGTCACCGGGTAATGCCGATATTTGCCGGTCGCAGGGAAGTAGAAATAGTACTCCAGCTTCTGCGCGGTGTAGGGCTCGAGCACCACATACACGCCGCGGGTGTAGAAGCCGCTGCCGACGGGCAGCGCGCCGATGGGGATCTGCAAGAGCACTTGCAGCTTCTGTCGCTGTCCGCTGGGGTTCGTCAGAACAACCTCCCCGCCATAGACGACGTGCGGCAGGAATTCCTCGGTGACGTACTGGTCGAACTGCTCGTTGTTTTCATGGCGGTAGCGGTCGTCGGCCCGGAAAAAATGCTGAGCGACCAACATGCCGCCCGGATCGTCGGCCTTGGGCGCTTCGCGGATTTCGCGGTGGAAGACGATCAGCGGCGAACCGGCCCGCAGGCTGTATTTCAGGCCGTCCAGCTTTTCCTCGCGCTGGCCCGATTTGAACGGCAGGTCGAGCACGGCCAGGGCGATCATCATCTCCGTGAAGTTACGTGTGGCCTGGGTAAAGGACTTCGACAGGAACGGCGTCTGGCCGTCGTGCCGGGCATAGTCGGCCCAGAAGTCGTTCACGGTCACCAGGTTGGCGAGCTGCTGCTCAATCGGCAGGTCGTAGTAGTTGTTCTCGGCCCACTCCTGGGTGCGATCCAGCTTCTGGAAGAAACGGCGCGCCGCCTCCCGTTTATTGCCTTGGGCGTCGAAGAACTCTGCCGCCGGTTCCTCGGCGAGCCGCGCGAGCTTGTCGGCCGATGCGGCGCCCCCCAAGGCCCGTTGCCGAAGCCCGAATTGGACCGGTGCCATGGCAGCGGTCTTGACCAGCCCTGCCGCCAGCTCGCTCCGGTCGGCCAGCACCAACTCGCTCCCCGCAGCCGTTGCCGGCGCCGGCGCCGCCGGAGCGGCGGTCGAGGCCGGGCGGTTCGCCACGCGTCCGAATAGGGCGAGCTTTTCTTTTTCGTCCTTATCCCGCCGTAGGTCCTCAACGAGCCGGCGCCCGCCGCCTTCCGTTTCCACCGCGCCGATCTGGATCGCGGTGTCGAAGCGGTGGTTGAAGTCTTCGATATTGGGCGGGATCAGGTCGCCGAGGTCGCGCACGTCACGGGTGATGGATTCCCGCTGATCGGCGAGGCGCCTGGCGAGGAGGATCTTCTCGACGATGTTGAGCCGGTTAAAACGCCAGGGTTCGAGGTAGTCCCTGAGGTCTTCGCCGAGCAGCCAGTGATCCATGAAGGTTTTGTCCTTTTTGTTCTTGAGGTAAGGCGCTATGACGGCGCGGAAGAACTCGGGGTCCTTGTGGTAGAGGAAGAAGCTCAGTTCGTGGCAGGCGTATTTGGAGTACTGGCGCAGCTTCTGCGGCTGGTCCAGGTCGGGCCAGTTAATGACGAAAGAGAACTCCTCCCAGGTCGGGTTGCCGCCGAGCGTGGCCAGCAGACGATAGGCTTTGGCTACGGTGTCGCAGGTCTCAAAGCGCGCGGTCGTCGCGTCGGCGATCGCCAGGCTGTTTGTGGTCGTGACGGCGGTGATGAGTTTCTGCTCGGAATAGGTCTTGGCCGGATCCAGGCCAGCGGCGAGCCGAAGCTCGCGGGTTTGGACGGGCGTGTCTTCGAGGGCGACGTTTTTCAGAACGGTGCTCAGCGGGTCCACGGCCAGGATGCGCAACTGCGGCTTGCCCTTCAGCTCAGCCCGTGGGATGCGGATGCGGCCCTCCTGGTCGGGCACCAGGTTCAACAGGACAACCGAGGGTTGTTTCAGGAAGTCGAGCGAGGCATAACCTTCAGGCGGCTCGGGGGCAGCAGAGGCGGCCGCCGCGCCGGGTGGCGCCACTGCGGTCGCCGGAGCCTGGGCCCCACCATAGGCCTTCCCCTGCTCGAGCACTTCCGCCTGAGTCTCGGTGTCGCGCAGTGCCCAGGGATTGAGCAGGAGGCCGGGCCGCTCGAGCATGTTGCCCGGGAACTTCCTGGCTGACTGGCGATCGATGATGTAGCGGTACTCGTCGCCGATGTCGCGACCAGACTCGTAAAATGTCGGGGCAGGCTGCCACTTCTGCTGCTGCAGAGCCGCCGCGCCGGTGAAGCCCAGCTTTGCGAAGACGTCGTAGGCCGGGAGGTAGCGGGTCGCGAAGACGTGGACGCGGGTGAAAGGCGTGCAATTCGCCAAACGAATTTCCACCGCCTGCGCCCCGGGCTCGACCGCGGCCACCTGCAAGGGCGCCAGGCGTGGAGGCTCCAACGCCCGCCGCGCCGAGATGGTAAAGCCATCCCGGTCTTCGCCTTGCGTCACGGCAATGGCAATCTCCTGGGCCTCGGGCTTGAGGTAGAGTGAGTAGTCGCCCGCGGGCAGGTTCCGCAGTTCGAGGAAACCGCCTTCGACGGCGAGGGCCTCGTGCCAGTCTCTGACGAACTGGCCGTTGCGAACCTCCAGCAGCGAGGCCTGGCGGAGCGGTTCGGGGCCGTCGAATACCAGCGGCACGCGCAACGTTTCGCCAGCACGGCCATGCAGCGCGGCCGGGTAAGCGCAGGCGCCGCGCGCCGTGAACCACTTCTGCTCCCGGCCTGCCGGCTCCTTCACACGGAACGACTCGAGGCCCGCAAGTTCCCCCAGCCAAGCGCGACCCTGGGCGTCCGTCTGCAGGGTGGCATGGACCTCGGGGCGGAATAGACGGTGCTTGAAAGCGCACGCGAGCGGTTCACCGGGAAGCGGCTCGCCGTTCTTGCCGCGCAATTCGACGATATAGCCCGCACCGGTGTAACTGACATGCAGGTCCTGAACCGCCTGGCTACGGTCGATGCCGTTGAGCGTGTAGGTCGCATTGCCGGCCAGGTCCTGCTTCTTATTCTGACTGACGTTTTGGATGCGAGCCTTGAGCGTAACCGTGAGGCTGACCGTGCTCTCGGGGACGAGGATCTCGCGGACGGTTTCGGCGTCTTCGCGCAATTCCAGGCCGGGGATCTCCTTTTCGGTCGAGATGCCCTGGAGGTCCACGGACTGAATCACCAGGCGCGGCTCCTCGAGCAGCTTGAGGCTGGTGGGGCGGCCGTTCACACGGAGGACGGGTCGGACTGCCACCTGCGCTTTTTCCCGGCGGATCAGTGACTCGCGGTCCACGTAGATGCCCGCGTTCAACTCGTAGTTCTCGGCGAGGTGGTTGAACCGCACGAAGGAGGCGAAGCCGCTTTGCCGGATGATGATCGTCTCGGGCTGAGGCTGGGTGCTGAATGGGACCAGGATCCGGCCGTCCGAACCGGGCTCAAACTCACGCCCACCCAGCCAACCCCGGGCGTCGGTAAACCGTCGGCCCGCTTCGTCGAGGACGGTGAAGGCGTGGCCGGCGGAGGTGATTTCCTGGAGCAGACCGAGCCTCCCCTTCTGCACCAGGGCACGGCTGCTCTTGCCGTTGCCGATGAGTTCGACGACGTAAGCGCCGCGGCTCTTAAGTTCCGGGAACTCGAAGGTGCGCGCGACACGGCGCTCGGGCGTCTCCTGGTACTGAACACGGCGCTCGGAGGAGGCTACCAGTCCGTCGAGATTGAGGGCCAGGTTCAGCGCTTGGCCGGTCTCGCGGTAATAATTGAAGGTGTTGATCTCATAGACTTTCACCAGGAGGGTGGGCACGTTCTTGACGAAGGCGGTGAGTTTCACGATGGCGTCGGCGCTGATGAGGTCGGGATTGTCAGGGGCAAAATCGATGTCCACCCGCTCCTTGAGGCGCCGGTATTCGTCTGGGGAGAGCAGCGGCGCCCACTGCTGAGGGTCGCCTACGCCGTTGACGATCTTAGACTCGGCGAACAGGCGTTTGAGGAAGTCGTCGCGGATCCAGGGGCGGTATTCGTCGTAGTTTGCGGCCTCGCGGAGGAAGTTCAGCAAATACTCGCGGATGAGCGGTTCCTCGTCGCCAATCGGAGGGCAGTAGGCGAGCCCGAACGCCTGGTCGAGCTGGGCCATGTAATCGCCCCGGGGAAGCTGCTGACGTATCTGGTCGGCCAGGTAGGGGACATTGCGCGGCAGCTTCACGTAGTCGAGGAAGCGGTCGTGGCTGTGCACGCCGTGCTTCTGGTCGTAGCGGAGGTGGTTATAGAGCACGTGCGCCTTAAGGGAGTTGTGAACGGGATCGAGCGTTTGGACAAACGTCCAGAGCCGGTCGAGGTAGGCCTCGAGGGCGGCGGAGTCGGTTTGCAAGTCCACCTCGTTCTCGGGGGCGAGCCGGGCGAGATACGTGTCGCGGAAGGCGACCTGGTTCCGCAGGCCCGCATCCTTGCGCAGCAACTCGTCCATCTGCGCCAACGTCAGGCACTTGTGGACTTCAAGGCCGCCGAAGCCGCGGCTGTCACGGTACTTCAGGTCAGCCAGGACTAGGTCCACCAGAGCCGGGTAGTCCGGCCGCTGTAAGCGCGCCAGCAGGTTGCGGCGCTGGTCGTCCGTGATTGGCTGGCCCGCCGCCAACTCCAGCCCGGCATTTTCGAGTCGCTCCAGGTTGCTCGGCTCCTCCGCCAGGACCTGCTTGAGCAGCGCGTCGGCGCTGATGAGGGCGTTGTCGAACCGGGTGGGAGCGTCGCTGCGGCGCTCACCGGTCTTGCGGGCGTGGTCAAAGTGAAGGTCCATCTGCTCCCGGAGATACTTCAGTGTCTTTAGCGGATCCTTGTCGTAGTCGAATAGGGCCTGGCGGTTGAGCAGCTCCCGCGCGGCGTCCGTCACCTGGCCGTTGCGTTCGCGTATCCAGCGGTCCATGACCTCCTGGAAACGATCCCGTTGGCTGGTGTTCTGGGCTTGCAGGGCGTGGTAGTAGAAGTAGTCGTCCGTCCCTGGGACCAGCTCCTTGAGCGCGGCTTCCCGGTCACCGGCCAGGCCGAACGTTTCGACGTAGCCGATTTCCTGGGCGGAGACACTCCAGCCCATCAGGGCTGTCAGGAAGAGGGTGCGGATGCAGTTTTGCCTATAGGTTGGCGTTTTCATATTCGTTAAGATGTCGGCTAGGTCTATTGTGATGGTCACGCGGGTCCGACGCGCAGTCGGGTTCCGAACTTATGACACGCGAACGGACCATTTCTTAGCAAGCCATCCGCCCGCCCGCCCGGGCGGCGCTTCATCTGACGGCCATGGAAAACATAAGCTCGTAAGAGTTAGACGGGAACGGCGAACAAGTGCTCCTGGGAAAACGGCACCGGCGCGCGGACATTCCTGTCCGCAGCAAGCCCCGAAAGTGAACGCGCTGCGGCTGGTTCCCAAGCCGGTTGGCACATCCAACGTTGCTGCGGACAAGAATGTCCGCGCGCCGCCTCGATGGCAGTGTCCGCCTGGCGTTCACCGAAACCGAAGTGTGGGCTGGTTGTCCAGGAGGATTACCCTGACGCTTGGGTTTGCGCCGTCCCTGCGATAATGTAACGTACGTTCATGGCATTAGGAAGTGCCTCATCGCTTCATACTACTTGGCGTGGCTGTGCTGGAATTCCCCGGGCATTTCTCGGGGAAGCACGAAGACCATTCTGGGGCCGTTTGTCAACAATACGAGGTTCTCTTTGCGGAACTTCCTGGTCTGAGAATCCCACCACTCCGGCTGCCCGGTCTGCAGGGCCTCAGTGAACCATACGAGCCGCTTGTCGGCGACCCAGGCAGCATTGTTGGTTCCCGGACCCTACACGGTGGTGAAGAAGTGGCACAGCCATCGCTTCGTCAATCACCCCCAGCTACACCTTTAATACCTCTTTAACGCCGTTGGCCGTCCATTTAATTGCCTGGCTCGCGCAGTGCGTGCGAGTTTTGCCACATGACCACCAAGTTTGGCCAACGCCGAAAAGCAAAAGCGCCCAAGGATGATGGCTTTCAGCTCCTACGCCGTTATCAGTTTTGAAGACACACAAAACAGAAGACTGAACTCACGCTACAAGACGACCTCTTCGATGCGTTCTTCTACTTCGGTCAGCGCTTCACAAGGCACTTGTTGACTCTGCTGCCTTCTTGAATCGCTTCACGTCAATACGATACTCTTTCACGCGCAGGCCCATAATTCGTTCGGTGATGCCAAGGGTGCGGGCTACTTCGGCCATATTGCCGCTGGTGCGCTTGAGTTCAGCGCAGATCATCTCGTGCTCCAAGCCGCGCAGGGCGCTTGCGAGAGTGCCTCCCGGCGGCTTTCCGTCCCGGCCGGGCATCTGCAAGGTCGGCGGCAAGTGATGCGCCTCGAGGGAATCGCCGGAGCAGAGCAGCACGGCGCGCTCGATGCAGTTTTCCAGTTCGCGCACGTTTCCCGGCCAGTGATACGCCATAAGCATGTCAATGGCAGCGGTAGAAATGCGGCGAATCTGCTTGCCGGCGCGTTTGGCATATTTCTCGAGGAAATGATCGGCAAGCTGCAGCAGGTCGGCCTTGCGCTCGCGCAGCGGCGGGATGTAAACCGGGAAAACGTTGAGCCGGTAGTAAAGGTCCTGGCGGAACAGGCCACTTTCCATCATCACTTCCAGGTTGCGGCTGGTGGCGGCAATGACGCGCACGTCGCACTTCTGAGGCACATTGCTGCCTACGCGTTCGAACTCTCGCTCCTGCAGCACGCGCAGCAGCTTCACCTGTGTGGGCGCGGTGAGGTCCCCGATTTCATCCAAAAAGATCGTGCCCTGGTTGGCCACTTCAAATCGCCCCTGGCGCATGGCGATGGCGCCGGTGAACGCTCCTTTTTCATGGCCGAAGAGTTCGCTTTCAATAATTGACTCCGGCAGGGCGGCGCAATTGAATTTCACAAAGACCCGGCTGGCGCGCCGGCTTTGCTGGTGGACCGCGCGGGCGACGAGCTCCTTGCCCACCCCGCTTTCGCCGCGGATCAGCACGGTGGTGTCACTGGGGGCGACCTGCTCGATATGCAGATAGACGCTGCGCATGGCGTTGGAGTTGCCGACCATGTGTTCGGGGCGAAAGCTGTTGGCAATCTGGTGTTGAAGCCGCTCGTTCTCGTGACGCAACTCCTCTAGCTTCTCCTGGGTGGCCTGCCGCAAGTGGACAGCTTGCGCCACGATGTGCGCAATCAGGGTCAGCAACCGCACATCGGAGGCCAGGCTGGTCCCCGACCGCGCGCAACGCTCGAGGCTCAACGTGCCCATGGTCTCCTCGCCCAGCTTGATGGGAACGCAAAGAAAAGCGGTGGCGTCGGAGGCAGCATCGCGGCTCTCCGGAGTGAACCGGTGACTAAAGTGTTCGTCCTTGGCGATGTCAGTGACCACTAACGCCTGACCGCTGAGCACGACCTGGTCCAGCAACGACCGCGCGTGCTGCCAGTAGTCGTCGGATGATTCGGTCCGCGGCAGGCCGAAAGTTTCGGCCACGACCACCTGGCGGTCACGGCGACTCACGAGGGTGATGGCGCCGCGCGTCATGCCGAACGAGTTGGCCATTTTCCGGAGCGTGGGCCGGATAATGTCCCCCAACTCCAGGCTGCTCTCCATCGTGCGCGAGATTTCGAGCAGCAAACTGAGATCCTGAATGACGCGGCACGAGTCTGCTGCCGCCTCAGACTCGACCGCGTTCTCTCGACCGGCCACCTGCTGGCAGCCGCGAGGACAAAGCTCCAGAACTGAATTCATCGCATCTACTGCTGATTCACCCAGAGCAGTCGTGGTGCCAGTTTGGAGCGCGCGCCCGCTACCTTCCAAAACCGTGGTACGCCTGCGTGTTTGCGGGGCCCCCGTGAACGGTCCCAGCACCGCGAGCGGAACTTAGAGACGAAAGCGGCAGCCGCGGCGGTGCAGCTTTTTAGCCAGCGTGCGCAATCAATGCTGGCCGCAGTCGCAATCCTTGAGCGAGACGTTTGTTGCTTTGACCATGGCCGTGACGACCTTGCCACGTTTGAGTTTCATGTTCTTAAGCGAGGCCGTAGTGATCACCGAGACAAGCTCGCCCGCCGGAGTGTCGAGAACGACTTCCGACATGACTTTATCCGAAGAGATCCGGGTGATGGTGCCTTGGATTTGATTTCGAATGCTATTTGGCATATTTGAGATTATAGACTCCGTCCAGGTTAATTGATAGCCTCGGCGCCTTGCTGCGCTGTTCGGATGCGAACGGCCTGTTCGACCGCAGCCACAAAGATCTTTCCGTCACCAAGCCTTCCGGTCCTGGCGCTTTTGACTACTGCGATTATGGCCGCACTCGCCTGCTCGTCGCAAACAACGACTTCGATTTTGACCTTCGGCAGGCAGTCCACCGAATACTCACTGTCGCGAAAGATCTCCGTGTGGCCTCGCTGCCGTCCGAAGCCCTTAACCTCCATGACGGTCAAGCCCATGACGCCTGCTTCGTTCAAGGCCCGTATCACCTCCTCAAGTTTATGGGGTCTGATAATAGCTTCGATTCGTTTCATAACCCAGAAAGCCTCCGGGTCATTTTGAAGTCGGCAACCAAAGCTCGCAGTTCTTCATCGGTGATGGCGCCTTTGCGGAAGACGGCGAAATGCCGGACCTCCTCCAACAGGGCGGACAAAGCCTCGCCGGGCAGGCTGAGGTTCAACTGCTCCAGTTTGTGGCCCAAGAAGCCAGTGCCGGAGTGGTGGCCCACGACCAGTTCAGTCGGGGCATGGCCAACTTCCTCCGCCGCAAACGGTTCGTAAGCACGCTGGTGGGCCATCATGCCGCTGCAATGGATGCCCGACTCGTGGCGAAAGACCGCTGAGCCCACAATGGGCTTGTCGGGGCTCAGCGGCCGGCTGGAGGCCTGAGCCACCAAATCGCTCAGCGTCGCCAACTGGCGAGTGTCCACGCCGCAATCCACATCCAGTGTTAGTCGAGCCGCCATAACCACTTCTTCAAGCGAGGCATTGCCGGCACGCTCGCCCAGCCCATTGACCGTGACGCTAGCGTAATCAGCTCCAACGGGCAGGGCGGCGATGGTATTAGCCGTAGCCATTCCCAGGTCATTGTGGCCGTGGAATTCAAGCGGCAGGGCGGGCACTTCCGTGCGCAACATGCCTATTAGCTCGCTGGTCTGCAACGGGTTCAAAAGACCGACGGTGTCGGCGATGCGCAGCCGGCTCAGCCCGGCTTGCTGCGCCGCCTGGGCAAACTCCAAGAGGAACGAGCGGTCGGCGCGTGAAGCGTCCTGGGCGCCCACCGATAAGGCGGGAAACACACCTAGGAAGCCTGTGGCCAGATCGCTCATGGTTCGCAGCACCCAGTCATGGTCCCGTTTCCAGGCGCGCAGGTGCAGCTCAGAAACCGGCAGCGAAAAGTGCGCTGCATGGACGCGACAGGCCGCGGCCGCTTCGAGGTCTTTGGCCACGGCCCGGTTCCAGGTGATCAGGCGCAAAGGCAGGCCGAGGTCGCTGATAGCATTGATATCGTCCCTTTCTGCAGGCCCCATGGCTGGAATGCCAATTTCGATTTCGCGCACGCCGGCGCGAGCCAGGGCAGAGGCGATGGCTTGCTTTTCGGCGCGAGAGAAGCACACGCCCGCAGCCTGTTCGCCGTCGCGCAGCGTGGTGTCCACTACGGTGATGGGAGGCATGGCTTATTCCTTGATTAGATATTCCTCCGCGACCCGGCCCTCCTCAAGGGCATCCAGGATGGCATCGATCGCTCCCTCGTTAATGCCTTGATACCAGTGGCCCGACGGGTAATCAATCATGACCGGTCCGCGAGTGCAGAGATTGAGGCAACCGGTCATAGCCACTTCAACACCATCGAGCATGCGGTCCTGGACTTCGTTCTGCAGGTACGACAGAAGCGCGATGGATTGTTTCTTATGGCAAATGCCCTGCGGCTCGCCGCCGGCACGGACGCTGCCGCAGATGAACAGGTGATGTTTTGGTTTAGTCATAGGCTTTGGAGTAATTGGGTTTTGGAAGGGTGCAAGGTTCAGGTCAGGATTAGTTTCCCGCCAGCAACCGTGAGCACCACCGCCAGGAGCCGTTTAATGGCCAGAACGGGGAAGCGGTGGCTGCCCAGGTAAGAGCCGGCGGTGCCGCCCACGGCGGCAGCAGCCAACAAGGGTCCCGCGACCAGTGGCAGATGCCTGGTGCTGCTCAGATTGCCGGCCAGGCCGGCCAAGGAGTTTACTAGAATGAACATGGCGGAGACGGCGGCGACAGACTTGGTCCCGGCCCAGCGCAGCAGAAGCATGAGCGGGGTAAGGAAAATGCCACCGCCAGTGCCGGTCAAGCCTGCCAGCAGGCCCAGGCCGCCGCCGGTGGCCAGGGCTGTGGGCAGAGGCGGGGACCGAAGCTGGTCGTCGGTAGAAGGCTTCACAAAGAAGCGGGCTGCGGCGGCCAGCAGCACGACCCCGACGAGCACCTTGAAGAGGCGCGTCGGGACGTTTGCACAGCCGCCCAGAAAAGCGCAGGGAATCGACAAGAGGGCCAAAGGCCAAAACAGACGCCAGCGGAAGAAGCCCGCCTGTGAGAACTGGTAAGAAGCGATGCACGCCACGGCGATGTTGAGGATCAGTGCCGTAGGCCTGATAACCGCCGGCGGCAGGCTGAACAAAGCCATCACGGCGATGTAACCCGAGGCTCCGGCATGACCGACTGAGGAATACAGCAACGCTACCAGAAAAACGGCGAGGGTCATTAAAGGCAGGTACTCGTGGTTCATAGCAATCTCAGCCGCAGCCCATACCATCGCCTTTGCAGCTCACGCCCATGCTGCAGCCTCGAAATTGACGTGCCAGGGCGGGTGGCACCGACTGGCCGGCGAACACCGCCGCCAAACCCTCTTCAATCAATCCTTCCATTTGCACGACCTTCAGCCCGGTGGCTTCCAGGATGCGGCGCGGGTTGGAGCCTGCGGCTGAAACCAGCAGCGCCTGGCAATCCTGAAGCGAGGTGGCGAGCTGCAGCCACCGATCATCGCCAGTGCCGCGTTCAGGAGCAGCACGCGTTTCGAGGTAGCGGAACCGGTTGGGTGCCTCCGGCTCCCGGCCGAAGATCAGGAACCGCTCCACCTCTCCCAGATGCTGGTTCACCAGCGCCCCTTCCATGGTCGCCACGGCGACATAGGGCCGCGATGAATCTCCGGAGCGGGTGGATTCCTGAATGAGCCGCACGGTTTCCTCGCTGTTGCCTTCGCCCACCAAGCCGGCGGCATCGGCGCGGCAGCGCGCGCAATGGGTCATTTGCGGCAAAAAGCGTTCGGACATCAACCGCACCCGGGCGACGGTTTTGCCGTCGGGCTGGCCCAGCGCATGAAACGGTGTATCCGCCACGGGCAGCAACGGCACGCAGTTCATGATGTCTGCTCCGAACTCGGCCACGACCCGGGCGACTTCGGGAATATGCGCGTCATTGACGCCCGGCAGGATAATGGAATTAACCTTCACCAGGATGCCGTGTTCCTTCAGCGATTGGAGGGCGGCGAGTTGCCGTTCGACCATCAGTTTGCCGAGCGCCTCGCCGCGGACCACACGCTTGTTGAACCGGCCCCAGGCATAGACGCGCGCGGCGATGGCCAGGTCAATGCCGTTGATGGTGATAGTGACGTGGCTCAGGCGCAATTGCGCTAGCGCCGGGATGTGCTCGAGCAACTCCAGGCCATTAGTGGCCAGGCAAAGCAGCATCTGGGGATAACGCTCCCGAACCAGCCGCAAGGTGGCGAGCGTTTCCTCGGCATTGGCCATTGGGTCGCCGGGGCCGGCGATGCCGACGACGGCGATGTTGTCGCGTTTCGCCGCCAGTCTCTCCAGATAGCCGAGCGCCTGCGGAGGGGTCAGCACAGCGGAGGTCACGCCGGGGCGGCCTTCGTTGACACAATCCATGCGCCGGCTGCAGAAGTTGCACTGCACATTGCAGCGCGGCGCGACCGGCAGATGCACCCGCGCGGTCTGGTGAGCGGCCGAACGGTTGAAACAGGGATGGCTCTGAAGATTGAGGGAAGGCTTGCTCACGATGAGAATAAAGGCCGAAACCCGAAGGCCGAAACCCGAAAGAAGGCCGAAGTCCGAAGCTCGAATTCAGCCTCGGCGCCCACACTCCAACCTCGGATTTCGGATTTCGGCCTTCCTTCTGCCTTCGGATTTCGGCCTTCGGGTTTATTCATAGGTAGCTATAGCCCACGCCGGAATCGTCCTGTCGGCGTTCGAGCATGGTGTTGACGATCTGATCGTACAACCGTTGTGCGCCGCGATAGCCGAGGTGCAGCACGCGTTGGCCGCCAAGGCGGTCGTGAATGGGGAAGCCCACCCGCACCAGGGGGGCGCCCAGCTCGCGCGCCACCGGGTAACCCTTGCTGCTGCCGAGCAGCAGGTCGGGTTTCAATAGGCGCGCTTGCTCGGCGATCTGGGCATGGTCAGCGCCCTCCAACATCACCCACCCTGAGGTATCCGCGTCGGTCACGACTTCCCGCAGAAGAGCCTCGAAGCCGCCTGGTTGGGAGCGCGGACATTCCTGTCCGCAGCAATGTTCATCTCCCAGGGGAGGCTTTGGATTTCCGCCGCCTTGACCAAGTTCCACGTTGCTGCGGACAGGAATGTCCGCGCTCCGGCGCCGCGCACCGGTCGCACAGAGCACGGGTTGGATTCCGATTTCATCGAGAAAGGAGGCCAAACCGATGACCAGGTCCGCGTCGCCATAAATCGCCGCCCGTTTGCCGAAGAGGTATTTGTGGCCGTCCACCATGGCGTCGATCAGCCGGCCGCGCTCGGCGTAAAATGGCTCCGGGAGCCGCTTGCCGCTGATGCGTTCGAGTTCGCCAAAGAAGCGGTCAGTCTCGCGCAGGCCGATCGGCAGGCCCAGCCGGACCCGAGGGACATTGAATTGCTTCTCCAGCCAGCCTGCCGCCGTCTGGGGCTTCGTAGCCAACGATCGGCCAAACTCGAAGGTGGCTCGCGCGCCCGGCATTTGGGCGATGGCTTCCAGCGTGGTGCCGCCCGCTTGAATACGCTGGTATTCGCTCCAGGTCTGGCCGTCGAGGGTATCTGAATAATCGGGCAGCAGCGTGGCGGGCAATCCCAGCGCTGCCAGGAGTTCCTTGAGGTGGCGCAAGTCCTCGGGAGAAACGAATCCGGGCAACAAATTGATTCCGCCATGCTGGGGAGCGGCCTTGGCGAAACGCTGCACGACCGAGAGTACGGCGGCGTGGAAGCCGTCCATGTGCGTGCCGGCATAGCTGGGGGTAGAGACATGGATCAGGGGTGGCGGAGTCCCTTCGGCGCTGCGAGTGAAGGCTTCCAGGATGCGCGGCACATCCTCGCCGATGGTTTCGGCCAGGCAGGTCGTCGCCACGCCAATCGAGGCCGGGCGGTATTGACGGGTGATATTCGCCAGACCGGCCAGGAGATTCTTCGCGCCGCCAAAGATCGTCTCCTCTTCGCTGAAGCTGGAAGAGCCAATATCGACCGGCTCTCGGAAATGACTGATGAGATAGCGCCGGATGTAAGTGGCGCAACCCTGGCTGCCGTGCAGGAAGGGCACGCAACCTTCCAGGCCGCTGAAAACCACGCACGCTCCCAGCGGCGCACAGAGTTTGCAGGCGTTGCGCGTGGCAGAAGCCGGAATCGGACCGGCTGCTGCTAAAGGATGTGCGGGGTTGGCAGAGATCACTCCAGCAACCTCTGTCACCCCTCTACCGCGGTTCTTTTCCCATGTGTCTGTCTTCGGCATTACGCCAGACCCCTTTGCAGAACTGATGCCAAGCCGGGCAGAAGGCGTCGCCGCGGTAGCCAGGGCTCGGAAAACCTCGAAAACCTGCCGGATTTCTCTCTAGCCATCGCTGCGGGGGGCTTTCACGTCCTGGACGGAATCCGACATTTTGGTGGCTTTGAGCCCGAGGAGCCACCGGGAGGTAGGGGCTGGGAAAGGTTGGTTTGTTTTCCGTCGCCTCATTTCTCCGCCCGTCCGACCGCCCGCGCAAGCCGCGAATCGCCCCACGTCCGCATCACGTTAACGCAAAGGTCAGCGACGGGAGCCAGCCGCCCCTGGCGTCGAGTTTGTGCCTACGCGAAGCGGCTGACTTCCGTTCGCTGGAGCGTTTTGTTCGCCTTTACGCTCGTTCCTTCTCTTTTCTCTCATTCATTTCGCGAAGCTCTTCGTGGATGGCATTCAGCCCGGCAATCACCTGGTTAAAGCCCTTTTGTAGGCAGTAGAAGAGTGCCATCACGAACAACAGAATGAAAAAAAGAACCACTCCGAGGAGGATAGTTATCATATTTTGGTTTTGGTCCGCTTGGTCTTACTGTGTTTCGATGGCGAACGATTGAACTCACTCGCGCCGCGCCGCTGACGTCGAACATGAAACAAGATCGTCAACGCGGCGTCGAGTGCAGTGATATGGTGTGCGCCTGACATGGGCGTGAACTGATGGGGTGAAAGTCCCCTATGTGTGAACACGGTTGTCGGGCCTTTCATAGCGAGAGGCACGATGGCCAAAACATTAGACCGAAGCAACTGCGGAATCGCGAGGTTCCGTGGGAAGGAAGCCACCGGTCAAAGCTGATGAGCCGACGAACAGAAAGACCATATAAGGTTGACGGAGCGGACAAGCTGGCACCACACAGCGCTGTCCGGTGTTCAGTTCCGGAGATAAATGGTCCGGTTGTGCAGCGAGAGTTCACGTTCTTACTCAGGGAGACCTGCCATCGCGCCCCGTCGGCAACGGCGGGAGCGAGGGTCAGCAATGGCCCCCGAGCGTTGGCAGGAGTCAGCCGAGGCCGTAGTACCGAGAGCAACGAGCCGGGTAACACCGGAAGGCCTCACAACTCGGGAAGGGCTGAACTTGGCAGGCAGAACACGACCATCGGTGGTCTTGTTCCCGGTGCGTTGAAGCCGACTGGCCGAGCACTGGGCAGCGATCATCGTGGCAGAGAAAGAGTGGCTGCTCCATCCGTCAGGACTGCCAGGAACCGCCGGACGCGGACCCGCATGTCCGGTGGTGTGGGAGGCGGGGGGAGAAATCCCCCCGCCGACCCGATTGGGCGTCATCTTACCAATCTCCGGTAGGCGAAAGCAAAAGCTGGATCTTTCCCGCCCGTGGAGTGAGCCACTGGTAGCCCGAGGAAGACTTGCAGAACGGCTCCGCGAGGCCAGCGGCCTGCTCCCAACTCGGCCCAGTCAGGATGACTTCGAAATCCGACAACCCCTGCCTAACAACTCCCCGGTCGCGCTCCCCACGGGTGAAGCGCAGGCGCGCGCCGTCCACGGACTCAACCGGACAAACCTCCTCAAGGCTCGCCTGCTGTGTGGTGCCGCTCGCCAGCGCCTCGAAGGTCTCTATGAGATGTTGCACGTCCGAACTGCGAAAGTCGTAGAGACGAACCATCGGGCAATCGTCAGCACCCTCTTTCAGAAAGTCGAGCTTCATTGCAAATGCTGCGCCGCCCAACTATTTGTTTACGCGGAAAGTCTTCGGCCTAAGTCCGGATTGGCCGACAAACAAGGAATCGTGTGCTCCGATTTCCATGGCGCCATTGAACGCCTGGGGGGCGGGGCTTTCAAGGCCTATTTCGCGAACGGCGGATCCACACGAAGGCCCTTCCGAACCTTCGTGTGGCGGGTGCGTGGTCATCGCCGGTTACGGCGTGGCGGTGATGACGGCTTCGTCGCTGGGGCTGCCGATTTCGGCGTCGCTGACGACGTAGAGGGCGCGGTATTCGCGGACTTCGGGTTTGCCGGCGACCAGCAAGGGGCGGTTATCCACATAGGCTGCGGCGGTGTCGCGGGCCAGGAAGACCGGAAGGGTGTCCCCCCACCCGCCGCCAGCCCCCTGGCTCATTCCCGCTGATAGGGCGGCAGTCTCGCCGGAGCCTCACCGGAGACTCGCCGGAGACTCCCCGTAGCACCTCTTATCGGCGATAAGAGGTGCTACGGGGAGTCTCCGGCGAGTCTCCGGCGAGGGTCCGGCGAGACCCGCACGCGGTACGGGGGCGGTGAGCGAGGGTATCGCGGGCGGCCTGATTAGGGTCATCTGGTAGCCTCATCACAAAGGTCTGAGCGCATCCCATTGGCAGCCAGGCACTTGCGGGGCCGACCATACTCTGCGCCTGGATTCCGCCAAATGGTTGCTGGCGGTTCAAATCCGTATCCCGGGCTCAGATCGTCTATCTGGGTCTATCTGTGGTTGTATTGAATTCTTACGGCTGAGGCTCGCTGGCGACCGTTCCACCTTTGGCGCGCCGGGGCACATACTTCCAGACGGGGCTGACGGCGGTGCCATAGACCTCGCGGGCGAAGTTGAGCATGCCTTCGAAGCCGGCCAGCGGGATTTTGCGTTCGTGGTTGTGATCGCAAAAGCCGACACCCAGTTTGTAGGCGATGGGCCGCTCCTTCACGCCGCCAATGAAGAGGTCCACATCGAGCTCCAGGATGAACTTGGCCAGCTCGACCGGGTTCGAGTCATCCACGATGACGGTGCCATTGTCGCAGATTTCCCGTAGCATGGCGTAGTCCTCGACATTGCCGGTTTGGGTGCCGGCAAGGACGGTCTTCACCCCGAGGGTGCGCAACGCCCGCACGAGCGAGAACGCCTTGAATGCGCCTCCCACATAGAGGGCCGCTTTCTTGCCGGCCAGTTTAGCGCGGTAGTTCTTGAGCTCAGGATGGACGCGTGCGATTTCGCGGCTCACGAGTGCCTGGGTCCGGGAGAGGATGTCTGGGTCGCCGAAGAACTTCGCCGCTTCGTAGAGCGCCGCCGCGGTGTCCTCCAGGCCGAAGAACGACACGCGGCGCATGGGGATTTTATGGTCGCGCTCCAGGAGTTTGGCCAGGTGGGTCATGGAGCCGGAGCATTGGACGAGGTTGAGCTTGGCGCCGTGGCAGCGGCGAAGGTCATCCACGCGGCCATCACCGGTAATCGTGGCCACGATTTGGATGCCGACCTCCTCGAAATACCGCCGGATGAGCCAGGATTCGCCGGCGATGTTGAAATCGCCCAGGATGTTGATCGAGTGCGGGCCGACGGCGGCGGTGGAACCGGTGCCCACCAGCTTGTAGGCGGCTTCACAGGCGGCCTGGTAGCCGGTCTTTTTGGTCCCGCGAAAGCCCTCCGAGGCGACCGCGATTACTTCGATTCCTTTCGCTTGCGCCACCTGCTTGCAGACGGCTTGGACGTCATCGCCGATGACGCCGACGATACAGGTGGAATAGACGAAGGCGGCTTTGGGTTTGTAATAATCAATCAGCGCGCCGAGCGCCTGTTTGAGCTTCTTCTCGCCGCCGTAGATCACGTCCATTTCCTGCAGGTCAGTGCAGAAGCTGTTGCGATGAAGCTGCGGGCCGGAGGAGAGGGCGCCCCGAATATCCCAGTTGTAAACGGCGCAGCCAATCGGGCCGTGGACCACGTGGAGGGCATCGGCAATGGGGTAGAGCACCACGCGCGAGCCGCAGAAGGCGCAAGCACGCTGCGTCACCGAGCCGGCGACGCTCTTGCGGTCGCAGATCAGCGGCGCGGCCGATTCGCCTTTGCGGTGAACCTGGCCTTGGCGTTGTGCGAGAATCTCTATCATGCGTCAGGATTTGGCCGGTGGTCGGAAAAGCCAGGAGCCGGGCGTGAGGTCGTCGCAGATAAGGCGGACCCGATAATCCCAAATTCGGAGGCTGAATTCCCTCAGGAGCCCGTAATCCGCGATCCTGTACGACACAGAGAAGAAATCATTGGCGCTATGGACCGTTACTTTCCTGGCGTTGCCAAACCTTGGGGCGCGGCCTTTTGGCTCCGGCCATTTTGGCTTTCGGGGACGGGGGTGAGCCGCGGGGTCGAAGTCCTTGGCCAGTTCCGGGCAGGAAAGCGCTCTTCGAAGCCGCTCCCAGAATGCGTTCTTAGTGGTCTGGGGCATAAGTTTGGTGACGTATTATGAGCCGCAAAGGCGTAGCGCAGACTTCCAAGTCTGCCGTATCGCCGACTTCCAAGTCGGCAGCGCATCGAACTCCGCAGGGCGTCCATGGGCGTTCCGGAGGTGCCCGCAGGTTTGGAAACCTGCGATACGGCAGACTTGGAAGTCTGCGCTACGTCGCCGTATTTGCATCCGCCAATTCATGCGGCCCCCGGCTCCTTCTCCCGGGCCAGACTTCTGATGGCTGCGCCCTCCACGCGGAGTACGACCCATTCATCAAGCTGGCGGGCGCCGAGACTTTGATAGAACTGAAGCGCGTTCGCATTCCAGCGTAGTGCGCTCCATTCGAAACGGCCACAGCCGCGCTGCGCGCCGATGTCAGCCACCCGCTCCAGCAAGGCCCGGCCCAGACCCCGGCGGCGATAGGTTGGCCGCACATAAAGATCGTCCAGCCACAGTCCGAGCCGTCCGACGAAGCTGGAGAAGGTAAAGAAATAGATGGCATAGCCGGCCAGTTCCTGGCCGCAGCGCGCAAGGAACGCCCCGGCGACCGGCGGGGAGCCGAACAGGGACTCGTGCAGTGAGTCCGCTGTGGCCTGAACCTCGTGCTCCAGGCGCTCGAATCGCGCGAGTTCGCGAATCAGCTCCAGCAGCGATGGAACGTCTGCTGGGGTCGTCGTCTCAATACTAAAGTTCATGGATTGCAGGGTCCCCATTCTTCAACGTAGCCCTTCATCATTGCACCAGCTCGAAGAACTCCTCCGGGCACTCGCGGTCTTTCTTGTCGAGCAGCGCGTCGGTCATGGCCGTCACCAGGCGCATGGCGCCGCGGTAGCCGATGCTGGGGAAATAGCGGTGGGCTGCGCGGTCCAGGATCGGGAACCCGAAACGCACAAAGGGCAGATGCCCCTCCGCCCGGGCGATGTACTTGCCGTAGGTATTGCCGATGAGCAGGTCCACCGGCTCGGCTTTGATCCACTGATGGAGCGTGAAGAGGTCGTCGGCGGCGTGCACCCGAACTTCCGGCACATGGGGGCCCACCAACTGTTGGATGTTCTCCTCGAAAGCTTTGCCGGACGTGCCGGTGACGACATACACCGGGCGCATGTCCAGCTCGATGAGGAAGCGACAGAGTGGCAGGACATGATCCGGATCACCAAAGACCGCAACACGTTTGCGGTGCAAGTACTGGGACATATCGCTCATGAGGTCCAGGAGCTGGCCGCGCTCGCGGTTAATCGAAGCGGGCACCCCCACCGACGCGAGGCGCCTCAGAGCATCCACGTAACGGTCAGTCGCGGTCAAACCGATCGGCAACTCAGCCATCTCGTAGGGCACTTCGCACTTGGTTTCCAGTTCGCAGGCGGCGTTTTCCGAGGCCCAGAATCCCAATCCCAGCGTCGCGAAGCTGTCACCCGTGCTCCGGATCTGTTCCACGGTTGCCCCGCCTTTGGGGTACATCTCGAAGTGCCCGATTTGTGGTGTGTCCAGCACATCCGACGTGTCGGGAAACATCACGCACTTGATCCCCAACTCGCCAGCGATGCGCTTGAGTTCGCGCATGTCGGCCGGATCCAGGTAACCGGGCAGCAGGTTGAGCTGGTTGCGGGTGGCGCCGCTCTTTTCGCTCAGGTACTTCACCATCGCGGTAGTCATGTTGGCGAATCCGGTGACGTGGGAACCGACGAAGCTGGGCGTATTAGCATGGATCAAGTGCTTGCCGGCACCCAGCTTTCCTTCGTCTCGGAACTTCTTGAACATCATCGGGATATCGTCCCCAATGACCTCGGAGAGGCAGGTCGTATGCACCGCCACCACGTCCGGGTTGTAGATGGTGAAGATGTTGGTGAGCGCGGTGGTCAGGTTGGACAAGCCGCCGAAAACCGAGGCACCCTCAGTAAAGGAGCTGGTCGTGGCCATCACCGGCTCCTTGAAATGGCGCGTCAGGTGGCTGCGATGATAGGAGCAACAGCCCTGGGAGCCGTGGCTGTGCGGCAGGCAGCGGTGAATGCCCAGCGCCGCATACATGGCGCCGATGGGCTGGCAGGTCTTGGCCGGGTTGATCTTCAGCGCTTTGCGCTCGACATAATTTGCGGTGGTTCCGTTTAGCATGGGACTTATGGGAAGTTTAGGACGAAAGTTCTTACGACTTACCCCTCCAACGGCATCGGAGCGTTACTGGAACGCCGGTAGCTTTTTAAGGAGCCGTTGCCATTAACCTTCTTCTCGCGCGGGACGAACACCGGCCGGGCGCTCACCTGCGGGTTCTTTTCCCAAGGCGGCATTACGTGCTTCCAGACCCGGCTGTTGACCATCCGATCTATCTCCCGGTAGAAGTTCACCGCTCCGGCGAAAGCCGCATAAGGCCCACCGTAGTCGTAGCTGTGGAGCTGTTTGCAGGGCAAACCCATCTTTTCCACTACGAACTTCTCCTTGATGCCGCAGCAGACCACATCCGGCTTGTAGAGCTCGATGAGCTTGTCCAGCTCGTGGTGGCTGATGTCGTCGATGACCAAGGCCTCCTTGTCCATTTGCCGCATCATGCCTTCGTAATCGGAGAAGTTGAATCCGCCTTCTCGCAGCGCCTCGATTTGCTCGGGCGTGCGGCGCGCGCGGTGGCGGCCCGGGTCCGCAGTCACCGTGATCTCCTCGATGTTGCGGCTGTCGGCGTCCACTTTGACGCTGGGCAGCACCTGGCGGCCTTCGTAGTCGTCCCGGTGGGCAAACTCATAGCCGGCGCTGACCGTCCGCATGCCGATATCCTTGAACAGGTCCTGGTAATGGTGCGCGCGCGAGCCGCCGACGAACAAGGCAGCGGTTTTGCCCTGGCAGCGCGTGGTCACTTCCTCGCGCACTTGTTTTAGCGCCGCCAACTCCTGGGCAATGACCATCTCCACCCGGTCGCTCAGCGCCTTGTCGCCGAAGTACTGTGCGATCTTCCGGAGGGACTTGGCTGTGGATTCTGCGCCGATGAAATTCACCTTGGTCCACGGAATGCCGTATTTGGTCTCCATCATTTGAGCCATGTAGTTGATCGAACGGTGGCACATTACGCAGTTCAGATCGGCCGTGTGGCAGCGGGTGATTTGATCATAGCTAACGTTTCCCGACAGCGTCGCCGTCACCGTGATGCCGCACTTCTGGAGCAGGGCGTCGATCTCGAAGGCGTCCCCGCCGATATTGTATTCGCCGAGGATGTTGATGCGGTATTGGCCTTCGTCCGGGGTGTCGTTCAGGCCGACGATGTTCTTGAACACGCCATTGTTGGCGATGTGATGACCGGCGGACTGGCTGACGCCCTTGTAGCCTTCGCAAGAGAACGCAAAGACGTTGATGCCAAGCTCTTCTTTCGCCTTGCGCGCGACGGTGTGAACGTCGTCGCCGATCAGGCCGACGGGACAGGTCGAGTAGATCGAGATGGCTTTGGGCTTGAACAGCGCATAGGCCTCGCGAATGGCCGCCGCCAGCTTCTTCTCCCCGCCAAAGACGATGTCCTCCTCCTGCATGTCGGTGGTCATGCAGTATTGCATGAAGTTGGTTTGGCCCGGCGCGGGCCGAGCCAGGTTCCGGCGCGTCATCCAGGAGTAGTAGCCGCAGCCCACCGGCCCGTGAGTGATATGCACGATGTCATAGATTGGCCCGATGACCACCCCGCGGCAGCCGGCGTAAGTGCAGCCGCGCTGGGTGATTATGCCTGGAATCGTCCGGCTGTTGGCCGCAATCTCGGCGGGTGCGGCCGGGTCGTTCACGACTATCTGCTTGTCCCGCTTCTTGCGCGTCTTGGGCGGGTAGATCTTGAGCATTTCCTCTTTCACTTGCGCCGGGGCGGGAAAGGACTTATTCGTCTCTGGAGTGGTCGTATTCATAGTAGTCACAAGGCGTCTTCGCCACATTCTGCCGTGCGGACCCGCGCCGCTTCCTGGAGCGGAAGGACGTAAATCTTGCCATCGCCGGACTCGCCGGTCTGGTTAGCCTTCACAATGGCCTGCACGGCGGTTTCGACCTGGGCGTCGGGCACCATCACGCAGACCGCGCGCCGAGGCATCAGCCGCGGATAGCGGCCCAGCAGCGCCACGGCTTCCTCATTGCCTTCGGCCGCCGCCGCTAGAAGCTGAGGCTCGATCTGACCGCGCCCATGGCCCAGAACCGGGAACACGTGCAGGGCAAAGACCTCGGCGGCGGCTAGCGCCTCTTTCGTGGCCTGGACCCGGCTGGGTTGAATGATGGCAAAGACTTCTTTCACAGTGGCGCTGGGTTGATCACATCCTTCTCGCCGGTGCGAATGGTGTAGGCAGCGGTTACGGGGCTGACAAAGATCTTGCCGTCGCCAAACGCGCCCTTCTCGCCGGTGCGCGCCGCCTTCATGATGACGTCGCACGCCATCTTCCCCTCCGCCTCAGGCACCACCAGCATTAGCATTTCCTTCGGCAGATCGTCGTAAGTGAGGCTTCCCACTTTGAGACCGCGCTGGCGTCCGCGGCCAACAATACTGAACTTTGACATCGCATAATAATTGGCATCCATCAGGGCGGAGATGACTTCGGGGGCCTTCTCCTGCCGCACTATTGCTCGAATCATGATCATCGTGTTCTTCTTTCTCTGCGAGGAGGTTGCGTCTCAGTTCAACAGGCCGAAATCCAGGAGCAGCTTCTCCAGTTCCTCGATTTGGAGCGGTTTGGGCACCACCTTCATATCATTGCCATCAATCGCTTTGGCCAGCGTGCGGTACTCATCCGCCTGGGTGCATTGTGGATTCCACTCGATGACCGTTTTGCGGTTGATCTCGGCGCGTTGCACGTCGTTGTCGCGCGGCAGGAAATGGATCATTTGCGTGCCCAGGCGGCGCGCAAACTCGGCGATCATCTCACGCTCATTATCCACCTTGCGGCTGTTGCAGATCAGGCCCCCGAGCCGGACGGCGCCGCTCTGGGCAAACTTCAAGATGCCCTTGGAGATGTTGTTGGCCGCATACATCGCCATCATCTCGCCCGACACCACGATGTAAATCTCCTCGGCCTTGCCCTCGCGAATTGGCATGGCGAACCCACCGCAGACTACGTCGCCCAGAACATCGTAGAACACATAGTCGAGTTCGTAATCGTCGCTATAGGCGCCCAATTGCTCGAGCATGTTGATGGAAGTGATGATGCCGCGGCCGGCACAGCCCACCCCGGGCTCGGGCCCGCCGGACTCGACGCAACGGCAGTTCGAGTAACCCTTGCTGCAAATGTCGGCCAGTTCCACGTCCTCGCCCTCGTCCCGCAACGTGTCCAGCACACTGCGCTGGGCAAGGCCGCCCAGCAGCAGCCGCGTTGAGTCGGCTTTCGGGTCGCAGCCGACCACCATCACCTTCTTACCCATCTCCAGAAGGCCCGCGACTGTGTTCTGTGTGGTGGTGGACTTGCCGATGCCACCTTTGCCATAGATTGCTACTTTTCTCATGATTTCTGTATGTCGTGTTTCTTATGCTGGCCGGTTCGACCGGCGCGTGCTGTTCTCCCTAACGCAATCCCGATGCCAAGACGATTTAGGCCGGTGATTGGGACGCGGAACGTTGCGGGCAAACCGTCAGAACCATGGAAAATCAGGGCTTTCCTGCCTCGCGAGTGCTTCAGGTCTGAGAGAAGGCGCGAGTGGTCGGACCAGCAGCGGCCTCTGGTTTCCCACCGCGAAGTAGGAGCAGCCCTGCCAAGGCTACGCCGATGTAGGAAAACTCAGCGGCTGTGAGTAGCGAGAACTCCATCCCGGGTCCGAACTCCAGCGCCGAAGGGACAATCTCCAAGATGGGCGGAAACCGCGTGTGGGTTGGGTGCGAAATTAAGATTGGAGCGCGCCCCGCGTAAAGCGCGGCAACTCATCCAGGTAATCTCCCATTCGGCTCCCGACGCCCCGTTGATACTTTCTTAATGCATCCGGCCCCGCATTTAATTACGCCGCTCATTTAATCCGTGCCATCGTGGTCCCATGACATCGAATGCCCTATGTCCGCTCGAGCAGGTCACCTGTTGCCGCACCGTGCCTGAGCACCATGATCCGGTGGAAACCGATGGCGCTCCCTTTCGCCCAGGGGAGACGCTAGACGGCCGCTTTCTCATCACCGAGATCCTCAGCCGCAGCGGTATGGGCACAATTTTTAAGGCCGAGGACAAACAGCAAGGCAACCGGCTCGTGGCCCTGAAAGTGCCTCACTTGGAGTATGAGAGCGATCCCAACTTCTTTTCGCGATTTCAGCGTGAAGAGCGGATCGGCCTAGAGCTAAGCCACCCCTTCGTCCTGAAATTCATCCCGGTCAAAGATAAGAGCCGGCCCTACCTCGTCACCGAGTATCTGAAGGGCTGCACCCTGGCGCACCTGCTCAAGGCGATGCGGCCGTTGCCGGAAAAGGACGCGCTCAAGATCGCCAGCCTGATTTGTCAGGCCTTGCAGCACATGCACGACCATGGAGTCATTCACCGCGACCTGAAGCCCCAAAACGTGATGATTTGCTGCGACGGGACCATTCGGATCATGGACTTCGGCATCGCGCGGGATGACAGCTCACGGCGGATCACGCATCTCGGTAACTCATCCTCGATGGGCACTCCGGACTACATGGCGCCCGAGCAGGTAAGAGGCAAGCGCGCGGACAAGCGCACGGATATTTACAACCTTGGCGCCGTCCTCTACGAGATGCTTACAGGAGAAATTCCTTTTCCAAATGAGAATCAGTGGGTTGCCCTCAATGCTCGCGTCACGGGCGACCCGGTCGCCCCGCGCAAGCTCAATCCCGGCTTGTCGCCCCAGGCCGAGGAAATCGTTCTGCGAGCCCTCCAGCGCGATCCCGCCGAGCGTTATCCGACGCCCGCGGCCATGAAGACCGAACTGGACACCGCCGAGCACGTTCGCGTGACGGGCCTGTGCGATAACTTGCAAGAACCTACTTCGTGGAAACCGAGTTTGTTTCAGCGCCCGGCCGTGCTTGCGGTCGCGCTGATCGGGCCCCTGACAATCGGGATTATTGTAATGCTGGTTTTGCTCCTCCGCCAGCACTCCGGTCCGTAAAGCACCGAGGACCGCTCCCAAACCTCTCCCGGAAAAGGATAAACGCGGGCTTGCTTTGCTGGCTCGGCATCGCTGGCGAAGATAGTCTCCTGTGGGCAAATAGCGACACTAATCTTCCGAATTACGACCAGCGGCCCGCAAGCGCATTCCCCAGCGAAATCAGGCGATTTCGCTCAACGCCACTATGCCTTTTTTCGCATGGCACAGTCGTTGCTTAATGAGTGGCAATGACCAACGAAACTTCAGGAAACTCTAAATCGGGTGGTGGAAACAAATCCACCACGTCTAAAGCAACATTGGGATTAACCGGCCTCACGGTCAACGCCATGGCGCTAATCGCGCCGGGGGCCTTTTTGTGGCTGACCTTTCAGATGCAGTCGCTGTACGGCGCGCCGATGGCCGGGAGCGCCATGTGGTTCGGCATCCTGGGGGCGCTGTTGCTTTGCTTCGCCACAGCGATTAGCTATGCCGAGCTATCGAAGCTCTTTCCGGGCGCCGGCTCGTCCTACTTATACGCCGAACAGGCGTTTCTCTCCAAGACCAAGGCGTACCGGTTCGCGCGGATCGCGAAGTTCTTCACCGGTTGGGCCAGTCATTTGTACTATTGGGTTTATCCGGGTTGCATGGTAGGCGTGACGGCGATTCTGGGCGGGTACCTTGCCGCCCAGGTCTGGCCGAACACGTTCAGCAGCACGTATAACAGCCCGCTGTTCATGTTCCTATTCTGCATCGTTTTCGCACTGGGGGTGGGGTATATCGCTTTTCGCGGCGTGAATGGTTCGACGGGCGTCAACGTCGCTATCAATATCATTCAAATAAGCGCTTTGATTGTGTTCTCGATCATCGCTATCGCTTACCGCACGAGCCACCCGGAGGGTTCCGCGGCGATACACTTATCCAACGGGACGGCCATTAATTACAATGTGGAGCAGGTCAATGTCGTGGACGACAAAGGGAAACCGGTGCAGGACACGTGGGCGGACAGCTCGCCCAAGACCGATGACAAAGGCCAGCCGGTGTTCAAGCAGCAGGACCGCACAGTGGCCAAGGACGACTTGGACAAGGACAAGAACAAGGACGCCGCGGTATTGGGAGCATTGACTGCGATGGGGCTGGGCGAGGGTGACCCGTTTCCGGCCTGGCAGAAGGACGAGTCGGTCAAGCTTAAGCTCAATAAAGATGGGTATGCCATAGCGGAACCGTTCACCATCAGTTACAAGGATGCCGTCACCGGCAAGGCGGGCGATCCAAAGAACCCGCTGACATTCAATAACCACGCCACGGCCGGCTCGGTCATCGCGCCGCATGGATTCAGTTACATGTTCATCCAGGCTTGCATCGCCATTCTCATACTGGTCGGCTTCGAGTCGGTCACCGCGATGGGCGAAGAAGCCAAGAACGCCAAGCGCGACGTGCCTCGCGCGGTGCTGCTCTCGCTGGTGATTCAGGGCGCCTTTTGCTACCTGTTCGAGTACTTTGCCGCGAACTACTTCCTTAACAGCGGCTACACGTTGTCAAATGCCGGAGCGTCAGGCGCGCCGCTGGGGGATATGATGATAATCACCGGCACCTGGTTGTTTGGCAGCGCCGCGGCTGGAAAGGCGTTCATGCTGGTCCAGGCGGGCACCGTCTTCCTGGCGTTGATCGGCACCACTTTGTCCTGCATCAACACCGGCGCGCGGGTGACTTACGCGATGGGCCGTGACGAAGAAATGCCGTCTCACTTCGGCCTGGTGCATGGCCGGACGCTCTCGCCGCACCGCGCGATTTGGACGCTGACGGTAATCTCGATTGTCATTGGGATCATATCGGTGGTCGTTTATCTGGGCGGGCAATCCACCGACCTTGCGGCTTTGGACAAGCATAACTTCTGGTACAGTTTCGGCCTGTTTGCGCCGCACACTTATACCTGGCTGCCCAATACCTTGCTCATCATCACGCTCATCAGCAACTTTGGCACGTTCCTGCTCTACATGACCACCTGCGTGATTGCGATTGTGGCCTTCAAAGAGCACCACACCTTCAACGGGTTCAAGCACTTCGTCGTGCCGGTGTTCGGCCTGGTGGCGAACCTGGTTTGCATGTTGTTCTACCTCGTCGGCCCATTCTTTGTGCCGGGGATGAGCAAGAAGGAGCCTTACATCGCCCTGGCAGTGGCGGCGGTGTGGGGCATCTACGGAATAATTTACTTCAAGAAACGAAGTGCACACGTCGGCAAGCCGATGTTCCTCCAGGAACGGCCGGCTTATTGACGTTGACCAACGGGAAAGGACAAAACGCATAACTGGACCCGGCCCTTTTAGGAGGGGGGCCGGGTTTGTTTTCATGCGCGGGGACGCGAGGGATGAGAGCTCAGGATAAGGGTGTCTTCCAGCTCAGCCGGCCAATCCATTACTCCAATCCGCCCGCGCGGCAGCGCGCTGATGGCGGTGCGCTGCAATGCGGTCTGGATTGGAACCGGGATCAAGTTTAAGCTTAGTGCCAGGACATGAAAATCAAGTGCTACCAGGTGTCGAGCGCAGGACCCGTACGCGACCACAACGAGGACTTTCTGCTTTTCTGGGAACCGGAGGAGTTTGAGCAGCTCCAGCAGGCGGGGAGCATCGCGATCGTGGCCGATGGGGTTGGGGGCGAGAGCAACGGCGAAAAGGCGAGCCGCCTGGCGGCGGAGACGGCGTTATCCGCTTTCAAGGAGGCCAAGCCCGACGCATCCGCCACCGCTCTAATTCGCCAGATATTCGATGCGTGCGCGGCCAGAGTTTTCCAGGCGGCCCAGCATGAGGGGCGCATGGCGACGACGTTGCTCGTGTCGCTTTTCCGCCACGACAAAGCCACGATTGCGCATGTGGGAGATTCGCGGGCCTACTTGATTCGCGGCGGGAAGATCAAGCGGCTGACTACGGATCATTCTTACACGGCGTTACAGGTGAAACTGGGCCTGCTGCTGGAGCGCAATGCCATGACCAGTCCGCACCGCTCGACCCTGACCCGCAGCATCGGCTACGAGCCGATTTGCCATTATGATATCGCGACCCAGGCCCTGAGCCAGGGAGACCTGATTTTGCAGTGCACGGACGGCCTTTACGGATACATTCTGGACGACGAAATCCTGGACGCGGTCGTCAAATACCATCCTGGTGAAGCCTGCAAGCGCCTGCTCGCCCTGGCGGAGCGGCGCCAGGTGAGTGACAATGTTTCAGTCCAGATCGTCCAGGTGTGGGATGTGGACCGCACCAAGACAACGTATGCCGGGGCCGACAAGATGCGCGGTAGCCAAGGCACTGAATTGGGCGTAGGGACCGTGCTGGATGACCGGTTCGAGATTACCGACATCATTGCCAAGAGCGGGATGGCCTCTTTGTTCAAGGCGAATGATCGAAAGACGGGCGAGGCGGTGGCCATCAAGGTGCCGTATTTGCAGATTGAGAGCGACCCCGCCGGGTTCGACCGGTTCCGGCGCGAGGAGGAGATTGGCCTCCAACTGAATCATCCCCACATTCTGAAAATCATCCCGGTGGAGAACAAGAGCCGGCCATACCTGGTCATGGAGTACCTTGAGGGCCAGACGTTGAGCGAATTGCTCAAGAGTATCCGGCCTCTGCCCGAACCGGACGCGGTCAAGATCGCCAGCCGGGTTGCCGAGGCGTTGGAGTATATGCACCAAAAGGGGGTAGTTCACCGAGACCTAAAGCCGCAGAACATCATGCTGTGCAACGACGGCACCGTTCGAATCATGGATTTCGGCATCGCGCGATCGCAAGGGTCCCGGCGGCTGACTTTCGTCGGGTTCACGCCGGCGATGGGCACGCCTGACTATATGGCCCCGGAGCAGGTGCGCGGCAGCCGCGGAGACCAGCGCACCGACATCTATAGCCTCGGGGCGATGCTCTATGAAATGGTCACGGGAGAACCGCCCTTCGGCGGGGACAGCGCCTACGTGATCATGAATGCGCGGGTGACGGGCGATCCGGTGGCGCCGCGCAAACTCAACCCGAAGCTCACGCCGGTGCTCGAAGAGATTATCCTGCACGCCATGGAACGCGACCCGAAGCGGCGGTATCAGTCCGCGGCGGAAATGAAGCGGGAGCTGGATGATTACGAGATCGTACAGATGACGGACCGATGCACGCGCTTGCAGGCGCCGCAGATTTGGAGGTCACGGTTCCGGATGCTGCCGATGATCGTCGGCATCGTGCTGCTGCAGGTGGTTTTGTTCCTGATACTGCTGTGGTACTTTCGTAAGCGATGACTGGGCGGAAGACCTCGCTCGCTGGTTCACGAATATAGGGGTGGGGTTGTGGCGGGTGATGGGGCCCGGTGGCAGGACAAGCGGGGGAATTGCCAGGAGCAGGCGTGGAGCATGCCACCAGGTCGCGTGGCAGCCTCTATTATTTCTCTATTACTCCTCTATTACTCCTCTATTCTCCCTCTAGTCCTGATCGTGGTTCTCCCCTCCAACCTCGGAGGGGGACCGGATAGTGGCGGGGAGCCTGAGGCACCCCAGCCAAATCCTGGTCGCTGATGATTAGACGTTCGCCACCCCTGTTTTGATTCACCGGGTGGCCCGAATTCTTGCTGGGTCGTGGTTAACCGAGACGCGGTCAGGAACTGAACTGGCGGTGCTGCTGGAGCTTTTCCAAGGTGGCTGGCGAAAGGGGGGCCTGGCGATAGACGGGCTCCCACATCGGCTCGGCGCTGGTGGAGCGGTGCGCGCGCTGAAGCCAGCGGCGGTCAAGCGGTTCGGCGATGAGATTGAGAGAGTTCGCGGCGATGGTGGTTTCCTCTTTCTCTCCAGTGGCATGGCCGACGCCGACATAAAAGCCAGCGAGCAGCAGCGTCACGCGGAGCATGGTGCTGCGGGAGTAGGTCGGCAGGGCACAGGGGCGGTCGGAGGCGAGGAGGCGGAAGAGGTTGGAGAAGAGGGGCTGCGTCCACATGGCGGGGTTCGTGGCAGGGGAGAAGGCGTCGAACATGATCACATGCGGCGGGGCGAGGTTCCGGGCGGCGGGCTGGGTGAGCAAGGCGGGAAAGTCGGCCAGGTGCATGTCCCACTTGACGGATTGCGGGTCGTCCTGGAAAGAGCAGTGGCGGTCGCGCAACAGAAGGTCGAGATGCGGTTCGTAGCTTGCGAGGTAGCCGAGTGCGTCGCGGTGCTGGAGGGCGAAGCCAAGCGGGTCGAGGGTGTGGTCGAAGCTCAGGAGGTGGATCGCGCAAGGGACGGCGCGGGTCGAGCGCAGGGCGGTGATGGCGTTGGCGGCGGCGCCGAGACCGACATCCCACAGGACAAATTCGCCCGAGTGATGCTGGAGACGCTCGACCAGACGGAGTTGGCGGACATACAAGGCCTCGGCTTCGGCAACCGGACCGACGACGGGATGGAAGGTTTCGTGGTGGGCGAGGGAATGGACGCTGTGGGCGCCATTGGCGAGCTTAACGATTCGGTATGCGGCGGCGGACGGCACGGAGGGAATCTCGGGCACGGCAGGGCGAAGGCCAAGCTCAAAGCGCGGGGGCGGATTGCCGCGATATCGCACAGCGCGCCTGGTCCGCAACCGAGAATAGCCGATCGCCAATAGCAAATAGCCGATGCGCGAATGCATAAGCAATCTTCGCAGGGTGCGAGGATATTCACAGATAGGGGTACGGAAGCGGCCAGGCGCGTGAAGCGTTTGGGGTGCGCGGAGCTTGTTCGCGGTTTCGAGAGGTGCGGCGCGGGCGGACAGCGGGAGCAAGCTCCGCGCACTCCAAACGCTTCGCGCCAGTCGGTGGCGGGTTCGCTGCGCTACGGAGCTTGGCGCTGCAGGCGGGCGGCGACTTTCTCGACTTTGCGGAAGACGCGGAGGAAGTTTAGGCTGGCGAGCTTCTGAATGTCCTCGCGGGTGTAGCCGCGGCGCATGAGTTCGGCCAACAGCGCGGGATAGCAGGATACGTCCTTGAGGCCGTCGGTCGTGCCTTCGAACCCATCAAAGTCCGAGCCGATGCCGACATGGTCTATGCCCGCGACCTGGCGCATGTGTTCAATGTGGTCCGCCACGTCGCTGAGGCTGGCTACATGGAGGGCGGGATGCTTTCGGCGCCAAGACGCCAAGGCGTTTTTGTAGCGGGCTGAATTCTCCGGGTAGAGCTTGCATAGGCGCGCCTTTTCGGCTTCCGCTGCGGCCATGGCGATGCGGGCCCGCTCCGTAAGATAACCGGGCAGGAAACAGACCATCACCACGCCGCCGTTGCGGGCGGTCGTTTCGAGCACGTCGTCAGGGACGTTGCGCGGGGAGTGGCACAAGGCCCAAGTGGAGGAGTGGGAGAAGATGACCGGGGCCTGAGTGATCTTCAGGGCGGCGCGCATGGTTTCGTCGGTGACATGCGAGAGATCCACCAACATGCCGAGACGGTTCATCTCGCGCACGACGTCTTCGCCGAAGCGGGTCAGGCCGTGGTGCTTGGGCTTGTCGCCGGCGGCATCAGCCCAATCGGTGTTCCTGACGTGGGTGAGCGTCATGTAGCGCGCGCCGAGGTCGTAAGTCATGCGCAGCACGGCGAGGGAATTGTTGATCGAGTGGCCGCCTTCCATTCCAATCAGGGAGGCGATCTTGCCCTGGCGATGGATGCGCTCGATGTCGGCGGCGGTGAGGGCCAGCTCGAAGGTGTCGGGCCAGCGCGCGACCATCCGGTGGACGACATCAATCTGTTCGAGCACGGCCTGGACGGCGGAAGGGCCGGGGGGAATCGGGGGAACATAAACCGACCAGAATTGGGCGCCGACGCCGCCGGCGCGCAGGCGGGGAATGTCCGTGACTACCGGCGGGTGGAGCTTGCTGTTGTCGCGCGCGAGGTTAATCGCGCTCAAATCATTGCTGCGCTTGCGGTATTGCCAGGGCAGGTCGTTATGGCCGTCAATGAGCGGGACTTCACTCAGTAGTTGACGGAGCTCCGCGAGGGTGGCGGGGTCACTCTTCGACATGGCTCAGGCGGGCGAGCACCCCGAGGTCCTCGAGGGTGGTGGTGTCGCCTTTGATTTCCGTGCCGGCGGCGATTTGTTTGAGCAAGCGGCGCATGATCTTGCCGGAGCGGGTTTTCGGCAGGGCTTCGGCGAAGCGGATGTCGTCGGGCTTGGCGACGGGGCCGATCTCCTTGGCGACGTGCTGGCGCAGTTCCTCGCGCAGGGCGGCATCGGCGTGGACACCGCCTTTGACCGTCACGAAGGCCACCAGCGCCTGGCCTTTCATGGCATCGGGCCGGCCGACCACGGCGGCTTCGGCGACCTTCTGGTGGCTAACCAGGGCGCTCTCGACTTCGGCGGTGCCGATCCGATGGCCGGCGACGTTGAGGACGTCGTCAATGCGGCCCACAATCCAGAAATAGCCGTCTTTGTCCTGGCGGCTGCCATCGCCGGTAAAGTAGCTGCCTTCCACTTCACCCCAATACACCTGCTGGTAGCGTTGCGGGTCGCCCCAGAGGCCGCGCAACATGCCCGGCCACGGTTTGCGGATGACGAGCTTGCCGCCGGAATTGCGTGGGACCGGGCGGCCATAGTCGTCCACCACCTCGGGCACAATGCCGAAGAACGGCAGAGTGGCGGAACCGGGCTTGGTGGGCGTCGCGCCGGGCAGCGGGGTGATGAGGATGCCGCCGGTCTCGGTCTGCCACCAGGTATCCACGATGGGGCAGCGCTTGCCGCCGATGAACTCGTGGTACCACATCCACGCCTCGGGGTTGATGGGTTCGCCGACGGTGCCGAGCAGGCGGAGGGAGCTGAGATCATGCTTTTGCGGCCACTCGATGCCCCATTTCATGAACGCGCGAATGGCGGTCGGCGCGGTGTAGAGGATGGTTACGCCATATTTCTCGACGATGCGCCAGAAGCGGTCCGGCTCGGGGAAGTTGGGCGCGCCTTCGTATATGAGGCTAGTCGCGCCGTTTGCCAGGGGGCCGTAGACCACGTAACTGTGGCCGGTGACCCACCCGATGTCGGCCGTGCACCAATAGGTGTCCTCATCGCGGAGATCGAAGACGTACTTGGCCGTGAGCTTGGAATAGAGCAGGTAGCCGGCGGTGGTGTGCAGGATGCCCTTGGGTTTGCCGGTCGAGCCGCTGGTATAGAGAATGAAGAGGGGGGCTTCGCTGTCCATACTCTCGGCCGGGCAATGCGCATCCACGCACTCGAGCTCGCGGTGCCACCAGAGATCGCGACCTTCCTGGAATTGCACGTTGTTGTTAGCGCGGCGGAGCACAATGACCCTCTCGATGGACTTGGCGAGCAGTTCGCCCTGGGCATCCTTGAGCGTGAGCGCATCGTCCACGTTCTGCTTGAGGGGCACAACGGCGCCGCGCCGGAAACCGCCGTCGGCGGTAATGACCAGCTTGGCCTGGGAATCCTGGATGCGGTCCGCGACGGACTGCGCGCTGAAGCCGCCGAAGACGACCGAATGCACGGCGCCGATACGGGCGCAGGCGAGCATGGCAATGGCGGCCTCGGGCACCATCGGCAGGTAGATGAGGACGCGGTCGCCCGGGTTGATGCCGTTGCGCTTGAGGACATTGGCGAACCGGCAGACTTCGTGATGAAGCTGTTTGTAGGTGAGGGTGCGTTCCTCGCCGGGCTTGCCGGGGGCGGCGGGCTCGCCCTCCCAAATCAGCGCGGCCTTGTTAGCGCGGGCGGTACCGAGGTGCCGATCGAGGCAGTTGTGGCTGACATTGAGCTGGCCGCCAATGAACCACTTGGCATACGGCTCCTCCCATTTAAGTGTTTTGGTCCAGCGCTTGAACCAGACCAATTCCTCTTTGGCCTGCCGGCTCCAGAACTTCTCGGGGGACTGGATGGACTCGCGATAGAGCCTGCGATACTGGCCGAGCGATTTGACGTGGGCCTGGCGGGCGAAGTCCTTGGGCGGGGGAAAGACGCGTAGTTCGTTCAGGACCGACTCGATGCCCGTGGGGACGTTGTTTGCAACCATAATAATCAGCCGTTTGCCTGGATACTCTATGGGCTCGACCGCCGGGCGTCAACACCAGCAGCCATAGCATTGATAACTTGCACGAATGATTCGGCCTGTGATTTGGCTTTGCCTTTATTCGGGAATGGGGTTGAATTGGGCCATTATGATTCTGAAATCTTTTCTCACTCTCTGCGGCTGTTGCGCCGCGATCACCCTGGCCACGCCGTTGTCGTTGCTCGCCGAAAACCAGATCCCGGAGGACTGCAAGACCGGCGGGTTCTTCATCGGCTGCCAAGCCTACACGTTCAATCACTTCACGGTATTTGAAGCTATCGAGAAGACAGTCACGGCAGGCGGCAAAGTTATTGAGTTCTATCCCGGCCAAAAACTGAGCAAAGAGGAGCCTACGGTTTCATGGGACCACAACTCCTCCGCCGAGACCATCCAGAAGGTCAAAGAGAAGCTCACCGCCAGCAAAGTCACGGCGGTGAACTACGGCGTGGTGGACATTCCTAAAGACGAAGCGGCCGCCCGCAAGATTTTTGAGTTCGCCAAGGCGCTGGGCCTTTACGGCATCACCACGGAATCGGTGGGCTCTATTGATACGATCGAGAAGCTGGTCAAGGAATACGACATTAAGGTCGGCTTTCACGACCACCCGAAACAGGCCAACAATCCCGGTTACAAGATGTGGGACCCAAACTACGTCCTGTCAGTGGTTAAGGACCGCGACGCGCGGATCGGGTCCTGCGCCGACACGGGCCACTGGGTCCGCTCGGGGCTCCGCCCGGTGGAATGCCTGCGCATTCTCAAGGGGCGGATTATCAGCAGCCACCTCAAAGACTTGAACGAAATGGGCCCGAGCGCGCATGACGTGCCCTATGGCGCGGGAGTTTCCGACGTCCCCGCACTCCTGACCGAACTGAAGGCGCAAGGCTTCGCCGGCAACATCTCCATCGAATACGAATACCACTGGGAAAACTCGACGCCGGAAGTCGGCCAATGCATCGGCTTCGTGCGGGGCTACGGCATGGCCAAGAAGTGGTAAGCTCCGGCTTCAGTTGAGTTTCACGCTGGTGCGCTCGCGCAACCAGAGATAGTCCGTCGGAGGAGAGGGCGCGAAGCCGCTACTGCCCACACCTCCTTGGACGGGCGGGCGCACGGTGTTAGGTATCCAGCGATGCCGCTCTACGTGCCCATCGGCCCATGAGATATTGGCCGCGCTGTTGTGCCAGGATGCCGGCAAATTCCCCCACTGGATTACGTCCCAGCGATTCATGAAATAGCCGTCGTTGATTGTGTCGGGATGCTCTTCGATGAACACGTAGAAGTTGGCCGGGCCGGGAAACTGGGTCATCTTGAGGAACTGGACCAAGTTGGGATTGAATCGGTTGGGGTTGATGAGCGGATCCCCCACCAAGGAGTTCATCGAGACGCTGCGCAGCCGCGGCCCGTTTTGCGCCGCCGTGCGATCGGTGGGGCACTTGTATACGCCCAGATTATTGTTCACGTAGGGCGCCAGCTTCCCGCTGAGCACGTAGGCGGGGTTTGTATTTTCCACGCTAGTGCCCCAATCCTCGATGTTGTTGACCCAGCTCTGGCGATACGTTCGTGTGTCGGCGGTGCTGGAGTTATTGACCAGCGACTGGTTGTAATCATCGGCGTAAATGAGCCAGGCCAGGGACAACTGCCTGATGTTGTTGGCACAGGCGGCAGCCTGGGCACTCATTTTAGCCCGCGACAGCGCGGGCAACAGCAGGCTGGCCAGAATCGCAATGATGGCGATCACGACCAGCAACTCGATCAGGGTAAAGCCGCGCTCTGGGCCAGCTCGCCGGTTGTTCATGGGGCTGGATTCTGACAGACCTGCGCCGCTGATGCCAGCAGCGTTTAGGGTAGGTAACAGGTTCGGCGCTGGGAGGCGAAGCCGGGTTTCTTAACTCTCCGAAAACCTGAGGGCTATTTTCTCGATCGGCACCCCGGTGACGGGACGGGAATTCCTAAAACCAAAGGCCAGTTCCATGTCCCGGAGCCTCCAGGTTTCAATGAAGTCAAGCGCCCGGTCAATCATTTTGAAGTCATGCGCGTCGGCAGGATTGCTGGTCCACCTGTCAGGGCCTTGGAAGTAAAGCCCCGTGGCCGTATTTCGCAAAAGTGTTCTCATGTCCGCCCGAACAATCTAAGCATTTGCGCGATTAGCGACACGCGTGCCTGCTTTCATAGCCCCGCGGCAACATACCTTTAGCATAATTGGTGCCAGCCATGTGTTGGGCCGAAAATGGGCCTTTTTCCGCCCTAAGGGCCGACACTGGAAGTGATTTTCACTCGGGTTGCGTGGAAATGACGCCTTGGCACCTTGGATCCAGGATCTCTCGCAGGGCATAATACGGAACGCTGACATGCGGCGGGCTTATGCGCTTCGCATGGTCGAAGCGGGCGAGTCGGCGGCGCAACCGTGTAAGGTCCTGGTGGGGGACGCCAGGGAGGGAGCGGAGCCGGGGAGACTCCGCGCAAACGACGGAACCGGAGGGGGGCCCCGTCGCGACATCACGTCCACCAGAACCCAACTAATCTATGTCATTTGTATAGCTGATGCAAGAAATATCTACCGGCTGCCGGGTTTGAGGGCGGGAGTGGCCTCGAGATCAGGGGGAAGATTGTTGGGCTCGAAGGTCTCCACCTGCAAAGAAATCAGGCTGAACATCGGCACTCCGAACTTGACCGTTCCCCCCGAGCGGTCCATGGCCATGGCCACACCGACAACAACGCCGGCGTGGGCGCGGATGATGTCCATGGTTTCCTGAACGCGCCCGCCTTTGGTAACCACGTCCTCGACGACCAGGATTTTCTCGCCCGGCGCGATTTGGAAGCCGCGCCGCAGCGCCAGTTGGCCTTGGTCCTTCTCGACAAAAATGAACCGGAGGCCCAGTTGGCGGGCCACTTCCTGGCCGAGCACCAAGCCGCCCATGGCCGGCGCGACGACCGTCACTGCGCCCAGCGATCTGACTTGCCGCGCTAATTCGCGGCCGAGCTGCTCGACGATCGGCATCTGCTGCAAGGCCAGAGCGCACTGAAAATATTGGCGGCTGTGCAATCCGCTGCGCAGCACAAAGTGGCCTTCCAATAGCGCGCCGCTGTCGCGGAAGATTTGCATTACTTCGGTAGCAATCATGGCCGAATGGTAAGGACGACAGCGGAAGTGCAAAGAGCAAAGTGGCGGGGGACGTGGAACGTGAAGCGTGAAACGTGAAAGGGGAGAGGTGAAGGTCCGGGCTGCTTATCTGTGTTCATCTGGGGTCATCTCTGGTTAGACTCCGGCGTGCCGAAATGGTGCAAGACGATTATAGCGATTCTGCTGCTGCCAGTGTGCATCGGCGCGGTTTCCGCTTTGTGGCTGGTCCTGCGCCGAAGCGGGGACGCAGACACTATCTGGGTAGCGTTCCTGTCCGGCGCCGCGTGCTGGCTTACGGTCTATCTGCTGCTGCCGAAACCGATGTGGGTGTATGTCTTTGGGCATGAGCTGACCCACGCCCTTTGGACCTGGCTGTTGGGCGGCAAGGTCAAGAAGTTCAAGGCCTCAGCGAGCGGTGGCCACGTCGTTGTGAACAAGAGCAACTTCGTGATAGCGCTGGCCCCGTATTTCTTCCCCCTCTACGCCATCCTGGTCGTGCTCGTGTTCCTCACCGGCCATTGGCTGTGGAACTGGCGATATTACCTCGTCTGGTTTCACCTGCTGCTCGGCGTTGCCTACGCTTTTCACGTGACCTTGAACTGGCATATTCTCAAGCACAACCAAACGGACATCAGCGACCAGGGTTACCTCTTTTCGGCCGTGATTATCTTTTTGGGCAATGCGGCGGTATTGTTGGTGGGCATTCCGCTGCTGGTCTCCAAGGTGGGAGTGCTGACGGCGCTGGGCTGGTGGCTGGAATGCACCGGTGAAACGCTGCATCGCCTGGGGAGGATGCTGTGAACGGGAAGCTAATTCAGGCTTGAAATGTCCAGGCGCTTCAGGCCAAATGGCAGAATAGAGCTATTCTGTGGCTTATGGACTTAGGCGATATTCTCAGTAAAGAGCAGATCATCCCCGACCTGAGGGCGACCAATCGCTGGGAAGCGATAGATGAGCTGATCAACAACCTGGTGGCGACAGGCAAGATCGTTCCCGAGCATCACGATGCAATTGCGGCGGTGGTCAAGAAGCGCGAGTCCTCCATGAGCACCGGCATCGGCTTCGGGATCGGGATCCCGCATGCTTCGACCGACCTGATTAGCGAAGTGGTGGGCGCACTAGGCCGATCCAAGAAAGGCGTTAGCTTCGATGCTTTGGACAATCAGCCGGTCAACCTCGTCATGCTCTTCCTCGTGCCGCAGGGCCAGTTTCAAAAGCACCTGCACACGCTGGCCAATATCGCCAAGCTGCTCCATAAGGCGGATTTCCGCCAAGCCCTCGAACAGGCACCCGACGCCGACGCGATGCTCCAAATCGTCCGAAATCAGGGGCAGTAGCGAGGTGGTTACATCGTTGCTGGGTTACATGGTTACAAAAGGAAAGCCCGCGAGCCATTGCAGCCATGTAACCGTGTAACTCATTTAACTCTTCTAGATAGTGCTCCCTCACAAACTCCTCGAACAGCGCCTCCAGCAAGCGGTAGCCGCTGCCTTACCGGACGCTGACGTTTCGGCCGTCCTCGTCCGTCCGTGTCCCGACCCGAAATTCGGCGACTACCAGACCAACGCCCTGATGTCGCTCGCCAAAGCCCGGAAGATGAACCCACGCCAACTGGCCGCCGACGTGGTCGCGAGGCTTCAGGGGGACGATGCCTGTGAGAAGGTGGAGGTCGCCGGCGCCGGCTTCCTTAACTTCCGGCTCAAGCCTGAGGCGCTGGCCCGGACCTTAGAAGGCGCTGCGCGCGGAGAACATCTGTTCTTTGAACCCGCACCGCAGCCACGCACCGTGGTCATGGATTTCAGTTCGCCCAACGTGGCCAAGTCAATGCATGTCGGCCACATCCGGTCAACCATCCTGGGAGATTGCCTGGCACGCACGCTGCGGTTTCTGGGCCACAAAGTCATCACCGACAACCACCTGGGGGATTGGGGAACGCAATTCGGCATGTTGCTAGTTGCCTGGAAGCGCGACCTGGATGCCGGCGCATTGAAGGTTGACCCCATCGCCGAAATGGAGCGCCTCTACAAGAAGATCAGTGCCGAGTGCAAGGCCAATCCCGCCGCACTCGAAGACGCCCGGCAGGAATTGGTTAAACTCCAGCGCGGCGACGAGGAAAACCTCCGCATCTGGCACGAGATGATCGCGCTTTCCCAAGTCCAGTTCGACACGATTTACGAGCGCCTCGGGGTGAGATTCGACTATACGCTGGGCGAGAGCTTTTACCATCCGCGCCTCCGGCCCCTCGTCGAGGAGCTGCGCGTAAAGGGTATTGCTCGCGAGAGCGAAGGCGCTATAGCGATTTTCTTCGAGGACATTCCTCAGTTGAAGGAACACCCCGCCTTGATTCAAAAGAGCGACGGGGCCTTCAACTACACTACTACCGACCTCGCCACGCTAGCGCACCGGTTGGAAACCTGGCGCCCCGACGCGATCGTCTATGTCACTGACGCCCGTCAGCAGCTCCATTTTCAGCAACTCTTCGCCGCGTTCCGCCGGTGGCAACCAGAGGCCAAGGCGGAATTGGCCCACGTCTGGTTCGGCTCTATCCTGGGCGAGGACGGCAAGCCCTTCAAGACCCGCTCTGGCGAAACCGTCAAATTGGCCGACCTCCTCGACGAGGCCGAAGAGCGGGCGTTCAAAGTCGTGTCGGAGAAGAGCCCCGAACTGCCTGAAGCCGCGCGGCGCGAAATCGCCCGTATCGTTGGCATCGGCGCAGTCAAGTACGCCGACCTGCTGCCCAACCGCCAGAGCGATTATGTTTTCAGTTGGGACAAGCTGCTGGCATTGAACGGCAACACGGCTCCCTACCTCCAGTATGCCTACGCCCGCATCCGCAGCATCTTCCGCAAAGGTGACGCAGAACAGCATATCTCACCTCTCCCCCCTCCCCAATCGCCTGCCTCCATCCGGCTCGACGCTCCCGAAGAGCTGGCGCTCGCCCGGCATCTGCTCAATTTTGGCCTGGTGCTGGAAGCCGTCGCCGACGATTACCGGCCGAATTTCCTCTGTAATTATCTCTACGACCTAGCTGGGCATTTCACGAGTTTCTACGAGAACTGCCCGGTGCTTAAATCGGAAGCCGAACAACGCGCCAGCCGCCTGGCTCTGTGTGATCTGACAGTGCGCGTGCTCAAAGGAGGTTTGGACGTGCTGGGAATCCAAACCCTCGAGCAAATGTGAAGCATTCCACCTAACTCAACCGCATCGGCATCACGACGTAGAGGAATGGACCGTTGATTTTGAGTACGCCCGGGCTGAGCTCATCAATCAATTCGAGGAAGACCTCGTCGTTGGTGAGCGCGTTGAGAGGATCAATGACGTACTTCGGATTAAAGGCAATGGCCATGTCCGGCCCTTTGTAGTTGATGGCCAGCGACTCTTTGGCCTCACCTACTTCGGGGGAGTTGGCGGTAATTTCCAGCTTGTTCTTGCCGAAGCTTAGCTTGACCGAGTTCGATTTCTCGCTGGTCATGATTTCAGCCCGCCGCAAGGCGTGCAGGAACTCCTCCCGGACCAGCGCCACCCGTTCTTTGGTCTCCGCCGGAATGACTTGGCGGTAGTTGGGATAATTGCCTTCGATCAACTTAGTCACAATGAGGACTGAAGATCCCTTTTCATCCTTGAGCGTGAAGGAGGCCTGGTTCTCCGCGTAACGGATTTCGACCTCTCCTTTGTCCTGGAGCAAGCGGTTAAGCTCATTGACCGTCTTGGCTGGAACGATGAATTCGCCCTGGCTTTTCTCCGCGATATCCACTTCCTCGTCCACCAGGGCCAGACGCCGCCCGTCGGTTGCAACCATGGTCATCTTGTGGTCCTTCAGGCTCAGGAAAATACCATTCAGAACATAGCGCGATTCGTCAGTGGAGATGGCGAAGGAGGTCTTCTTCATCATGCTTTTGAGCGTTTCCTGGGGCAGGACGACCTTCTTGTCCTCTTTGAACTTCGGCAGGGGCGGAAATTCATCTGCGCTAAGGCCGTTAATCCTATAAAAGGACGCGCCGGCACGCACGCTGCACGTATTCTTCTCGTCCACCTCTAACTCGATCTCCAGGCTGCTCAGCTCGCGCACGATACCGAAGAGCTTCTTGACCGGCACAGTGGAAGCTCCCGCCTTCGTGACCTTAGCCTCCACTGCGCACGCGACTGTCACGTCCAGATCCGTAGCGGTGAACTCCAGCCGCTCACCCTCAGCCCGCAGAAGCACGTTCGACAAGATGGGGAGCGTCGTTCGAGTGCTGACGACGTTCTGAACAGCTTGCAGCCCATTAATGATTTGCTCCTTCGAGATGGTCAGATTCATTGCGTGCTTAATATATCTGTTCTTGTACTTGAAATACTATCCGTATTAAGGGCTGTGAATAAGGCAAACAACCCTCGCTGTCAAGGTCATGTCAACAACTTACACAAGAACCAAAGTTCATGTCCAAGAATAAAGGCGGCTCACAAATCCTGGAAGTCTTAGTTGTTCACACGACCCACAATTCATTCACAAGGGATTCCGCAGTTGTTGGATGGCTTATTCAGATCACGCTTTGACGATTCAGACGAAAGCCAGTCTTTCCTCAGCGCCCCGACAATGCTGCGCCGACTCCCCGTGCGCGGCGAAGCACCTCCGGCAGAATGTTTTCCACGTGCTCAACCTCCACCGACGTTGAATCCCGCCCAAGCGAGAAGCGGACAAGGGAATTCGTCAACCCTTTATCCACCCCCAGCGCTTCAATGACATGCGACGGCTCCAACGATCCAGCAGAGCACGCCGAGCCGCTGGAGGCACAAATGCCTTCCAAATCCAGCCCTGCTAGCAATGGAAGGCTGTCTGACCCATCAACCACGAAGGCAACGGTGTTTGCAAGGCTATGCTCGCGGGAACCTACGAATTGGACCCCAGGCAGTCGGTCAATCAGGCGAATCAACCTTCCGGTGAGGGGGCTCAGCTTCTCCCGGTTGAAAACGGGCGTGCGCACAAAGCGTTCGAGGGCCTCGACGAGACCAACAATTCCCGCCAAGTTCTCGGTTCCTGCGCGTCGCTCGTTCTCGTGGCTGCCGCCGAGCAGAATTGGGGCCGGATGCAGGGGAGATTTGACAAAAAGCGCCCCAGCCCCCTTCGGCCCGTGGATCTTATGCCCACAGATGGAAACCAGGTCGGCATTGAACTGTTGGACGCTTTCAAAGGGCTCTTTGCCGAACCACTGGACAGCATCCGTATGGAAAATCACGCCACGCTGCCGGCAAATGGCGCCTAACTCGGCGACCGGTTGGATCGTGCCAATCTCGTTGTTGGCCGCCATGATAGAAACCATGATCGTGTCTAACCGGATGGCACCGGCCAGGGAATCAGGCGAAATCAGGCCTTCCCGGTCCACTGGCAGATAGGTGACGTCGAAACCTTCTCTTTGCGAAAGAAGCTCGCAGCAGCGGAGCACCGCATGATGCTCGATTGTCGAAGTGATAATGTGTCGGCCTTTGGGTTTCAGGAGACGCGCGGCGCCCAAGATTGCCAGGTTGGCGCTCTCCGTTCCGCCGGCCGTGAAGACGATTTCGCTGGCTTTGGCGCCCAGAACCCTGGCGGCGCGTTCGCGCGCGTCGTCAAGCTGGGCCCGGGCCTGGCGGCCGACGTGGTGCACACTCGAGGGATTGCCCCAGACTTCGCCCAGGAACGGCAGCATCGCCTCCCGGATCTGCGAGTCCAGTGGCGTAGTGGCGTTGTAATCGAAATAGACCGTTTGCATGACGCCGCTTTTGGTTTGCGGAC
>Ga0224558_1000174_pt1 | contig 74839 bp, 57 predicted proteins | sample 714S32024metaG_FD_180682 | JGI IMG/M metagenome (GOLD analysis project Ga0224558, IMG submission 180682) | Peat soil microbial communities from Stordalen Mire, Sweden - 717 S3 20-24 | ecosystem: Environmental > Terrestrial > Soil > Wetlands > Peat | place: Sweden: Norrbotten County, Stordalen... | reverse complement strand
ACTGAAAGCGCAGTTCACGAACGACAACATGAAAACTCTGCTGCGCAGCCAGATCGAGCGTGATGTTGCCTGCCTTGACCAGCGCGTGCAGGCATTCGCTCGGCAGCTCGCGGACTTCATGCAAATCCAGGTCTTGGATCGGCAGGGGCAGTTCACTTTTTTCCGCCGGTTGCTCAATTTCGACGACTGGCGCGTTGCGGGCAAGCCGCAGTCCACGCAGTTCCTCGACTATCAAATCGTCAACTCGAATATCGAAGCCGAGCGGGATCATCTGCGCGTGGGCGATCACATCGTCCGGGTGCTGACGATGAAAGAGGCGATCACCGAAACGCGTCCCCTGGCGCTCGACGCGCTGCTGAAAATCCCGGCCAACTTCAGAGTCATTACGGAATGGACGCCGCTCGCGGCGGACAAGGCCCGCAAGGAGGTCAACAAGCGCCGCCGCCACTTCAATATGTCGAAGACCGGCTTTGTTTCCCAGATGGGCAACGACGCCAGTAAGACGAACCCACGCGACGTGCTGGTGGACGAGTCGAAGCAGGCCGACATCGAAAACCTTGGCGACTGCCTGCGTGCTCTGGGCGACGGTCAATCGCTGGGCGATTTCTCGCTCACGATTGTGCTATACGGCCACTCCAAAGCCGAATTGGATCAACTCGGGGCCGAGTTCGCTGGCATCTTCACCAACGCCGACGGCAGCCTGTTTTCGGAGACCTACAACCAACTCAACGCTTACTTCGCCACCGTGCCGGGCAACTATGCGCTCAACCTCCGCAAGCTGTATCTGCTGAACACGAACTACGCCGACCTATCGTTCCTCTTTACGATCCTTCCGGGCGAAAAGACGAATGCGCATCTCGGCACCGAGTACCTGGCTGTCCTCGAAACAGACAACAGCACGCCTTATTTTCTGAACCTGCATAACGGCGAGGTTGCCCACACGCTGATTCTTGGGATGACAGGGAGTGGCAAGTCCTTCCTCCGCAAATATGCACCCCAGCGCCTGCCACCGAAGCAAATGGAATTGTGGCTGTCCGCCTGAGTTGTCAGTTCGAGAACGGCAATCCCGGCGCCGCGCGCTTGAACAGCACTGGCTGGGATGACGTGTTATTCTTTGCCTTCGTTAATTGCGAACAGGAGAAGAGAATTTGAGCCCTATCGAGAACATCATTCAAGAAGTAAAGGAAGAGATTGCGAGATTGAGTCAGGTGCTCCGGTTGTTGGAAGGTACAAGTACAACAGGGAAGAGATCAGCACGAAAGAGTGTCCTGCCTCAGTTGGAAATGGAGAGAGCGTTCGTCCGTTAAGATAGCGGAGCGAACGTATGAGAAAAGAGCGCAAGCACTACACTGCTGAGGAGAAGGTGGCCGTTCTGCGGCGCCATCTTTTAGACAAGGTTCCGGTTTCCGATCTGTGTGAAGAACTGGGACTGCAGCCGACGGTATTCTACCGCTGGCAAAAAGAGTTCTTCGAGAACGGAGCGGCGGCTTTCCAGACGCCGGAACGTCCTCGCCGCCAGGCGGAGGAGAAACAGAAACGGATTGAGTTCTTGGAGAAGAAGGTGCAGACCAAGGACGAGGTCCTGGCCGAGTTGATGGCGGAGCACATCGCGTTAAAAAAAAGCCTTGGGGAACTCTGACCGCGACCTGGGTGCCGCACGATGTGCGGGATCAGGTGGTGGATTTCGTCCGGCGCTGGTCGGGGAAGACCGAGATCAGTGCCGGCCGATTCATTCATTGGCTGGGCGTCACCGCGAGCAAGTTTTACGACTGGCGGCAGCGCTATGGACGAGTGAATGAGCACAACGGTTGGGTACCCCGAGATTTCTGGTTGGAGGTATGGGAGAAAGAAGCCATTCTCAACTTCCACCTCAAGAATCCATTGGAAGGCTATCGGCGATTGACGTTCATGATGCTAGATCAAGATGTGGTGGCCGTGAGTCCGGCGAGCGTATGGCGCGTGCTGAAACAAGCGGGACTGCTGTCGCGCTGGAAACCGAAGCCGTCGCGCAAAGGGACCGGATTCGAACAGCCGCTGCAGCCGCACCAGCACTGGCATGTTGATGTTTCCTACATCAACCTGTCGGGCACGTTCTATTACTTATGCAGTGTGCTGGATGGTTGCAGTCGTTTTCTGGTGCATTGGGATCTGCGGGAGTCGATGAAGGAAGCCGACATTGAGAGGATTCTGGAACGAGCCAAGGAGAAGTACCCGGAAGCCAAGCCGCGGATCATTTCCGACAACGGACCGCAGTTCATCGCGCGCGACTTCAAGGAGTTCATTCGCATCTCGGGGATGACGCACGTGCGCACCTCGCCGTTCTACCCGCAGTCGAACGGGAAGATCGAACGCTGGCATAAGTCGCTCAAACGGGAGTGCATTCGGCCCCTGACCCCGTTGACGCTTGAAGATGCGCGCCGCTTGATTCAAATCTACGTAGATCACTACAACACGGTGCGGCTGCACAGCGCCATCGGCTATGTGACGCCGCAGGACAGGCTCGCCGGACGACAGGCCGAGATCCACGCGGCTCGCGATCGCAAGTTAGAAGAAGCTCGTAGCCAGCGGCAACTTCGCCGGCAGCAGACAGCGTCTTCGAGATTGGCACCCTCTTCGACCACAGTTACAATGACCTCGCCGGGTGAAACGGAAGCGGCACTGCAGGGATGCAACCATGCTGAGGGATAACCCGGCGGGGCTCATCGAGCCGATGCGCAGCAGCGCGGGAGCCAATCCTCTCGCGCTGTGCACTGCAGGGAAACCGTCATCGGACGATAGACCCCCATGCCTTGAAAATCCCCGCCCCGAAGGGGCGGAATCTACACTAACGGAGAACGCCGCTTCTCCATTTCACGCTGAGCCAAGACAAGAGCACGGCACGACCGACACGCAAAATATCAGCGGCAGGCGGGAAAAGAATCGCAGCGGCACAGCGGGCACGTTGGGCAAAACTCAAGGCAGCAAAGAAGGGGTAGTGCGCTACTTTGAAATCAGCGGTGCGACCGCTTTACTCATTGCCGATTGGAATCTGATTCGTGCGTGAATGAGTTTCTGGAGGCGAAGCCGAAGGGACCCTACCTCCCATCCGTCAGCATGAACGTAGGCAGACACTCTCACGATGCTGCCGAGTCCATGGGGGAGATCCCGCATTGTCATTGTTGGACTTTGTATGGCAGGTAAGTACGCAAGTCCGCCGTCGCTACTTGTGAATTTCAGCGTCTGTCGGACAGTTAGCGGTATCGAAGTTGCTTTCCGGGCCCTTCGAACTTGCTTTTTGTAGCGTAAAAGCCCCCTGCTGATCGGGACTGCCTCCGCGTTTAACTACATAAGTTCCAGTCACGGACCCACCTTTTTGTGTTCCGGTGAATTGAATCTTGAAGGCTGAGCTCGTTACCACGAAATAAACGCAGTGCTCAAAAACAACCCAAAACGCCCTGCTACAGCCCTTATCTCACAACAACATACCTCAGCGATCACCCAAAACCGGCCAGTGATTATCACCTGAAAACCGGCCAACGAGAATAGCGTCCGGGACATTGATTCCCGCGGAGGCTTGTAGGCTCCGTGGGCATGGCCAATGTCTTGAACGAAGAGAAGAAACAGCAGGTCTTAGCTCTGGGACGGCTGGGCTGGTCGCTGCGGCGCATCCAGCAAGCGACCCATGTCCGTCGGGAAACCGCAGGCGCGTACCTGAAGGCGGCGGGGATTGCGGTGCGTCCGCCCAGTGGCTGGGGGCGGGGCGAACCAAAACCGGCCAACGAAGTGATCACCGACTCTGGTGCGGCAAAACCGGCCATCCCGGTGATTCCCGATCCCCTCGACCCCAACTGCAACCCCAACCCCAAGCCCAACCCCGAAAACCTTTCTACGAAGGGAAAAGCAAAAGCAACTTCAAAACCGGCCAACGAGAACGAGGTGATTACCGACTCTGCCGTGGTCACCAGCCCCAGCGCCTGCGAGCCGTACCGGGAAGCCATCGACTTAGGGATCAATCGCGGCCGCAATGCGCGGGCCATCTGGCAGGACCTGGTCTCCGAGTATGGCTTCACCAGCAGCTACCAAAGTGTGCAGCGCTTCGTGCGCAAGCGGCGCGGAACGCAAACGCCCGAAGCCCGCGTCGTGATCGTCACCGCGGCTGGCCAGGAGGCGCAAGTCGATTACGGCACCGGTCCGATGGTGCGCGATCCCGAGAGCCGCAAGTACCGGCGCACCCGGCTGTTCGTGCTGACGCTCGGCTGCAGCCGCAAGTCGATTCGTCTGCTGACCTTCCGCTCCAGTTCGCGCATCTGGGCCGAGTTGCACGAACGCGCCTTTCGCCGGCTGGGCGGCGCCACTCGCATCGTCGTGCTCGACAATCTACGCGAGGGCGTGCTCGTCCCCGACATTTACGATCCCGCTCTCAATCCCCTCTATCGCGATGTGCTGGCGCACTATGGCTCGGTGGCCATGCCCTGCCGCATTCAAGATCCGGATCGAAAAGGCAAAGTCGAATCGGGCGTCGGCCATGCGCAGAGAACACCGCTGAAAGGCTTGCGCTTCGAGAGTCTGGCAGACGCCCAAGCCTACCTCGATCGCTGGGAACAACGCTGGGCCGACACGCGCATCCACGGCACCACCAAACGGCAGGTGGCCGCTATGTTTGCGGAAGAGAAGCCCACGTTGCTGCCGCTGCCGCTGGAGCCGTTTCGCTATTACCAGTACGGCGAGCGCATCGTGCATCTGGATGGCTGCGTCGAGATCGAAGCCGCTTACTACGGCGCACCGCCGGGCTGGATCGGACGCGTGCTGCGAGTGCAATGGGATGAGCTGTATGTTCGCCTGCTCGATCCCAAGACCGGGCAATTGCTTCGCGAACACGTGCGCCAAAAACGCGGCTGGTATCGCATAAAGGAAGAGGACCACCCCAAGCGAACGCCGCTGCGCACCTCGCAACTGCTGTGGCGAGCCGGTCGCGCCGGAGCGCACATCGGTGCGCTCTGCGATGCGATCCATCGCCAGCAAGGCGAGGTCGGAGTGCGCCGTATCCTGGGCGTTCTCTCCTTGGCCAAGAAGTACGGCACCGCGGCGGTCGATGAAGCCTGCGCTGCTGCGCTCGACATGGGAGTGCAGGAATACCGCTTTGTCCGCCGCTATCTGGAACGCTGCCCGCAAGCCCCACTCAGTTTGCAGCAAGTCGATCCCCTGATCCGCGAGTTAGTGCAGTACCGCGACTTCATCAACTACAAAACCAAGGAGGTAGAGGAATGAATCTCATCGAACTCGATCGTGCTCTCAAACAACTTCGCCTGGGCGGAATGGCCGCCGTGCTGGAGACCCGTCTGCGCCAGGCGCAAACCGAACCGCTCGCCCCCATTGACCTGCTCTCGTGCCTGGTCTCCGACGAACTCGCCCGGCGCGGCGAGCGCTTGCTGGAGCGACGGACCAAGCAGGCGCAGTTCCGCGACTCCCAGAAGACCCTCGACAACTTCGACTTCGCCTTCAATAAGAAGATGAATCGCAGCCTGGTCTTCGATCTGGCGACTGGAGCCTTCATCGCCCGGCACGAAGACGCCTTGTTTCTCGGTCCGCCGGGCACCGGCAAGAGTCATCTGGCTCAGGCTATTGGCCAAGCCGCTATCCAGCAGGGCTATCGCGTGCTCTATCGCGAGACCCACGCCTTGCTCGATGATCTCGCCGAAGCCACGCTCAACGGCACCCGCAAAGAGCACATGGAGTTCCTGGTGACCGTGCCCCTGCTCATCGTTGACGATCTCGGCATGCGCAAGCTGCCGCTCACGGCCGCCGAAGAACTGCTGGAAATCATCATGCGCCGCTACGAACGCGCCAGCACCATGCTAACGTCGAACCGGCCGGTAGAAGACTGGGGCAAACTGCTGGGAGACGCGGCCGCCGTGAGTGCCATGCTCGACCGTTTACTGCACCACGGCCATGTGCTCAAGTGTGGCCCGCGAAGCTGGAGAACTAAGCTGGATGCGCCAGAACCATTAGGCGGTTAGCTGCTTGGCTTCTCGCTTCCAGGAACTTTGCAACCGCCTCTTCGTACTCCATGCTGAACGTGGATTGTGGTTTCATGCAAGCGTCGCTTTCTGGAATCAAAATTGTGGAGACTTGAGGAATTGACGCGGCCCAGGGTTTTCTCTGGGCCGCACTTGGCTTTTAGGCTGTTCTTACAGAGCGGGCAAACCGCTACTTTTGTGCCGTGGTTTTCTGCGTCAGGGTCTCAGCCGCATACTCGATCGTCTTCGCCCATTTCGCTGTCGTGGTACACGTGCCTGTGTTCTTCGTGATCGTGATCGTAGCCTCATAACTGCCCGGGCCATTGTTGCTCACCGCGCCCGCCGTACACGCACCCGAGGCCGTAATCGTTGGCACACTGGCATGGCTTCCCGACTCATTCGACGTTGCAGTCACGGTGAACATTGTGCCGTTCGCCGCGCTGGCCGGAGCGCCCGTGAAGCTGACCTCGGGCGTAAGCGGCTCCGCCTTGGTCTTCTGGGTGAGACTTAACGCGTTATAGTCGGCATTGGCCGCCCACTTCGCCGTCATCGTACAAGTTCCGGTGCCGGTGGTCATAGTCACGGTTGTGCCACTGATCGTGCATGCGCCGCTCGCTGTGATGGTTGGCGTAATGCCGGAATTCGCCGTCGCCGTCACCGTGAAAGTGGCGCCATAGACCGCGCTTGCCGGAGCGCCCGTGAAGCTGGCGACCGGCGTAGCTTTCGTCGCTGTCACGTTGGCCGTGAGCGTTGGCGCGGGCAGGTAGTTGCTATTTCCACTCTGGTTGACCTGCACGGAACAGGTGCCTTTCGCGGCCTTGATCGTGTAAGTCGCACCGGAGTTCGTGCAAACTCCCGAGCTGGTGTAGGTGACAGGCAAGCCCGAACTGGCCGTCGCGACAACGGTAAAGCTAGTGTTATAGCCCGCCGTCGTCGGCGGCGGCGTGGTGAACGTGATCGTCTGGCTGGCCTGGTTGACGGTTTGGCCGCCACTCAAGGTACCCGTGCTTCCACTGTGATTGCCGTCGCCCGAGTATGTCGCGGCGATTGGATTGTTACCCACCGGCAAACTGCTCGTCGTACACATTGCTGTTCCGGGATTGCCCGACGTCACCGGCGTTGTGCCGCAGCCTGTGTTCGCGCTCCACGCCACCGTCCCCGTTACGTCCTCCGATTTCGCCCCTCTCCTGCCCGACAACCTCCGTCCCTTCACCTCTCCGTTCTGCCCGCTGATCGTCACCGTGAACGTTACCGCCTGTCCGTACGACGATGGATTCAGGTTGGATGTCACCACCGTCCCTGCGCTCGCTTGCGTGATGGCGAAGTTATTGGTCTGCAAACTGTTCGAACCGCTGTAGATTCCGTCTCCCGCGAACGCCGCGGTCTCGGTGTAGAGGCCCACGGCATCCGCCGCCGTCGGTACATACGTGTTCGTGCAGGTCATCGCGTCGCCGCTGGGCGCCCCGCAATTCGTCGTTCCATACGTGCCGCTGGGCCCGTTGCCACCAATGCTCACAGCACTCGCCGTGGGCGCAGCCCCATTACCTGTCCACGACAGCACTGCCGTGATCGTGATCGGCTGATTCTGCCCGTAGCTCTCCGAAGCTGCAACGACGCTGGTCACATTGATCGACGTCACCGCCTGGTTGACTGTCTGTCCGCCGCTCAACGTTCCGGTGCTCCCGCTGTGGTTGCGATCACCCTCGTAGCTCGCCGTAATCGTGTCGGTCCCTACTGGGAGACTGGAGGTGGTGCACGTCGCTACTCCCGGATTTCCCGGTGTCACCGGGGTCGTGCCGCAGCCTGTGTTCGCGCTCCACGCCACCGTCCCGGTCACGACCTGCGACTTCACTCCTTTGCGGGTCTTCCGGCCCTTCACATTGCCGTTCTCGCCATTAATCGACGCCGTGAACGTCACCGACTGACCAGAGTTCGACGGATTCATGCTGGACGAAACCGAAGTCGTCGAGATGGCGCTGTTAATGAAGAAGTTGTTGGTCTGAGCGCTGCCGGAAGCGCTGTAGTTCGTGTCGCCCGAGAAAGACGCGGACATGGTGTACGAACCCGGCACGTCGTTGCCACTCGGTGTGTAGGTGTTGGAGCAACTGATGGTGCCGCCACTGGGCGCACCGCAACTCGTGGTCCCGAAGCTGCCGCTGAGGCCGCTGCCGCTGATGGTTACATCAGCCGCAGTGGGGGCAGTTCCGCTGCCGCTCCACGACAACGTTGCACTGATCGTGACCAGCGCGGTTGAGCCGTAGTCTTCCGACGACGGATTCACGTTGGTTACGCTGATCGACGTAGTAGCCTGACTGACGGTTTGGCTCGTGCTGCCCGAACCCGGATTGTGATTGCTGTCGCCGGAGTAGCTCGCGGTGACCGTGTCGCTGCCTACCGACAGACTGCTGGTCATACACGTTGTGGTTCCCGGAGTGCCCGAGGTCACCGGCGTCGTCCCGCAGCCTGTGTTCGAGCTCCAGGTTACTGTTCCGGTTACAACCTGCGAGCGTACTTTTCCGTTGCGCCTGATCGCTCCGTACTGGCCGGGAATCGTCGCCGTGAACGTCACTGACTGTCCGTATGCAGACGGATTTTGGCTGGAGCTGACCGTAATCGTTCCTGAGCCAGCCTGGGCGATCGCGAAGTTCCCGCTCTGCGGGCTGATCGAGCCGGTGTAGTTCGAATCACCCGAGAACGTCGCCGTCTCGGTGTAAGTCCCCACCGTATCGTTGGTGTTGGGCGTGTAGGTCGCCGCGCAGGTCATCGTGTCGCCGCTCGGCGATCCGCAACTCGTGATTCCATACGTCCCGTTGCCATTGCCGCCGATGATCACATTCGCCGCCGTCGGTGCGGCTCCGCTTCCGCTCCATGACAACACCGCCGTGATCGTCGCCGGTGCATCCTGCCCGTATGCCTCTGAGGAGGGACTCACAGCGGTTACATTGATCGAGGTCGTGGCTTGGTCAACGGTTTGACTGATTGAGCCGGAAGCAGCGTTGTGATTGCCCGAGTAGTTTGCGGTAACGGTGTCGTCGCCGACCGGCAGAATGCTGGTCGTGCATGTAGCCGTACCCGAGGTCATCGAAGTCGTGCCGCAGCCTGTATTTGCACTCCACGTCACGGTTCCGGTCACAACCTGCGGCCGCACCGCCTTGCGTGTGCTCCGTTTCTTCACGTTTCCGAAGGCGTCGCTGATCGTCGCCGTGAAGGTGACCGGCTGCCCATAATTCGATGGGCTCGGGTTCGAGGAAACGGATAGAGCGGTTGCATTGGTGACCTCGAACACGGTTCCATACCCGCTATTGCCGCCTGCCAGGGTTGTGCCGTAAAGGTTGCCCGACGCGTCCATGATCAGGCCCGCATGGGGGTACAACCCATCGCCTCCTGAATTTGTGAAGCTGTACAGAACCTTCTCGCTGTAGCTGCCGGAAGAATTGACCAGCTCGAACACGGTTCCATCACCGCTAGTGCCGCCTTCCAGGGTTGTGCCGTAAAGGTTGCCCGACGCGTCCATGATCAGGCCAGCGATTGGGTACAACCCATCGCCTCCTGAATTTGTGAAGCTGTACAGCACCTTCTCGCTGTAGCTGCCGGAGGAATTGACCAGCTCGAACACAGTTCCCACACCGCTAGTGCCGCCTTCCTCGGTTGTGCCGTAAAGGTTGCCCGACGCGTCCATGATCAGGCCAGCTTGGGTGTACGCCCCATCAGGTCCGGAACTTGCGAAACTGTGCAACACTTTCTCGCTATAGGTGCCGGAAGAATTGACCAGCTCGAACACAGTTCCATAACCGCTATTGCCGCCTTCGTAGGTTGTGCCGTAAAGGTTGCCCGACGCGTCCATGATCACGCCAGCGTAGGGGTACAACCCATCGCCTCCTGAATTTGTGAAGCTGTGCAACACCTTCTCGCTGTAGCTGCCGGAGGAATTGACCAGCTCGAACACAGTTCCCACACCGCTAGTGCCGCCTTCGTAGGTTGTGCCGTAAAGGTTGCCCGAGGCGTCCATGATCAGGCCCGCATAGGGGGCTAACCCATCGCCTCCTGAATTTGTGAAGCTGTGCAACACCTTCTCGCTGTAGCTGCCGGAAGAATTGACCAGCTCGAACACAGTTCCCCAACCGCTAGTGCCGCCTAACTCGGTTGTGCCGTAAAGGTTGCCCGACGCGTCCATGATCACGCCAGCGTAGGGGTACAGGTACAACCCATCGCCTCCTGAATTTGTGAAGCTGTACAGAACTTTCTCGCTATAGGTGCCGGAAGAATTGACCAGCTCGAACACAGTTCCCACACCGCTAGTGCCGCCTGCCAGGGTTGTGCCGTAAAGGTTGCCCGACGCGTCCATGACGAGAGACCCGAAGTCACAAGGGTATTCGCCCGTGGCGCTGGAGAAACCGCCGTACAGGATCGTCTCGGTGGCTTGCTGAGCGTGGGCCGGCTGGCTTTCAAGGCTGATCAGTGAGAACAGGCAAATAGCAACGAAAAGCGAAGTGGGCGACGAGAACTTGAACTTCAAGATTTGTTCCTCCGTAAAACTGTTGTCAACTAGGACACGAATACACTCTCGCCCTGAGGTCACAAGGGACCGCAAAAAGCGGCAGCAAAATCAGTTTTTTTTAAGAACCAATTACTCCAGGAAGGGGATGTAGAACTCCCGGTTGGATCAGGATACTAGCGATTTCAGATTTTCGTGTCAAGACCAAAATCAGTAATTTATGAAAAGACTATTTTTGTGTTGAGTTTTTCAACACCGTGATTCTGCGGCCTGAAATTGCGTGCTCAATCGTTCATCGCTCATAGCCCTTCTCTACCGCGCGGCAAGGTTTACGACAGAAGTGTCTGAGCACAGGTTAGTGATACTCTTCCGATCTGAGGGCGACCTTCCAGTCGCAGTCAGAGTGATAGCGACCGACGCTGCGCATGTCTGATAGTTCACGAGGAGACAGTCTCTTATGCCTGGGCTGACTAAAATCACGAGATGGTCCGAATGCCTTTCCATGGAGACTTGCCGTGAGAAGAGCGAAAGGAGTAAAAGAGTGTAAGTCTCGGTCCCGCCCGTTGGCCGGTTTTGAAGTGATAACCATTGGCCGCTTTTGAAGTGATCACTGAGGAACATAGGCAAAACCGGGTCGATTCGTAATCGGTGGATCAGCGGTTCAAGTCCCAAGGCGGCTGCATCGTTTCAGAAGCTTACGGATCAGTTCAGCGCCGCTCGGGCTACCGATCTGATCCCCATATTCCGCACGAGATTGAATATGATTTCGTCGTGAGCAGTCACCCCGCAAGGGACGCGACCGCCAGTGGGAGCCTATTTTATAGCTTTCGAAGGCGCTATCTGAATCTGAATGGCATGAATGTTGTCGGACTTTGTGATGTCCACGGAGACTACTCCAAGACTGCCGTTTGCATCGCGCACTTGAACGGTTCTGGTGGCCTGCGCTCCGAAAGGGCCAGGGCGCTCCGTGTCGGTGGTTAGTATGGTCACTCGCAGACCGGAGCCCGGATCGCCGGGGTCAGCCTGCTCCACGTGCTGTTCGGCATGAAGCAGCCACAGGCCTAATCTCAGTTTCCGTTTTCCGGAGGCTGGTTGTTGGCTACGTCGCGCTGTTGACACACATGGTAGAGAATGTCCTTGTGCCGGACCACTTGCGGGAGATTGTCTGTTTTCATCGGTGATCTCCGTTGAAAGTTGCTGAAATGAGGTATTTGCCGACAGTGGTTCAGTCATCGCCAGGCCAACGACTGTTGGGTGCTCCTAACAAGTACAAAGTTGGAGTTGTTGTTACGAATCTCCGGAACCGGATGTGTTCTGCGCCCGCCCGGTCTGTTTCCGTAAGTCCCAGCCGGTCAGGAGGAAGAGATTCCGGCCCTAACAACCCTTCAGAAATCCACCCACGTTCCGTTCCTCTTCTGTTTCGCCTGTTCATACAGGAACTGCGCTGCCGCGACGTCCTCTATCGCCAACCCTAATGCCTTGAACATAGTGATATCGCGGCCTGAAGTCCGTCCCCGTATGCTCCCGAGTAATAGGTCGCCAATCTCGCCCCGGATGTGATCTGGACCAATTGCGCCTTCTTGGAGCGCAAGCAGGTAGTCACCGGACTCCTTCAATGTGGACTCCCGCCGATCCACAAACAGCTTGGACGCGGCGACGGTCGCCCCGTCCACTTCACGCGCATTCGGTTGTGACGCTCCAATAATGTTAAGGTGCGCTCCGTCAGAAATCCACTCGCGCCGAATCACTGGTTCTGTTGAAGTGGTAATCGTGACTACTATGTCGGCGTTGCGCACTGCTGCTTCGACATTTGGGGCTGCCTCAATCGGAAAATCGTATTGGGGGGACATTTCGGCCACAAACTTCTGCGTCTGCGCGAAAACACAGTCTGCTACTCTCACTCTCTTTAGTGATCGTACTGCCGCAATTGCAGCCAGGTGCGTTCTTCCCTGCCGACCTGCTCCGATGACAGCTAGGTTCTTGGCGTCCTCGCGAGCAAGCAGACGAGTGGCTACTCCCGAGACCGCTGCCGTGCGAATGGCAGTTACCGCGGCGGCATTCACCACGGCAAGCAACTCGCCGTTCTCCCCACTGAGGAGCTGCACTGAGCCCTGGTGGATGTCCTTACCTATCGCCGCATTGCTCGGGAACAGGCAAATCGTCTTGAGACCATACACGGTCCGCGGGCCGGACCTATACGCAGGCATCAATGCCATCAGGCTCGATGTAGCAGGCGGACGAATGGTCATCCGCACGGGCATGTAGGCCTCCCCTTTTGCTAAGCACTCCAAAGCCTCCGCCATCGTTTCGATACAAAGGGACATTGGCAAGGACTGAACTACCTGCTCATGATTCATGATGAGTACTTCCATCTCTAGCTCCTTTGCAGTGCGCACCTGTGCGACCAGGAGGCACCGACATCAACCTCGGCTGACGTCAAGACACAGTAGGCGTGGTTCAAGCTGTGTCTGCCACGTCTACGGATATACTTGCCGCCGGCCAATGTAAAGTTTTATTGACTCCAAGCTGCGATATTTCCCAAAGCAGCTTGCCACCAATCTTATAGTTAACTAGCTGTAAGTACATATTGTTATGGGCATCGATGCCAACTGCCGAATTCGCAACGGAAGCTCGGCCCGGCGCCTTGCCGATCGGACAGAACTCGCCACAAAAGAGCTCTCTTGGCTTGTACACAGAGCAGGTGAGCGGTCATTTCCGAATCCAGACTGATATTTCAGTTCTGACATAAACTTGTTCCTCCACGTTCGTGCTCAATGGTGAAATGGTCCGGCCATGATGGAGGTGAGAGATTCAAGGAAGCGTTTGTTCTGATCTCGTAGCCCAACCGAAACGCGCAACCACTCTGGCAATCCGTAGCTGGTAACTGGCCGCACGATGATGCCTTCCTGCAAAAGCGCGGTGAACACCTTCGTGCCATGGCCAACGCAAACCAGCACAAAATTCCCAGCCGATCGTAGGTATGGTAGCCCCCCCTTGTCGAAACCCGCATAGAGTTGTTCGCGGCCAGTGAAATTCTCCGTACGGCTTCGGGCGACAAAGTCCCGATCTGCGAGAGCGGCATTCGCCGCAGCCTGCGCAAAGACACTGGTATTGAACGGCAGACGCACCCTGTTCAGCAGGTCCGACAGATGCTCCTGGGCGACAGCGAATCCGATACGCAGGCTGGCGAGCGCATAAGCCTTTGAAAACGTGCGTACGACGACCAAGTTCCGGAATTGAGCGACGAGTTGGGCAACGTCGCTCTGCTGCTGATCAGGGAGATATTCTGTGTAAGCCTCGTCCAGCACGACCACGATGTTTTCAGGAACATGTTCGAGGAAACAACGAATCTTGTCTGGAGTATTGAACGTGCCGCTAGGATTATTGGGATTGGCGATGAAAATGAGCTTCGTGTCCGGTTCGATCGCATGCAGCATCGCATCCAGATCGTGACCGAAATCTAGTGCAGGAACGACGATTGAGCGGGCACCTACCCCAGCGACCGCGAGCAGGTAGGCCGAGAAGGCGTATTGTGACACGACAACCGACTGGCCTTTTTCGACAAATGCATTGCCTGCCATTTTAAGCAGGTCGCTGCTCCCGTTGCCGATTGTGATCCAAGCCCGCGGAATCTGAAGGGTCTGCTCAATAGCAGTCTTCAGCTGGTAGGCATCTGGATCGGGATACCGTGGTTCGCCGCACCTTGCGAGTTCTTCGATCGCAAGGCGCGCGCAGCTCGGCATGCCAAGTGGGTTCTCGTTCGAGGCCAGCTTGATGATTTCTTTCTCATCAAGTCCGAACTCACGAGCGATTGCCGAGATCGGTTGTCCCGCAGCATAGGGTTTCATAGATCGTACATAAGGAGGTCCGAAAACTGGTGTGCTCGCCCCGATGGGTCTTTTCTTCGAGATCATTAAATTACTTTAGATGAACAGCCTTGACACGCGATTGCGAATATGCCGCCGATCAAAGCTACGCGCGCAATTCGGCGCATATGATGATGTGAAGAACCAACTATATTGCTTCAGAAAAAAATCGCTAATGATCGGGATTCGCGAGCTGCAGTGAACACATGCAGAATGCGGTAACGCACCAACGTGTGGCTGGGCAGTTCCGCCGCTTGCTGAAGGTTTTCCCCACCATATGCTTCGCCTGATAGCCGGTCATGGTGCGGGCTGCGTGGCCTCGGTCCTGTGGCGCTAGTGCCTTCCGCGATTTGGGCTTCAATGAAGCTGGCCGTGCCGGCATTCGATGGTGCACGCTGCCTTTAATCGCACTTAAGACGGTCGAGTCTAGGTAGACAGTCCCGGTCAGCAGGGGTGCTAGGTTTTCGCGCGAATAGTAGCATTATCATGCCGACCAGAGCGATAACGGCGTTGAGGCGAAATGCCGGAGCGTAACCCCCATATATGTCGAACAGCTTGCCTCCGATAATTCCTGCAGGTGCACAAACAATAGCTGAAACAATCATTATGGTCCCACTTAACCTAGGGTAAGCAGCGACTCCGTAAAAGATCCCAGTGATTGTCTGAAGCGAAATCCAAGAACAACCAAATGCCCAGCCATAACAGGACGCAGCCGCAAATGACAACCAGAGATGGCTGCCGTCGATCGGGATGGCAAGCATCGATCCCGCCATATATCCGAGTAGCCCGAGAATAAATACCGCACGAACGTCAATGTGATCGATGAGCCATCCACCGATAAAGCGGCCGATGATACCTACAGCGGTAAATGTGCCCAATGCCCATGCCGCATCCCGAGCGTTCACTCCGTTGTCTCGCATATGGAGGAGCGCATGAGCGTTAAAGAAAAAGAACGGAAATTGACAGGCAACTGCACCGAGCATGATCATCCAAAATGAGACGCTCCGATATGCGCTCGCTACAATCCCATCGGTCTTTACGATTAAGGGAGCTCCATCTATTTGCTCATCGGCGCCGTCGACGGCAAGACCGTCAGGAGTTTGACCCATTGACGCCGGCGACTCCCTAACGAAGAGCCAAGCAACTGCTCCTCCGAGTCCCGCGGCCGCCGCAATTATGATCCAAGCCGCACGGAAGTCTGCTCCGTTGGTCGAAAGAAGCCTGTCAAAAAACGGGACGCAGCCAAATCCCGCCCAACCAGAAGCGCTGAACACTACGGCCATGGCCTTGCCTCGGGACCGTTTGAACCATCGCGTGACTCCGGTGGAGATCGGTACGACCGTGCCAAATCCGATGCCACTTCCTATAAGTACACCGAAGCCGACGAGATATTGCCAAGCGTGAAGGACGTAGAAGCCCATCCACAATGCGCCGATGATAGTTAGCAGCGAGCCGATCGCGAAGGTAACGCGGAGTCCAAAGCGCAGTATAGAAACTGCGACGAAAGCTGAGGAGATACCGACGAAGAGGTTGCAAAGCGAGAATCCGAGACCGTATACGCTTCGATCCATCGCCACACGCTTCAACATGTAAGAATTGATTACGGCACCGCCGTAAAACGGAAATCCCATATTGACGAATTCCAGAAAAAAAAGAGCGCCAACCATTATCCAGCCATAGAAAGGTCTTCTCACGGAAACGTTGTCCTCGTGGGTGCTTCGTTGTTTGTGCTTCGTTGAGTTACAGGGCGGACTTTCTGAATTCGCAATCGCGTTTCATAGTGGGCCGTCTAAACCACCATCGCCTGAAAGACCGTGGGTTGATTGCGACTGAAAGTCGCCTGTTTGCGGCCGAAGTCGCCTGAATGGCTCCCGGCTGAGAGCTGGCTTCAAGACTCCCGCAGCGCGCCGATTTTTTGAGGTTTTCACCTGGCCCCTCCCATGTCCGATTCTCAATGTATTTCTGGATCGTCCTCATCCACCGCGCCCCTGCTCGCGCAAAAATACCCATGCGCCCACACATGCTGTCCCCAGTACCGTTCTCGCAGGTGGAGGAAACTCCTCCTGCAACATCCGGTCGCTTGCACGCGCCCGATAGGGCGAGACCAAGTGCGACGAGTAGAAACGCTTTCATTTGGTCTCATCTGCTGTGCATGCGTCGCGCAGAATTCTGCGGGAGACGGAAGAGATGCGTTCCGAGATCTGGTCCACTGATGGATACGGGCATGCAGCGGCGGTAGACCTTAAGCAGGGCAAAGTGTTCGTTGCTCATGAACCGCTTGGCTTGTTTGTCCACTTCCGCCATTGAGGGTACAACATCGGGCACGCCAGTACCATTAGTACCTTTCTCCGAGCAACATAATTGCTTCGCTACATAGTGGCACGCTCCAAATTGCGTGTTCAGCTTCAATCAGCACGACATTCGCAATCGCGTTTCAGGTTGGGCCTCTAAAATAGTTTTATGGGTTGGACACGAGAACCTCTGATGCACTCGCGGATGATGAAGATGATAAATACGTCCCGTATACGGTCGCTGCTAATTCTTACAATCGTTGCCTGCGCCTCGACTGCCTCGTGCTTGGCGCAAGCTGTTTCGAGCCACTCACCGCAGCATCTTTTCTTTCGCGTTACGCTGGGCGCGCAGCAAACGAATGCCGTCTCCGGGCGACTGCTGATTTTGCTGGAGCCAGGAACCGAGCTCGCCGATATTAATGTGAAAATATTCCATCTGTCGAGCGTCTACGTCGCGGCGAAGGATGTGAGCAACTGGAAACCGGGCGAATCGGTTGATATCGACACAGACGACGTTGCTTTTCCCACTGGATTTTCGCAGATTCCGCCGGGCGACTACGTGGTGCAGGCAGTGCTCGATACCGCGCATCGCTTCGCGTACTACGGACGAGTAGCGGGAGATTTGCAAAGCGAACCGACGGCGCTAGCACACTGGGCGCCGGGCAACGGAGCGGACCCGCAGTTGAGGCTATCGCAGGAGATTCAGCCGCTTGTGCGGCCGTGGCTCTCGCCGAAATTGACAGCAGTGGAAAAGCAGGGCGCGATAGACGCGGTCCAAACGCTCGATATGGAGAGCGCGGTGCTGACGCAGTTTTGGGGGCGCCCGATGTATGTGTGCGGATGGGTTGTTCTTCCGCCGGATTACAAAGAGCACCGCGAGGAACACTATCCCACGGTTTTCTGGACGCACGGTTTTGAGGAGCCGATGGATGAAATTCATACCTTCGGTGGCACCGTTTATCAGCGCATGGCCGAGGGAAAGATGCCCCCGATGATCTGGGTTTTGCTGAATGAGTCGACCCCACGCGGAACGCACGAATTTGCGGATTCCGTGAATGATGGGCCGTGGGGCACCGCGTTGACGACAGAGATAATTCCGGCGCTGGAGCGCCAGTACCGGATGGATGCGAGGTCGAGTGGACGGTTTCTGAACGGCCATTCCTCCGGAGGCTGGGCGGCACTTTGGCTGCAGGTGACCTACCCGAAGATATTTGGTGGGGCTTGGCCCACCTCGCCGGACCCAAGCGATTTCCATGACTTTATGGGTATCGATTTGTACACCCCCCATGCGAATGTCTACACGAAACCGGATGGCTCCAAGTATCCCTTTGTGCGCAGTAATGGAAAGGTGCTGGGGAATCAGGAGGATCTGGCGAAGATGGAAGACGTTCTGGGGCCATACGGTGGCCAAATGCGGTCGTTTGATTGGGTCTTTTCGCCGCGGGGGCCTGACGGCCGTCCTGTACCGATGTTCAACCACGCCAGCGGTGAGGTCGACCCCGCAGTGGTTGCTTACTGGCAGGAGCATTACGACATCGCCTACCGCGTCGCGCAACAATGGTCGATGATCGGCCCGGACCTGCGTGGCAAAGTGCATGGGTATGTTGGGACCGCGGACTCGTTCTATCTGGACGGCCCAGCACATCGGCTGGAGGCGGTTTTTCAATCGCTCCATGCCAGCGAGGACTTTACCTTTGTCCCGAACCGCACGCACATGGATGTGTATCGTGTAGGGAACGATCCAGAAGGTCTGCTGGATCAGATAGCGGCGCAGATGTATGCGGTCGCGCGACCCAAGGCGCACTGGAAGGAAAAAGAGTGAGCGGTGTTTTCGCTCGTCTAGCGCGGAGGAAGGTACAATGTCCGTCTGCCGTGGTTTCGGAGGTTCGATGAGGGTGACTAGGTTTCTCGGCGCCGCGTTTGGTGCGGCTGTGTTTTTGTGCGCCGGCTCGGTCAGCGCAGCGCCCGCGCACTTGATTCAGGTGCTCATCACGCCCGGCGTTATGAGCGAGGCAACAGAAAGCGGAAATGTGGACGTCACCATGACCGTGCCTGCCATGGAGGTTCCGGCGGGCGAACCGATCGTCTCCCTCTCGGTCATGGCGCCTGGAATGCGTACGCCCCAGGCGGTCAGCGACTTGATCTTGACCGACGCGCTTGGCCCCGCGCCTCTAGTTGCCGACAGGGGTGACGGCGAAGACCGTTGGTGCTCTACGCGAGCCGTGAAAGGCGATGTTGTCGTTCATTATCGTCTGCCCATCCAGAACACTCCCCCACTCTCGGGCGGTCCGCCGATCAACCTGCGCATTGACGGGGATGGATTCTCTGGCGCGGGCAGCATGCTCCTCATGCAGCCGAAGGTCTCATCTCCCTATCGCATAGCGATCCGATGGGACGTGTCGGCCATGGGCCCGGGAACCGAGGGCGTGACCAGTTATGGCGACGGAGACGTCGAGTTGTCCACTGGTTCTGTTCAGCGTCTGGATGAGACATTTTTCATGGCCGGACATCTCAAGCGCTACACCCCGACGCCGGAGGGCGCATTCTCGGCCGTATGGCTGGGCGATCCCGGCTTTGATCCGCGGCCAGCGATGCAATGGACGGGCGAGCTCCACAAATGGATGAGCCGGTTTTTCAAGGACAAAGCCGAGCCGCCCTACCGGGTCTTCCTGCGCTTCAATCCTATGAACGCCGGTGGCGGCGCAGCCTTCACCCATTCATTCCTGGTCACCTATGGCGCAGGCGTGACCGGCGATAGCCTGCAATCGATCCTGGGTCATGAGATGGTCCATACCTGGACCGAAAACGATCTCGGCAAATGGTACAACGAGGGTAATGCCGTCCATTATCAGGCCCTGCTATCCTGGCGGGGACGCCTGATCTCGACGGACGCGTTTCTTCGCGACCTCAATCTTACAGCAAGCCGCTACTATACCAATCCGCTCATCGGCACGCCCGACGACCAGATCCTGTCGCGGTTCTGGCAAGATACGCGCATCCGCGTGCTGCCCTATGATCGGGGAGCCATGTACTTCGCCGTGCTGGACGGCATGATCCGCAGGGCGTCCGGCGGCAAGCGATCCGTTGATGACCTGATCCAGGTGGTGATAGAGCGGGGTTGGGCGGGCGAACCGATCACGGACGCCGTGTGGGTGGACTTGCTGCGCAAGGAGGTCGGGGCTGAGGGTCCGGCGGTTCACGGTTCGATGATGGCGGGTGGGCTCATGCTGCCGCAGTCAGACGATTTCGGACCCTGCTTCCGTCGTGTGACCATGAAAATCCGCCAATTTGAACTCGGGTTCGATCCACTTTCGCTGATTGGCCCGAATAGGAGGATCAGGGGTCTGATGGCAAACTCGGAGGCGGCCAAGGCTGCCCTGCGCGATGGTGACGTGGTCAGTTATGGCGTCTCCTTGGACCAGGTTCAGGCTGAAGTGAGCCGAACGCTGACGCTGCAAGTCACTCGCGACGGCAAAACATTTCCGATTACGTACCTTCCGCGCGGGGAAGCGGTCGATGCGTACCAGTGGGAACGCATTCCGAGCGTACCAGACAGCGCCTGCAGATAGTGAACGCGGGCCCCAGCAAAGGAGGACCAACGAATGTTCGATCAGCCAATCCCTCGCTCTTGGCTTTTGGTTTTCGCCGTGGTTGGCGCAGCCCTGCTCTGCGCGCCGATCCTCGCCGTCCCGCAAGCGCAGAGTCCATCGGATAATCCGGAAGAGTTCCTCCGCGAACCACCAAAACCGGTGAGCATCCGGGGCCACTTCCGTCTGGTTGCGATCGGCGATCTTCTCTATTCGCACCCGCTCGCCGGGAGCCCTGACGCCGAGCTCCAGAAGGTGTTCCAGGTTCTCAGGAGCGGGGATGCAACCATCGGGAACCGAGAAGGCGTGATCTTTGACTTGAAGACCTTCAAGGGCCACGGCTACGGTGACGGGCTGCTGTGGGGCGAGGCGGCCGTCGGTAAAGACATGAAGATCATGGGCGTCGACATGGTTTCGGTGGCCAACAACCATGCGACAGATTGGGGTGGCGAGGGGCTGCTGGAATGTCAGCGAGTTCTGGACGAAGCTGGCATTGTGCATGCGGGCGGCGGGAGAGACCTGCAAGAGGCGCGAGGCGCAGGCATTCTGCAGACGCCGAAAGGACGGGTGGGGCTGATCGCCACCGCCTCCACCTTCAAGCCCAATGCCGGCGCCGACGACCGCTTCGAAGAGGTGCCCGGCCGGACCGGAATCAGCATTCTTCGTACGCGAGTGATCCATCTGGTTACCGCCGACCAACTGGCGATGATCCGTCAGTTGGCTACCGGGCTGGCTTCGCCGCTGCAGCCGGCGCCCGCACGGGAGGCCACGGAAGTCGCCTTCGGCGAGCAAATCTACCGGCTGTCGGATAAGTCCGGTCTCCACTATGACATGGATCTTTATGACCACGCCGGGCTGTTGAAGGCGGTGCGGGAGGCCAAGCAGAAGGCCGACTTGGTGGTCTTCACCATCCACGCCCACGAGAGCCCGACGGGGATGGACGACGACACGCCGACCCCGCCGGATTTTCTGATCAAGCTGTTCCACGATGCAGTCGACGCCGGTGCCGACGAGATCATCGGCGGGGGACCTCATTCCCTGCGCGGGGTGGAGATCTACAAGGGTCGTCCCATCCTCTACGGGATGGGCGCCTTCTTCATCAACGGCGAGATCAAGGCTCTACAGGAGACCGCATTCCAGGTTTTTCCCGATGCCAGCGGCCACGCGCCGCCACCGAAGCTCCCAGAGCGTTCCGTTCGCCCCGGCGGCAATCCGGCGAGCTGGTACGATGGCGTTGTCGCCATCACCGATTTCGACGATGGCAACGCCAAGACCATGCGGCTCTATCCGCTGGATCTGGGCAATACCTACGACCGTTCAAGGCGTGGCATTCCGCATCTGGCGGACCTCGCGAATGCACGGCGTATCCTGGCCGACCTCCAAGCGGACTCCGCCCAATTCGGAACGAATATCTCCATTGAGGGCTCGGTCGGGGTGATCCGCATCCCGTAGGATTCTGCGCGACGCATGCGCAGCAAGATACATCAGACCAAAATGAAAGCCTTAAGAATTTCTACTCGTTGCACTTGGTCTCGCCCTGTCGAGCGCGGGAAGCGACTACTCCAAAGAAACCCTCTTGCGGTCAGTTCGGCGGAAGCTGCGGAAGGCCAGAGCAGCCGGTTGATTACAATCGACTATTCGCCCGCCGCCGTCGCGCTAGTCATCAGTCCGACGATCTGCTGCGCAGGAGGTATGGTCGTCATGAGGCGGGACTCTTGTCGGGTGACCGCCCTAGCGTTTTGGATTGCGATGCTGGCGATCGGCTGGACAGCGCACGCAGCAGCTGAGCCCGCCCCGATCATTACCCACCATCAGATCGAAATCGGCGGACGCGCGCTAGCCTACACCGCGGAGGCCGGGCGGACGGCGATCCGCGACGTGGAGACCGGCGAGCCTGTTGGTGATATTTTCTATGTCGCGTATCGATCTGCGCCTCGCCCCGGAAAGGCACGACCGATCATGTTCATCTGGAACGGTGGGCCCGGCATGCCGGCGGCGATCCTGCATTTTGAAGGTGCGGGACCGAAGCGCATTGCGGGGGGCCGTCTAGTCGACAACGCAGATACCTGGCTCACCGATTCCGACTTGGTGTTCGTGGATCCGGTCGGAACGGGTTTCTCCCGCGCAATAAGCCACGACGCGCAGAAAGTGTTCATCAGCAATGTCGGCGATGTCGCGGCGACTACCGAGTTCGTTCGCTCCTGGGTACTGCTGCACGGAGCGGAGGACACGCCGCTAGTCATCGCGGGCGAGAGCTATGGCGCCGGGCGCGCCGGGTCGGTGGCCTACCAACTCTTGAAACGTGGCTTCAACATTCGCGGCGTGGCCCTGATTTCCAATAGCGAGGGGCTGCCGCGATATCGCGATCAGGACATCATCGCCACTGGAATACATCTAGGCGACTATGCAGTGGCGGAGCTCTATTACAAAAAGCTGCCGTCCGACCTCGGAACCACGCCGCAGACTGCGCGAGCTTCGGCCGAACGCTGGGCTCGGGAGACCTACATTCCGGCGCTCAGGAATATCGACACGCTTTCCGACACCCAGCGGAGTAACGTCGCGGCGGAATTGGCGCGGCGTCTTGGCCTCAAAGTCACAGATATCGACCCCAAGACCTTGAGGATTACCCAGGGCGACTTCTTGGGCCATTTGGTTTCCGGCCGCGTGCCCTACTATTCCGACTATCGGATTCTAGAGCCGTTCAAGGCGCCGAATCTGGAACCCGGCGTCCGCTACATTCGCCACGAACTCAGCTACAGTTCCGATCTGCCGTATCTTGGCGTCGAGTCGCTGGAGGACGGCTTCGCTCCAAGCGGCGTTTATCCCAAAACGGTGAACTCGATGTGGGTCCACTCCACGGTCTATGGCGCGACCCCGGAACAGATTGCTCAGGCCGAAGAGGCCTTCGAGAAGACAGGGGCAATCGGAATGGGTCAGTACGGCCCTGAACTGCCGGGCGCTGCGGAGGCCATCCAACTCAACCCGGACCTGAAGGTTCTCGTCGCTCACGGCGCCTATGACCCGTTAGGTGGCTGTTCGATGGACGCCGAATTGGGCCGGCAGCTGACCTCGCCATACAGCCGGGCGGTGACCTTCCGTTGCTATCTATCTGGCCACGCCATCGTCCGCGACGCGCTGGCCCGGGCCCTGTTTGCCGACGACATGCGCGCCCTGGCACGCGCGGCTCTCTCCGCCGGCGGGGTGACAGCCCCCCTGCTGAGAGTTCGCATCCAGCCGTCCGAACTGAGCGAGGTGACGGGGCGGGGCAATGTAGACGTCAACCTGATAGTGCCTGGCGTCGACATCCACGCGGGCGTGCCGATCTTTTCTCTATCGGTCATGGCGCCTGGGCTGCGTGCGCCACAGCCGGTCGTTAATCTTTCCGTTCGCGACACCGAGGGGCCGGTTCCCCTGAGCACGGCCCGCCAGGACGCCACTGAATGGACCGCGACGCGGGCCGTCAAAGGAGATTTGGTGATCAGCTACCGGTTGACGCTCGACAACAGCTTGCAAGAAGGTGGCGGGCCGCCGGTTAATCTGCGGGTGGAGGGGGACGGGTTCTCCGGCTCGGGTCGAATGCTGATCGCCCAACCAAGTGTCTCGCGGGCCTATCGTATCGCGATCACATGGGACCTTTCGGCGATGGATCCAGGAGCGGAGGGCGTTTCCACCTACGGCGACGGCGATGTCATCCTGCCGGTGGGGACGGTTGATCGGCTCGCCGAGAGCATCTTCATGGCCGGACATCTCAAGCGCTACACGCCGACACCGGGCGACGCGTTCTCGGCCGTATGGCTGGGCGATCCCGGCTTTGATCTGCGGCCAGCGATGCAGTGGACGGGCGAACTCCACAAATGGATGAGCCGGTTTTTCAAGGACAAAACCGAGCCGCCCTATCGGGTTTTCCTACGCTACAATCCCGACAATGCGGGTGGTGGCGCGGCTTTGTCGCACTCGTTCTTGGTTACCTATGGCGCGGGCGTGACCGGCGATAGCCTGAAATCGATACTTCCCCACGAAATGACCCACACCTGGACCGCCGCGGATTTCGGAAAGTGGTACGACGAGGGCAACGCGGTCTATTATCAGGCGCTGCTGCCGTGGCGGGCGGGACTGTTCACGACGGAGCGGTTCCAGAGAGACCTTAACCTCACGGCCGCCCGTTATTTCACCAATCCGAAGATACACGCGCCAGATGCGCAGATCGAACCTCACTTTTGGGATGACAGGTGGCTGAATGTTTTGCCGTATGACCGCGGCGCAATGTACTTCGTCGTATTGAACGGAAAGATTCGGAAGAAGTCTGGTGGTTCGCGCTCGGTGGACGACCTGATCCGTGAGATGGTCGACCGCCAGCAGGCGGGTCTGCCAGTCAGCGAGAACGTGTGGGTGGACTTGCTGCGCAAGGAACTCGGGGCGGAGGGTCCGGCGATTCACCGGTCGATGATGGCGGGCGGGCTCATGCTGCCGCAGTCAGACGATTTCGGACCCTGCTTTCGACGCGTCACCGAGAAGATCCGGCGATTCGATCTCGGATTCACCTCCGAATCGCTTCCTGAGGGATGGCGAACTATAAGCACTGTGACACCGGATTCGGAAGCGGCCAAGGCCGGATTGCGAACGGGCGACAAGGTGAGCTACAAATTCACCACCGAAGACGTATTCCGTGATCCGCATCGGATCTTGAGCATGCAAGTCACTCGCGACGGCAAAACATTTCCGATTACGTATCTCCCGCGCGGGGAAGCGGTCGATGCGTACCAGTGGGAACGCATTCCGAGCGTACCAGACAGCGCCTGCAGATAGTGAACGCGGGCCCCAGCAAAGGAGGACCAACGAATGTTCGATCAGCCAATCCCTCGCTCTTGGCTTTTGGTTTTCGCCGTGGTTGGCGCAGCCCTGCTCTGCGCGCCGATCCTCGCCGTCCCGCAAGCGCAGAGTCCATCGGATAATCCGGAAGAGTTCCTCCGCGAACCACCAAAACCGGTGAGCATCCGGGGCCACTTCCGTCTGGTTGCGATCGGCGATCTTCTCTATTCGCACCCGCTCGCCGGGAGCCCTGACGCCGAGCTCCAGAAGGTGTTCCAGGTTCTCAGGAGCGGGGATGCAACCATCGGGAACCGAGAAGGCGTGATCTTTGACTTGAAGACCTTCAAGGGCCACGGCTACGGTGACGGGCTGCTGTGGGGCGAGGCGGCCGTCGGTAAAGACATGAAGATCATGGGCGTCGACATGGTTTCGGTGGCCAACAACCATGCGACAGATTGGGGTGGCGAGGGGCTGCTGGAATGTCAGCGAGTTCTGGACGAAGCTGGCATTGTGCATGCGGGCGGCGGGAGAGACCTGCAAGAGGCGCGAGGCGCAGGCATTCTGCAGACGCCGAAAGGACGGGTGGGGCTGATCGCCACCGCCTCCACCTTCAAGCCCAATGCCGGCGCCGACGACCGCTTCGAAGAGGTGCCCGGCCGGACCGGAATCAGCATTCTTCGTACGCGAGTGATCCATCTGGTTACCGCCGACCAACTGGCGATGATCCGTCAGTTGGCTACCGGGCTGGCTTCGCCGCTGCAGCCGGCGCCCGCACGGGAGGCCACGGAAGTCGCCTTCGGCGAGCAAATCTACCGGCTGTCGGATAAGTCCGGTCTCCACTATGACATGGATCTTTATGACCACGCCGGGCTGTTGAAGGCGGTGCGGGAGGCCAAGCAGAAGGCCGACTTGGTGGTCTTCACCATCCACGCCCACGAGAGCCCGACGGGGATGGACGACGACACGCCGGCCCCGCCGGATTTTCTGATCAAGCTGTTCCACGATGCAGTCGACGCCGGTGCCGACGAGATCATCGGCGGGGGACCTCATTCCCTGCGCGGGGTGGAGATCTACAAGGGTCGTCCCATCCTCTATGGGATGGGTCTCTTCTTGCTGAGGCCTGAGATCATGGCGATGCAGGAGACCGTCTTTCGCAAGTTCCCCGATATCGGCATCGAAGCGGAGCCGGAGCGCAGCAGTTCGCCGCCGATATGGTACGACGGGGTGGTCGCCGTCACGGATTTCGACGCAGGGAGGGCGAAGTTGGTTCGGCTTTATCCCATCGACCTAGCGAACTCCACCGAAGCCGGGCGACGAGGCGTTCCGCACCTCGCAGAGCAGGAGAAGGCGCGCCGCATCTTGGGCACTCTCCAGAAAGAATCGGCCCAGTTCGGGACGAAAATCTCCATCGAAGACTCGGTCGGGGTAATCCTCATTCCATGAGACGAAAGCGATGCGTTCCGAGATCTGGTCCACTGACGGATACGGTCTCCGAGCAACATAATTGCTTCGCTACATAGTGGCACGCTCCAAATTGCGTGTTCAGCTGCAATCAGCACGACATTCGCAATCGCGTTTTATGGTGGGCCTCTCTAAAATAGTCTTATGGGTTGGACACATGAACCTCTGATGCACTCGCGGATGATAAAGATGATAAATACGTCCCGTATACGGTCGCTGCTAATTCTTACAATCGTTGCCTGCGTATCGACTGCCGGTGCATCGACGGCGCCTCCTGAAACCACAGGCAACGGGTTGCCATTGGAGGTGCGCACCGCACTTGTACTCTTGGGTGGCCAATTGATGATCGCCGACAAGGCATATGAATATGACAGGCAGCTTTCCGACGAAATTGGGCCGCGTCTCACAGGTTCCGCCAACTATGTCAAGGCAACAGACTGGGCCGTAGCTGAGTTTACCCGTCTGGGTTTGAGCAACGTGCATCGCGAGTCCTGGGAAATCCCCGCCACCTGGGAGCCGGAAAGTGTGGCCACGGCACGCATGATAGCGCCGCATGAGCAGAGGCTTCATCTTGAGAGCGAAGGCTGGAGTCCATCGACGCCAAATGGCGGCGTGCGCGGCAACGTCTACTATCTGAAGGATGCAAATCCCGATGCCGTAAAGGCCGATACCCCCCACATTGAGAATTCCATCGTGCTGATTGACCGCGCCACGCTCTCCACTGCCAGCGCACGCGGAACGCTCGCTGACGGTCTTCGGATGATCGGCGAGGAAGGAGCGCGAGGCCTCATTTTCGGCGTCGGCTCCGCGAACAATGCAGTTAACATGTACGGCGATACGAGCTCTACTGGAAGCATAGCAAATCTTCCTGCTGGCAATCTTGGCAAGGAAGACACACTTCTGATCGAACGTCTGCTTCAGGAGGGGCCCGTCGAGGTCGAATTCAGCTTCAGGAATCGCATTCGCGAGCATGTAAAGGTTGATAACGTGGTGGCGGAGATCCCGGGCCGAGAAGCAAACGGCGAATATGTCTTGATCGGAGCACATTTGGATTCGTGGCAGCCCGGGACCGGCGCTCAGGATAACGGTACGGGTGTGGCCACTGTGCTTGGTGTTGCTCAAGCAATCAAGGCCGCAGGCCTTACGCCGCGACGCACTATGCGCTTTGTTCTTTTTGGCGGTGAAGAAGAGGGTCTGCTTGGTTCAATTCACTACGTGCGCGACCATATCGCAGAGTTGCCCAAGTGCGCCGGAGATTTCATCGCCGACACAGGGGCGGACGCCCCAAAAGGGTGGTACACCTTCGGTCGCGAAGACGAGAAACAGGCCATCGTTGCACTCGCTCCGGTTTTGAATTCTCTTGGAGCTGGCGGCACCACCGACTTCGGCGCGTACACGCTCGATACAGACGAAGCTCCGTTCCTCGTCAAAGGAGTTCCGTCTTTTGCTTTGTGGGCGCCAATGGACAAATACTTCCTCATCCATCACCAACCCAGCGATACGTTTGACAACGTGAACCAGCGCGATCTGAACCTTGGCGTTGCGGTGGTCGGGCTCACTGCGTACGCTTTTGCAGATATGCAAACGACACTTAAACACCTCTCTTCGACCGAGGTGGAAGAGGAGTTGAAGTCCTTAGAAGTTCTCAGTCCGTATCGGAATATGGAGGAGCATAAGTTGTTTTAGGGTGTGTTAACACTATCTGAGGATCTCGACAATCAGGGCGAAGTAAAGGAAGGCCATGAAGACGACATCGAATTTCTCGAAGCCGGAGAAGATGCGGCGGAAGCCCTAGAGCATTTCTAATTTAAGTATACACATTCCGTGCGATAATCCTCTGGCAGGCAGAGGGAGGCATGGATGCAATCGTATTCGCAGGATTTGCGCGAGCGTGTGCTTCGTGCACTGGATCGGGGGGAAGGTCCGTCGGCGATTGCGCGGCGTTACGAGGTCAGCCGGTTTTATGTTTATCAGGTGCGGGACCGGGAGCGGGAGACCGGGGTTCGCACCAGTTTTCAGATCGGTGGCCATCGCCGGTCCCGGCTGGAGGCCGCCGAGCCGGCGTTGCGCGGCTGGATTGCAGCCGAGCCGGACCTGACTCTGGCGGCGTTGCAGCAACGGCTGGCAGCGCTGGGCATTTCGGTCAAAGTCGGTGCTCTCTGGCACCAGCTAAATAAGTGGAATCTCACCTTCAAAAAAAACGCTGCACGCCAGCGAGCAAGAGCGCGAGGACGTGCAGGCAGCGCGCCGCGCATGGAGCGAAGCGCAGCCGGCGATGGACGTCAAAAAGCTAGTGTTCATCGATGAAACCTGGGCCTCGACCAATATGACACGGAGCTATGGACGTGCGCCCAGGGGCTGTCGATGCGTTGCTTCGGCGCCGCTCGGCGACTGGCAAACGACGACCTTTGTAGCCGGTCTGCGCCATCATCGACTGATCGCTCCCATGGTCGCCGACGGGCCCATGGACGGCGAGCTGTTCCTGGCCTGGGTCGAGCAGTTCTTATGTCCCACGCTCCAGCCCGGAGATATCGCCATCCTCGACAATCTCAGCAGCCACAAGGTGGACGGGGTGAAAGAAGCCATCGCCGGGGTCGGCGCCACAGCGCTCTATCTGCCGCCCTATTCGCCCGATCTGAATCCCATCGAAAAGCTCTTTTCAAAACTCAAGACACTGCTCCGCAAAGCCGCCAGACGATCCACCGAAGACCTGTGGAAGGCGATCGGCGCGCTTCTCGACACCGTCTCTGCGAGCGAATGCGCAAACTACTTCGCCTCTTCGGGATATGTAAGTACTTAAATTGAAAATGCTCTAAGACAGCGGAGAAGGCGATCAAGCTCATCGCGCTCTTTATAGAGAGCGTAGTATTCCCACGGCTCGATACGATTTTCCTACACCCTCACCCACTGCCAACACCGGTAATACGCCAGATCGCGCGTATTATCTCACAAGGAGCGGGCGGGACATCTCCAACGCCACCTCACACTGGTGGGCTCATTCAGTGCTGACACCTCGCCGAATTCGCCTGCCTAGTCTCTGGATGGACGGCACGCACAGTGTCTACAACCGGGTGACTTACAAGCCTAGCTCGGAACCGATAATGGGGCAGGAATCCGAACTTGATCTCTGCGTGATTCAGTTGCCTGCCGACGATCCGGCCGGAACACGCCTGGCCGGTCTCGCATGTCGTTACCGGCGGTATAACCAGCCTGATGATCGTCAATGGAGGCAAGCCGGCGCAAGCGATTTTGGAGCGGGGGAACCTGATTCTGGGTCCGCAATGGTCTCCCCTGGCAAACAGATCGTTGTCGGTGTGGGCGGCTTCACTTCTTTCCGTGACTTTGCCGCAGCGAGCAGGATCATACAATGATTAAATCATCTCCTTCGTGTGCCGGACATCTCATAGGGTAGAGATCGCAATTTTACGGGCCTGTCCCCTATCGCTGCAGAATTTAGACGGCGGTCCACTGTTGGGCTCAGCTGATCCTTGAATGTTTCCAGGATCACGCTGGATCGAATTTTCAGCACTTCTTCTATGGCATGCAAGTCGTCCCATATCAACTTTCGGTAAGTGTCGATGTTGGCCGTCATAATGCGAAGGATGAAATCGCAGTCACCGGTGACCATATAGCACGCAATGATCTCCCGTTTACCTTGTATTGTATTGAGGAATTTGCGCGCAGCACGCGTGCTATGGTCCGTCAATGTGACCTCCACGAGCGCGGAGAGCCCAAAACCAAGTTGCTTATTATCGAGCGTGATAGAAAAACCTTTAATTATGCCAATTTGTGAGAGATTCTTTACCCGACGCAGACAAGGCGCAGGCGTCAGCCCGACGTCGTCGGCGAGGTCGTTGTTGCGCAGGTTAGAACGCTTCTGCAGTGCTGCGAGTATCTTCCAATCAATCTCATCGAGATATGCCATTAGCGAATTTCCCCGAGCAATATAATTGCTTCTTTACACAATAATACCATCCGAATTGCGCGTTTACAATTAATGCGCGCCATATTCACAATCGCGCATTGTGGGGCGCCGTCTAAGATAATCCTATAAGTTGGAGACGAAATTCCACTGGAAGCACTCCCGCGGTGCGGTGTGTCGTCTTTATTCGGGATTCCGACGCCCGAAGCTGCGCAGAGAATTTTGTGGGCTGAGAGCTGAGAATGGGTATCGCGGAGAAAGTCTCATTATTCCTGGACTAAAAATGGGGGGCAGGTCAATGGACCATCGATGCAGGAAGAGATTCGCATGTGACCATCAAACTTCCGAGCGAGCTTCCTGAACCCACATTTCCTTTTTCGAAGTCTAACTAAGTGGTTGTATGATCGCGCCAACGCCAATATTCATGCGGTTTTGAAAGCAAAACGAACTCCATGGAGGCTCGACCCAGTGGGTGAGAAACAAAATCAGCCCTTTCAGCTCTCGTTTAACCCGTCTTTGAAGGTTGATTTCTAAGGATCTCGGGTCACCTCCGACAGTGGTTTGCTTTTGGTGCGCGAATTGGATGAGCGTTTGGGATTGAGTGCGCTCATTGTCTGTCTACAGCCTGTTGGGGAAGGAGAGGTGTTGCAAAAGTGAGCCGCAAATGGGGCGATCTCGGCTGTGCTGGAGCGGAATCTCGTGCCGCAGTGTGCCATCAGGATCAAAATTGTTTTACCTTGACGCGAATAGCGGTGGAATCACCGCTGCAGGTGATTCCAATCACCGACACGAACAAAGGAGCTGGGGATACTGACTTGTCGTTGTTTGGGTCAAGAATGAAATTCCGGCTTAGTATCAAGATTGGCCTGATGGCAAGGCTTCTGGCCATTGCTCTGCTATGCGTGAGCCTGGCCGTCGCCCAACAGGCGCCGCTGCTCCGGCTCCACATCAAGCCGTCGCAGATCGACCCTGAAAAGGGAACGGCGGTTGTCGATGTGGTGATGACAGTCGAAAAAATGAAGATCGCCGCGGGCCAGCCCCTTCTCACCCATCAGAACATGGCGCCGCAAATGACCGCCCCCATGATCGCAGTCGATCTTTCAGCCAGCGACGACCGAGGTCCTGCACCTCTAGTCTCAGACGAAAAAGTGGGGTGGCGGACTTGGACTTCCACTCGCGATATCGAAGGTATGCTGACGGTGCGCTACCGCCGGCCGATCGACAATGGCCTTCTGGGTTCGCTTTCGTCCATTCCGCATGTCGACGGGCTGGGTGTATTCGGTATCTGGAACATGCTGTTGCTTACGCCTGAGACGACCGGGCGCTATCGCGTCGCCTTGGACTGGGACCTTTCTGCCATGGTGCCGGGCTCCGCCGCTGTCTCGACGCTTGGCGAAGGGAATGTCACCACCACCCCCATGCCGCTGTCGCGGCTTGCCTTCGCAATGTTCATGGCTGGACCGATCAAACGCGCGCCTGATCCTCCTAGCGGTGCATTCTCTGCCGTCTGGACCGGTGTGCCGACCTTCGACGTACGCGGCGCCATGGATTGGACGTCGAAACTGCACCATTTCATGAGCGGTTTCTTTGCCGATCCCGTTGAGAGGCCCTATTACGTTTTCTTGCGTGCCCATCCCGGCGGCAATGGAGTCGCCGCGACCCAAGCCTTCGTGCTCGGCTATTCGCCCAAAACCACAGCCGAGAGCGTGCAGTATCTGCTCGGCCATGAGATGACCCATACTTGGACTGCGGACGATATGCCAAAGTGGTACAGTGAGGGCAACGCCGTCTACTACCAGACCTTGCTGCCATGGCGCGCCGGCCTGATGCCGATCGAGAAGCGGTTGGCCGACATTAACCTCACAGCCTCACGGTACTACACCAGCGACGTCATCAACGCGCCGGACAGCGACATCCTGCCGAACTTCTGGTCGGATATGCGCTACAACGTCCTGCCTTATGACCGGGGCGCCATCTATTTCGCGGTGCTGGCCGGCAAGATCCGCAGAGCCTCAGGCGGCAAACGCTCAGTCGATGACCCGATCCGTGCCATGGTCGCCCTTGATCGGAACGAGCAGCCGGTCTCGGAAGCGACATGGATCGACCTCCTGCGCAAGGAACTCGGCGAAGAGGGCCCTGCGATCCACAGGGACATGATGAGTGGACGAAAGCTGATTCCGGAGTCGGGCGACTATGGCCGGTGCTTCCGGCGGATCAGCGTAAAGATTCCTCGCTTCGACTTGGGTTTTGGCGGGCCGGAGATTAAAAAACGCTCAGTGGTCGAGAACCTCAGACCCGACTCCAACGCCGCCAGGGCTGGTCTGAAGGAGGGCGACCGCGTGCAGTACCAATCCAGTACGGATGGAGCACTGCGCGATCCGAACATGCCGGTGACGATGCAGGTGACCCGCGATGGCAAGACATTCGAAGTTACCTACTTGCCTCGTGGCGAGCTGCGCGACGCCTACCAATGGGAGCGCATCCCCGGCGTGCCGGAACAAGCTTGCAAGGCTGCATCATGGTAGCAACCAGCGAAAGAAAATCATCCGAGCGGGAGACATGATCGAGACGCACGAAAAGTTACGAAGCCTTAGAATCATAGGCATTATCGCTACTTTGCGCTCGGTGGTACCGTGCAATGACCCGATCGGGGCCTTTACTAGGATATTGGAAGGACTGAGCAATGAAAGAGGACACGAAAAAGAATAAGAACATCAACAGAAGAGATTTCATGAAAGGGACCGTAGCGGGGATGGGAGTTGCCGCCGCCCCGGGAAGCGTACTTTTCTCGGAACGGATCGCACGGGCTTGCATGGAAACCGTCGGCTCGCCACAGGGGACTGTTCCGCAGATTTCTCCCTCCCAAGTCAAGGAAACAGTCGGCGCGGATGTGGTTGTCGTCGGCGTGGGTATTTCGGGAGCTTGCGCTGCGCTTTCCGCGATTGAAGGTGGTGCCAAAACGGTATTGCTTGAAAAAGGAGGAAATTACACCGCGCGCGGTAACGATAACGGCTGTGTCAACAGCAGCATTCATAGAGAAGCGGGAGTGGTCCTCAATCGAGAAGAGTTGATCTCTGAGTTGATGATCCAGGCCAACTATCGGGTCGACCAGAGACTGATCACCACATGGGTGGATCATAGCGGCGAAGCTCTCGACTGGCTGCGTTCGAAAGTCGAACCAGAAGGCTTGAGAGCATCCCTGGACCTCACGGAAGGCACGAGCGATGATGATAAGGAAGGACCATATAAAGCCTGGCGCACCGCCGTCACTTTTACAGGATCGAATGCCAAAATGATGTCCGTCGTGATGCAGATTGTGAAACAGAAAGGGGGGGACATCCGTTACAACACGCCGGGCGTGCAGCTGATCAGGCCGGGAAACGGTCGGGTCACGGGAGTGATCGGCCGGACCGCCGCTGGCGATTACATACAATTCAACGCCAGAAAGGGCGTCATCCTGAGCACCGGCGGTTACGACAACAACCCTGAAATGATGGAAAAATACTTACGGCCGTCAGACCTGAGAATCGAGAGATTCAGCTCGTTCAGCAAGATCTGTACGGGTGACGGCCATAATATGGGATTGGCGAACGGTGCCGATATGGACGAACCGCCGCATTGTCTGATCGTGTGCAACGGAGTTCTCAAGAACAAGTCTGTATCCCCTCTGATCTTCGAAACCGTGTCGTTGCGGGTCGATAAAAACGGCCGCAGGTATGTGAACGAGGATCTGGACTATTGCCGTCAGGCCAATGCCAATGCCATCCAGCCTGGCCACTTTAATTGGTCGATCTTCGACTCCAGCGTTGATTCCGTCGCAAAACAACTGGGAAGGACCGCCAAGGAAGAGACTATCCTTGTCGCCAATTCCATCGAAGAACTGGCCAAGAAAATGGAGGTCGCCCCCGAAGTTTTCACGGCTACGGTCACTCGCTATAACGAACTGGCTAAAAACAAAAAGGACGTGGACTTCGGCGTCGACGGAAGGAAAATGAAATTCCTCGGCAAGCCGCCCTATTACGCGGCGCAGGTGCGTAATTTCGCGCTTGTCTCCGTCAGCGGCTTGAAGATCAACGAGAAGATGCAGGTGCTGGATAAGGAAGGTAGGCCGATTCCAGGGTTGTATGCCTCAGGCAATACGAGTGGAGGATTTTTCGGCGACACCTATCCGCGCAACGTCGCTGGCATCAGCTGCGGCCGAGCCATCACCTTTGGACGAATTGCCGGCAAGACCGCCGCGGCGGAGAAGGCTTAGCCGCGTCTCTCACCAGATTTCGTAGCGAGGCGGCGCAGGTGGGCATGGATACAGGGCGCGCGACGGGAGGGCGACGCAGGCGTACTCGACAGTACGCCGAGGAACCCGACCGAGCGCAAAGCAGCAGACATCCCCGGATCCGCCGCGAGGCGATGTTGCGGACAGTCACGGTATATGCTTCTGCCACACTTATTGGATGTAGATAGGTACTGAAGCGAACATGACCTCAGCTGGGATGTTCTCGTGTGTCATCTAGGGCCTTCGGCCCGCGAAAGTGCATGAAAAACCACGCCAGGCGACCACGTCTTTTCAACGAGTTAGCTTGGTTTTTCGACCCTGTTGATCCAAATGCCGAAACGTATTGTGCCTAGCTTGCAAACCGAACATCAACTTCGCCCACGAACTATTCCCGATGTGAGCTGAGGAGGTTATCTTACGCACCAAGGTCTAACTGCTTACCTCGCAAAGAGTGGATATGACGCAAAGCCGACAGTCGCCAAAGCCGACGGGGGTGTGTCGATGGGGGGGGGCCTGCCAGAACGGGCGGCGTGGCGCAGTCGTTCCAGGGTGCCTGCCGCGGCCGATTTTCGGAGCAATATAATTGCTTTTCTTGCATTATGAGGTCGTCGGGATTGCGAGTTTACGTTCAATGATAACGATATTCGCAATCGCGCATTGTGAGGGCCGTGTAAAATTTCCCGCGAGTTGAAAGCGAGACTCCATGTGCGCAGGCAGCATTTCTGGGTCGACTATGTGGTGCGATGTGCGATTCCTGACGCCATGTGTTCTGGGACAACCGATCTCTGCGCTTTATGAAAGCGAGACATCTCCCGTTCCACACGGGAAGCTTGAGACGGAACATTCTTGGAGGTAGTCAATGAAACGGCAATTTGTGACGGCGTTTTTCATCGCAATCGCGACAGTATTCTTTCTTTCCACCCCCACATTGCGCGGACAGGAGGCTACGACTTCCCTGAACGGAGTTGTGACCGACACCAGCGGCGCAGTTCTGCCCGGAGCTTCAGTCACCGCCACGCGCGCTGCCACGGGCGAGGTACATCAGACTACCGCAAATGCACACGGCGAGTACCAGTTTCAACAACTGATTCCCGGCACATGGACGGTGAAGGTCAGCGCACCTGGTTTTGGAGATCAGAGCAAAGTCAGCGACCTGCTCGTCAGCCTGCCTGCCACGATCGATTTCAAGATGGGCTTGGGCGCAATCACGCAAACCGTGAATGTGTCCGCGCAGACCGAGACGTTGAACGCCACAGATGCAACGCTTGGTAATGCGATTACCGATCGAACCATCGAGGAACTCCCGATGATCGACCGCAACGTCCCCGATCTTCTCAGCTTGCAGCCGGGCGTCTTGTATCTCGGCCATGAAGTTGATGCAGTACGCGATAGTCGTACCGGCGCCGTCAATGGCGTTCGTTCTGACCAGGGCAACATCACCATGGATGGTCTGGATGATAATGACGTAGCGCAGGGTCTCGCATTTACAGGAATTCTCCGCGAAACACTGGACTCGATCGATGAGTTTCGCGTGACCACGGAATTGGCGAATTCCAATCAGGGATATGCGGCGGGGGCGCAGGTCAACCTTGTCACTAAAAGTGGCAGCAACCAGTTTCACGGATCCGCATACGAATACAACCGCAACACCGCCACCGCAGCTAACGACTGGTTTAACAAAAATGCAGAGTTGTCCAGCGGGTTGCCGAACCTTCCCGGCAAATACATCCGTAATACCTACGGTGCCGCTGTGGGCGGCCCCATCAAGAAGAACAGACTCTTTTTCTTTGCGAATTACGAAAGCTCGCACATACGAGAAAATGCACAGGTGGAGGAGGAAGTGCCCACAGCCTCACTCCAGGCGGGCAACCTCATCTATCAAAGCAACGGCGTGAATGTGACGCAGACGCCCGCTCAGATTGCCGCGACGGATCCGAACTGCCACGGAAGCGGCACGTGTCCATGGGGGCCAGGAGTGGATCCCAACATGTTGAAATTGCTGAGCGAATATCCTGTTGCTAATGGATCGGCACTGGGCGATGGCCTGAACCTTGGTTCTTACAGCTTCTCCTCCAGGTATCCGATTAACCTCAACACCTCTATTGTCCGACTGGACTGGGAGCCCGTATCCCGTAACCATCTTTTCTTTCGCGGCAATCTGCAGGACGACACGACCGCCGGCCCGCCCCCGTTTCCAGGACAACCGCCCTCGTACAAGATGCAAGACAACAGCAAAGGCCTAGGGGTAGGCGATACTTGGGAGATCAGGAGTAACCTGATCAACGATTTTCGTTACGGATACGTCCGGCGTGGGAACACTAACAGTGGGTGGGGCTGTGGCGGTTATGTTACGTTCTTTCGTACATTGTCCACCCCCACTGCGGAGAATTGCACAAGCACCAGTGAGGTTCCTGTTTACAACTTTATCGACAATGTGAGCTGGGCACACGGGAAACATACCCTATCCTTCGGCGGTGATCTCCGCATCATTACTAACTATAACGCAGCGAATTCCAATTCCTACAACAATGCCGACGGAAATATTGATTGGCTCAATAATGGAGGAGCGATTGCCGGCTCGGGAGGTAGTCTCGATCCTGGAGGATTTGGCCAGCCCCCGGTCGACCCGGCCGACGCCGGGACATATAGCACGGAGGTGGCGATGATGGCCGGTCTCGTTCCTTATGTCCTAAATAAGTTCAACTTCAAGGTGCAGCCGGGTGGCCAGACGGGAGTAACGGAACCGGAAGGGACACCGATTGTGCTGAACTATCACTCGAAGGAATTTGAGTATTACGTACAGGATCAGTGGAAGTTGAAGCGGAATGTGACGCTGACCGTCGGTCTCCGTCATGTTCTTCTGCAGCCTCCCTACGAAACGCATGGCCAACAGGTTCAACCGACGGTCAATACCCACCAGTGGTTTGATAATCGCGTTGCCGGAATGCACCAAGGCATTACGGACCAGCCCGACTTGGCCTTCGGTCCTGCCGGCAAAGCGAACGGGAAGCCCTCGTACTGGAGCATGCAGTACGGAAATATCGCGCCGCGCATTGCGCTGGCCATCGCTCCCAATGACAAGACCACCGTCCGGCTCGGCGCGGGCATGTACTACGACCACTTTGGAGAGGGCATCGTGAGCGAACTCGTCAATGCCGGCTCCTTTGGCTTATCAACGTCGATTACCAACCCACCCGGCCAATATTCCGTGGACAATTCGCCGCGCCTTACCAGCATCACCGCGCTTCCGCCGCTACAGGGGGTCACGATCCCGTCGGTGATTCCGTATCCTTTCATTCCCCCCAATAACGTCAACACTGGACTTGGGGTCGCAGCGGGTGTGGACAACCAGCTCAAAACACCCTATACGATAGCTACGAATCTGTCCATTCAACACCAGTTGCCGCATGGATTCTCTTTCGAAGCGAACTATGTCGGCACTTTCGGACGGCACTTGCTCAACCAGAGGGACATTGCCACACCGCTCGATCTTACGGATCCGAAATCGGGAACGGATTACTTTGCGGCCGCCAAGCTGCTGGGGCAGGCATACTCCGCGGGCCAAACTACCGTGCAGGCGATTCCGTATTGGGAGGACATGTTTCCGTACCTGAAGACTTCCACGATGAGTGCGACACAGAACATCTACACGAATGTTTATGCGCCACAAATCGCCCAAGGAAATTACGCTCATGCGTTGATGACGCTGGATGCATATTGCCAGCCTAGTCAAGGCGGTTTGGGCTGCGGTCCGTACATCGACCCGAACGGAAATGTGACGACGCGGTTCTTTCAGCGCCAGTTTTCCTCATTGTATTCGTGGTCTTCTATTGGCACCAGCAGCTACAATGCGTTGCAGCTCACTGCGCGCAAGGTCACGAAGGCCGGCCTATCGTTTGACTTCAGCTATGCTTTATCGAAGGCGATTGATCTGGGCTCGGACGCGGAGCGCGCCGGCTTGTTCTCGACGATCAGTTTCAGCGTTATCGCCAACGCCTTCAATCCTAAGACGAACCGAGCCGTTTCCGACTATGACACACGCCACCTACTGACCGGGCACTTCACTTACCAGCTTCCGTTCGGACAAGGAATGAGATATTCTGCGCAATCGAATCGGGCAGTCAATGCTCTGATCGGCGGATGGACTCTATCCGGTATCTTCCGCGTTTCCAGCGGTCTGCCCTTCGGGATAGGGACGGAATTCGGCTATGCGACCGATACTGAAGCAGGCACTCCCGTCGTGGTCACCGGGCCTGTCGCTGTTCATAAGCATTTGGATTGGGATGTTGGCGGTCTGCCCGAGGTCTTCGCCAATCCCAATGCGCTTCAAAATGGCATCACCACCGGATTTCCCATCCGCTATGCATATCCGGGGGAGGGCGGGGCCCGAGCTCCATTCCGCGGTGATGGCTATTTCGAACCGGATGGGAGTCTGTCAAAGAGTTGGAAGACATTCCACGAACAGACTCTGCGGTTTGGCTGGGAAGTATTCAACGTGACGAACTCCTCCCGTTTCGACACGAACCCCTTAATCTTTCCCGGATTTGGGAGCTTGAACGAAACCGTCGGTAGCGGCGCCGGTTTCGGAATTTATAGCTCTCCATTAGTGCAATCGCGCAGACAGCAATTCTCGCTGCGGTACGACTTTTAACGGATCGGCTCGGCCATGGCGCATCGGGCATCTGTCCTGGTGCGCCGTTCAACGTCCAGTTTGCTTTGAAGGTGCTATCCCAGCCTTGTTCGTGCCCTACTGAGGAGGCGTTGATGACTCTTTCGCGCCGCACCCTTGTTAAAAGCCTTTGTAGCATCCCGATCTATTCCGCCGTCGCGAAAGGCTTGCCAGCAGCACTGAGTGTACCAACCACATTGCCCGATAAACTCTCATTTCCCTTTAGTGGAGTATGTCTCGATGCTGCTTTTACACATCCGTTGGGCGTTCACGCGGATGTTGCCGCCAAAGACTACCTCGCAAGCCGCATGCACGATGCAAACCGAAGTTGGCCTGGTGACAATGCTCGTAATTCCGCGGTCGAGTTATTTTCGACACTCATCAACGCCGACCCGACCGAAATCGCGATTGTTCCGAGCACGATGGAAGGAGAAAATCTGATCGGGGCTGCCGTTGGTCTAGGTCCCAGTGCGGGTGTGGTAACGGATGCATTTCATTACGACGCATCGCTTGCCATGTATGGGGAGTTGCATCTTCTTCGGGGCGTGCCCGTCTCCGTGGTCAAACCTAAAAACAACCAAATCGATCTTCGCGATTTAGATTCTCTCATTCAAAAGAACACGCGTTTGGTTGCGATCTCACTCGTTGCAAGCATGACGGGCTTTCAGCATGACTTGAAGAGTCTTTGTGAGATTGCGCATGCGAAGGGTGCTCTGGTCTACGCAGACATCATTCAGGCGGCGGGTGCTGTTCCTATTGATGTCAAACAGAGCGGTGTCGATTTCTGCTGCTGCGGCAGCTATAAGTGGCTAATGGGCGACTTCGGCACCGCGTTCCTCTATGTAAGAGCTGATAGGCTCGATCATCTCCGGAGAGTACAGTTCGGATGGAGACAATTCACAGGAGAAGTTCAACACGTCTATCCTTTTGACCCACCAGGTCCCGCGATTGGTGATTGGAAATTGGGAACGGGCACGATCAGCCATTTTGAAGTGAGTACGCCTGACTGGGCAGCTCTTGCTGTGGCAGTTGGGTCGTTAACGTACATTCGGAACATCGGTGTCGAAACGATCCAGCGGTATCGCCAGCCGATGCTGGACTCTCTTCAATGCGAACTGCCCAGGCGAGGCTTTATGCCATTAACACCAGCGTCTTCCCGAGGCCCGATTGTCTCCTTCGCATACAAAGATGCGGATAGAAAACTCGGGCCGATTCTAAGTAGGGCAAAGGTGAAGATCACCCTATACGAAAACATGATCCGGATTTCTCCATCTGTCTATAACGACATGGATGATATAGACCACCTGCTGAATGTACTTAATGTCTGAACAAGTTCAGGCGTACTAGTTGGTTTTGAATGGTAGAAGAGCAGTTTGGACGCGGTGCCTTATCGAGCAGGAAAAAGCTAAGGGTAGGCACACTGCGCCCGATCCGCTTTTCCGGGCTCGCGAATCACGATTATTGAAGGAAAGGGCGCCGGATTGTGCAGGATCGGCATCGAGGCGCCTGTGGTGCCCATAGAGAGGCCCTAACGTTTCTTAACATGATTCTCGACAGTGGCGCATTCAATATGCTGTGCCTTCCCGGGAATCGCTGTGAGGTTTACCAAGTTTGGGAGGGTTTTACCAGTGAGAAGTTTTAACCGTCGCGGCTTTCTTTCGATGCTTCTGGCAACGTCGGCCTGCAAAGTAGCAGCAAGCGTCTTGCCGACTGCATTCCTCCAGGAAAAGGATAATCCAACTTGGGCTGGATACGATCAGGCCGTTATCATCGATTCGCTTGGAGGCCCGGGTAGCAGCAGCACCAGCGACGTTTTTCTCGCACTTAGCCCAAGTGAGATCGAAGACATTCGCAAATCTGGCCTGACCGCTGTGAATCTCACTGTGAGCGGGGTCGGCAGCTATGCTAGCGACTACGATAAGACCATACGCACACTTGCGTACTGGGATGCACAGATATCCGCGCATCCCGAAGTTCTCCTGCATGTTCTTAAAACCGATGATATCCATGAAGCGAAGCGAAGTCACAGACTCGGACTGATTTACGGTTTTCAGGACGCGACGCCCTTCGGTGAGGATCTTAATCGACTCGATATCTTTCGTAATTTAGGCGTACGCATATTTCAGCTCACCTACAATCGGCGCAACTTAGTTGGCGACGGTTGTCTGGAACCAGGCAATGCCGGACTTTCAAGATTCGGTCGGCGACTCGTTGAGCGGCTAAACGAGACTGGCTCATTGGTTGATCTGTCCCATGCTGGAGAACGTACGACCCTAGAAGCGATCGAAGCGTCAGTGACGCCAGTCGCGATCACGCACACTGCCTGCTCGGCGCTCGCACCAAATCCACGAAATAAAACGGATGCCGAGCTCCGAAGGCTAGCTTCTAAAGGAGGATACGTTGGCATATATTTTATGCCCTTCCTTCGGAGTGAAGGGCAGCCAATGGCTGCAGATTTGGTTCTGCATATCGAGCATGCGATCAATGTCTGCGGTGAGGACCACGTTGGGCTCGGAACGGACGGCTACATCACCCCGGTAGCGGTTACTCCTGAGTACAAGAAGACATTTGCACAAGAGGTCATCACGAGAAGGCAACTCGGTATTTCAGCTCCAGGCGAGGACCCCAACGTTTACCTCTTCATTCCTGACCTTAACAGTCCGGACCACTTTAACAGAGTTGCTGTCCTTCTTTCGCGGCGGGGGCACTCCGATACACAAATCGAAAAGATTCTGGGAGGCAACTTTGAACGCATTCTGTCGGAAGCTTGGAAGACTTGAGTTTATCCAGCATCGCACAATCGCAAGGTTGTGACCTGCTTTTATGAAACTATGGGGCAATGCCGTCTGCGGCTGTCGAGGTCCACAAGAGGCCCACGTATAGCGAACCGTAGAGGTTCGTTGGCAAATACCACCGCTCCAGGTGGGCTCTGTGGCCACGCGCTTGATATCGAAGTGGGCCAGATTCCCAGGGATGCTTGTGCTCATACACTACCGGCGGCGGATCGAATACCTCGTACCGACGTTGTCTCAGCGATTCAGAATGGCAATCGACTTTAGAAACGACAATACAATCGTCGTATTTCATAACATTATGTATTTACAAAATTCTCCCGCTTGCTCCAACAATAGTCCCGTCACCACTCAAGCTGGTAAGGAGCAATCGGAATGACATTTGAGAGCATCCAGTGGACGTGGATGAACGGTGCATTCCTGCCTTGGGCGGAGAGCACGGTGCCGATCTCCACGCATGCTTTGCACTACGGGACAGGAGTGTTCGAGGGCATACGCAGTTATGTGGTGGACGGCGAACCTGCGGTTTTTCGCCTGGATGCGCACCTGGAGCGCTTCTACAACTCGGCGGCGACGTATGGCATGCGCATCCCTTACCGGTTGGAGGAGTTGGCGGAAGCGATTTGCGGAGTGCTTCGGCGCAACCGACTGACCGAATCCTACATCCGACCGATCGCGTATATGGGATCGGAAACACTGGGCATTCGTGCGCAGTGTTCGACGGAAACGGCGATTCTAGCTTGGCCTCACCTGGCGCACGTCAGCGAACAGAGCCGGCAGCGTGGCGCGAGGCTGACCGTGTCTCCGTACCGGAAATTCGATTCCCGCATGATGCCGACGACGGCCAAGGCTTGTGGCCAGTATCTGAATTCGCGATTAGCCACTATGGAAGCGGTGCGGCGCGGATACGACGAAGCGCTACTGCTCAACGTCGATGGAAATGTGGCGGAAGCATCGGTGGCGAACGTGTTCCTGGTGAACGGCCGCACCCTGCGCACGAACGACGAAAGGTCGTCGATCCTGATGGGAATTACGCGGGATTCGATCATGCAGTTGGCCGAGGCGGAAGGGTTCGAGGTGGAAGTGGGCACGATTGCAGTGCGGGACCTACAGGAGGCGGATGAAGTTTTTCTGTGCGGTACGGCGTGCGAGGTTTTGCCGGTGGCGGAACTGGACGGCCGCCGGACGGGACCGGTATCGCCGGGGCCTGTGACCGAGCGGATTCGCAACGCGTTTGATCGGGCGAAGACGGGTACTTCGCACGAGTGGGCTCATTGGTTGCATCGCGTGGCGGCCGAAAAAGTTCCGGCGGGGACCGGGGTTTCCAGGTAGATGCCTGCCGGTCGCGGCGCGTCCGCATAGCAATAAAATGTGAGTTGGGAGTGTTGGGGGGTAAAATGGTGCATTTGTTAAGCGGTGACGAGGCGGTCGCCGCCGCGGCATTCGACGCAGGAATTACGTTGGGAACCGGTTATCCAGGCACCCCCTCAAGTGAGATTCTGGAAGAACTAGAACGGATAGGCGGGCGCGCCCAGTGGGCCCCGAATGAAAAGGTTGCCCTGGAGGTTGGCATTGGCGTAGCCTTTTCTGGCGGACGCAGCCTCGTCACGATGAAGCATGTGGGGCTCAACGTGGCGGCCGATCCACTGTTCACTGTTGCCTACATGGATGCGCCTGGGGCGCTCGTGATTGTCTCTGCCGACGACCCCGGCATGGCTTCCAGCCAGAACGAGCAGGACAATCGCAGATATGCGGTTGCTGCCGGCATTCCCATGCTGGAGCCCTCGGATTCTCAAGAGGCCTACGAGTTCACGATGCGTGCAATCGAGATCGCCGAGCGCTGGCGCATCCCGGTAATGCTGCGCATGACTACCCGCATCTGTCACTCGAAGACGCTGGTAGATCGCGAGGGCGTTAGTGTTCCGCCTCCGCGCACTGCGGTGTACATCCCCAATGTCCCGGGGCGCGTGATGATTCCTGCAAACGCTCGCCCGGCTCACCGGAAACTGCGCGAAAAGCTCTCCGAGATCGTACCGTGGAACGAACAATCGGGCCCCACGCAGGTCATTTCCGGATCGCGGTCGTTAGGCATCATCACCTCGGGCATCTCCTTCCAGCATGTCCGCGAAGCTGTCCCCGAAGCCAGTGTGCTCAAGCTTGGTATGACGCATCCGCTGCCCATCGAGACCATTCGCAGGTTTGTGAAACCTTTGGAACGCTGCATTGTCGTGGAAGAGGGCGACCCCTATCTGGTCGAAGCGATACGCAGCGTCGGCATTCCAGTCGAGGACAAACCTTCAATGTTCCGCTTCGGCGAATTGAACGTGAAGCGCGTACGGCGTATCCTCGACGGCGACTGCTCTCCGGAAGCAAAGCCGGTTCCGGGAAAGCCCCCTGAGCTATGTCCCGGATGTCCGCACCGGACGGTCTTCACGGCGCTCAAGAACCTCAATTGCATTGTTTCGGGAGACATCGGATGCTATTCCCTTGGGGTACTGCCTCCGTTTGACGCCATGGACACTATCGTCTGCATGGGCGCATCGATCGGAGTCGGGCTGGGCATGAGGCATACGCTGCCGGAGAGCGATGCCAAGCGGGTCGTCAGTGTCCTCGGTGACAGCACGTTCATCCACAGCGGGATCACCGGCATCGCGGAAATGGTCTATAACCCCCCGCCGACAGGCCACGTGGTCCTCATCCTCGATAACGGCACGACCGCCATGACCGGTATGCAGGAGCACCCGGGCACTGGCAGGACGCTGGACCATCACAAGACCGGGAAGATCGTGATCGAAGACCTGATCAAGGCCCTGGGCGTGCGCAACGTGCAGGTCGTCGATGCAACGCCCGACCCGCGCGGTTTTGAGGAACTCGTTAAGAAGTCTCTGGAGAAGCCTGAGCTGTCGGTGATCATCAACCGCCGGAATTGTCTACTTGCGGCCAAGTCCATAAAGGAATACGAGAAGTGCAATGAACAAGATAACTAACGTCGTGATTGCGGGATTAGGCGGGCAGGGGGTCCTCAAGGCTTCCGACATTGTCGCGGACGTGGCATTCGGCGCTGGACTGGACGTTAAGAAAAGCGAGGTCCACGGAATGAGCCAGCGCGGCGGATCTGTGTCGAGCGACGTTCGCTTCGGCGAGCATGTCTTCAGCCCGATGGTACCGGAGGGGGAGGCTGACTTCCTCGTGGTTCTCGCCCCCGACCAAATAGAGGTCAACTCGGCCATGCTGGGCAGCGATGGCGTGTTGATTGAGCCGTCCCAGGTGGACGCGAGCAAGCTGCGCAACAAGAAAAGCACTAACGTGGCACTCTCGGCGTGCTCGGTCGACACCTCGAGTTTGCCGACGAGGATTGGATTGTGGCAATCAAGCGCAATCTACCCGAAGCGCTTCATGAAGCGAATGTTGAAGCGTTCCATGTTGGCAAGAGCAGTGCTCTAGCACATCGTTCCAGTTAGTCGTTCATGAAGTTGACGGCGCGGCTGAGTTGCGTTGTTGAAGTTGGAAGAAAGATTCTAGGTTAGCTCGCGAGGTAGAGATGGAGTGCGCCTATACGCCCCGAGAGGTCGCCGGTGCGCCTTCGACGGAACGAAGTGACTTTTTCAAGAAGCGGTATCTCAAAGCGCCGCTGCGCGTGGACATCGAGTATCTGCGCCTGCTCACCGAGTCCCACAGACGCACCGATGGCTTCGACACTCTTGAGCGCCGTGCCGAGGACCACGCTTGGGTCCTCGAGCATCTCACGCCGGTCATCCACGAGAGAGACCGCATCGCCTCCAACAAGACCCGGTTCATTCGTGGTGCCGTGCCGTACGCGAATTACGCCGCGGGGCCGTTTCTCAAGGAACTGCGCAAGCAGGAACAGGACGCCCAGCAGAAGCACGCGGAGCAGGGGATGGGTGGGGGCATCGCTGCTGGGATTGAGTGTGCGGCTTCGGGAGGCTATGCGGTTCTATCTGGAAAGTTCCTCATCACTCCCGCCGAGATCGCCGAGTTCGCGGACCTCTGCGCGTACTGGGAGGACAAATGTTTCATGGAAGCGGCCGGACGACTGTGGAAACGTGAATTCCCCGGTGCTCAGTTCATCGAAAATGGCTGGATCATCGGTCTCTACACCGCACCCCACGAGCCCTGTCCCGAAGGCCGGCTCATCCTTGATTTCGAAGGCGCCCTCTCACGCGGCTACCGCGGCATAATGGTGGAACTCGAATCCCTCATTGCTGGCTTCCGTCCCGGTTCGGTTACGGAGGCAGGGAAGCTGCACTTCTGGCGAGCTTGCCGTCGCTCGCTAAAAGGTGCCCTTCAATATTGCGAGAACTACGCCGCCGAGGCGGAGCGATTGGCATCTGTCGAAACCAACCTCGTGCGGCAAGGGGAACTTCTGCGAATGGCGGAAGTTTGCCGCCGCGTGCCCGCGCTACCGCCGCGAAATTTCCCCGACGCGGTCCAATCCTTTTGGTTCACGTACCTGTTGGGCCACCTTGAGGGAGCTCACCTCGGCTACTCGCCGGGCCGTCTCGACCAAACGCTGTGGCCCTACTACGCGGCCGATGCCGACATTACCTTCGAGGAGGCGGTGGCGCTCTTCGAGGAATTATTCGTCAAGATGACGCAGATCGAATACGTGGCCAGCATGAGCTGGCAGGGTCTCGGCCACGGCAATCTCTACCAGAATCTGATCTTGGGGGGACTCGACGCCAAAGGCCGCCCCGCCGATAATGAGCTGTCGCTGGCCATCCTCCAGGCCCAGATCAACATGCAGATGACCCAGCCGACACTCTCAGTCTGGTACGACGATTCGCTTTCGAAGCGCTTTCTTATGAAGGCCGCCGAATGCGTCAAGACGGGAGTTGGTTACCCGGCCTTCTTCAACCTCAAGACCTACGTGGCTCACGAAAAGGCCACCAGCGGCGTGCCCGTGGAACTCATCCGCAAACGGGCAGCCATAGGCGGCTGCACGGAGCCCACGCTCGCGGGGATGTCGTATGGCGTCGTGCAGGCCGGATTCGTCAACCACGGCAAACTTCTCGACCTTACGCTCAACGACGGAGCCGACCCGGTCACGGGGTTGCGGATGTTCCAATGCGTCAATCCCAGCGGCTACACCGCCCTCGAAAACTCCTATCTCGACAAGATGCACGCGGCTGTCCGTAACTGGCAGCAATACTGGAACTACGTCATGCTAGCCCACCGTGACACCGTGCCGTTGATTTTCTGCTCCACATTCGTGGACGACTGCATCGTGCGGGGCCGCTGCATGGACGACGGCGGAGCTGTCATAAACCACACACCGACCACGCTCTCTTCGGGGCTGGTGAACGTAGCCAACTCCTTCGCCGCGATCCAGCGCCTCTGCTTCGAGGATCGCGTCTGCGATCTCGACGAACTGCGCCAAGCCGTGGCCGAGGACTGGCAAGACCGCGAAGGGCTACGCAAGAAAGCGCTCGCAGCACCTAAGTGGGGCAACGACGACGATGAGGTTGACGCCATCTTTCTGCGCCTCTTCGACGACTATTGCCGTTGGGTGTCGGGACAGGACAACTATTTGGGTGTGCCGTACGACCCCTCCATGTTGGCTATCTCCACGCCCGTGCCCTTCGGCAAGGTCTGCGCGGCCTTCCCTGATGGACGCCGCGCAGGCGAGCCTCTGGCCGACGGTGTGACCTCACCCTTCCCTGGAACGGATGCCCTCGGTCCCACGGCGGTGATCCGTTCCTCGTCGAAGGTAGACCATACGCGCATTCGCGGTGGGTTGTTGAACCTCAAGTTCCATCCCACAGCGCTCCATGGCGAACGCGGCTCGAAGAACCTGCTGGCCCTTATCAAGACCTATTTCGACCGCCCGGGTTTTCACCTCCAATTCAACGTCGTGGACTCGGAAATGCTCCGGGAAGCGCAGGAATACCCAGAACGCTATCGTGATCTGGTCGTGCGGGTGGCCGGTTTCTCGGCCTATTGGGTGGAGATGAGTAAAGCATTGCAGGAACAGGTCATCTGGCGCACCGAGCACAAGATGTGAGCTGGCAAGCGTCATTTCCCCACTTTCAGCCACCGGCCGTTCCCGCGCGGCGGCCAGCGCGCAAAATTCGCCCGCCACTCGGATGCCAGGAGCCAGCATGACAGACGGTATGATCTTTGACATTCAACATTACGCCGTGCACGATGGCCCCGGTATCCGCACACTGGTCTTCTTCAAGGGGTGTCCGCTGAGCTGCCCGTGGTGCAGCAACCCCGAGTCTCAGAGTTTTCTGCCCGAGTTGAAACACGTTCCCGCACGCTGCCGCGCATGCGGTTCCTGCGTGTCCGCATGCTCCAACGGCGCCATTTCGTTCACGCAATGGCGCCCTGCCATCGACCGGGCGCGATGCTGTGAATGCGGCAGTTGGACGTGCGTGGATGCGTGCGACGCCGGCGCGCTTTCTTGTGTGGGCCAGCGCATGACCGTGTCTGAGACCATGGCACGCATCCGCGCCGACGTGCCTTTCTACGAGAATTCAGGCGGTGGCGCCACCTTCTCCGGTGGCGAACCTTTCGCTCAGCCCGAATTTCTAGAGGCACTGCTGGCGGGTTGCCGCGCCGAAGGCATCCACACAGTCGTCGAAACTTGCGGACATGGGCCCTCCGAAATTGTCATGCGGCTGGAACCGCTGGTCGACCTTTTCCTCTACGACGTTAAGGTGGCCGAACGAAAGCGCCACCGTCTTCTGACCGGCTGCGACAACGGTCTCATCATGGCCAATCTCAAGTCGTTGGCTTGGCGTTGCAACGAAAAAATCGTGGTGCGCGTACCCTTGATTCCAGGCCACACGGATGATCGGGAGAACCTCGCCGCCATCGTTCAGCTCATGGCGGAACTGAGGCTAGCCCGCGCCGAGATCGAGCCGTACCATTCCCTTGGCACAGACAAGTATGCCACCCTCGGGAGACCATCCCTAATGGCTGCCCACATCGCCCCTCCTTCGATCGCCGATGCGCGACCCGCTGCGGCACTCTTTCACGGCGCGGGCATCGCCTGCGAAATTGCTGGGGAGTGAGCGCGGGCCCCTAACGCGCCGAACAAGAGGGCATTTCAGGTTCGCGGTCTGGCGGGCGCCGAGCGGTCATCGGTCCCTCACTCTCGATCTCTATCTTCCCCACGAAATCGGTCGAGCGGCCTGCGACCGGGCCTCACGTGGGTTCGCGAGAAGAGCAAGCTGCCGAACTGCCGCGACTCTCGGCTCATTGATGGGATGAGAAACAATGACGAGCCCAGAGCGAAATCAGCGTCCATTAGGCGTCCAATGGAACGTGGAGTTGATTGTTTTCGTAGAATTGCGAAGGTTTGCTGTGCCATTCGGTTCTCGGGTCCTCGGTACAACTTCGGTACAACGGAGCGAGAGAAAAAGAGGTGGGCTGCTCCCTAGACAATGTCGCCGGAATCATCAAGGCGCGTGTTGTCATTTGTGATTATTGCGGCCACATCGAGTTCTTCAGAGTGAGGGACATACCGGACGACCCGAACGCTTGATGACTTAGCTCTTGGTCAATCACATTCGAGGGAATATATTTCCTTCGTTGTCAACACGGATTCTTCCACGGCATAGATTGTTGTTCGTGTCTCCTCGCCTCGGCCGGTCATTCCTGTCGGGGCATTTTCATTTGGGGAGTGACCACCTATTCCCTCTTCACGAGGGAAACAATGATTGTTTCACATCAGCCGTTATAATTTTCTTCGAGGCAACGGTGTCAGGACCCACATGATGACCTCGCGGATCTGCCTCCACCACTCGCAAACACCACTCACAGTTCGGATACCTAATTTCGGTGGTGCACACTTGCTGCACAGTTCTGCCCGAACATGACCTTTGCTACCCGAAAATGGATACTCTATCCGACGTAAGTCACTGAATCCGAACAGCAGGCCCCAGGACGGCTTAGTTTGCTAAACCGCTGTACCACAGCTTAACGTAGCACTGGCCGGGCGGGAGTCGGCGGTTCACTTTTGTCTCCGAGTACTGTCATTCTAAATAGGTTACAGTATTGGAACAAAGGTGCCGAACCCACGATCCCAACCCATGATTCTTGGTTGAGAAATGTCTATGGTCGTGGGTCTCCTATTCTCAACTTCCCATAACCGTTTACACAATTTCTATTTACGCTCTGGGTCGAATTGCGGCTTTTCGACACTAAGACAGGTTCTGCGGATTGATTCCCAAATGCTTCAGTCTCGATTGCAGCGTTGTCCGCTTCAATCCCAACCGCATGGCCGCCCCTCGCAGGCCGCCAATCTGCCCGTGGCTCTCCCGCAAAGCGCGAAGAATGTGCTCGCGTTCCGCCGCCTCCAGACTTTCATCCACCCTTTTGTCCTCTGTGGTTGTGCTAATCGGCTTCAGTTCGCTTAACGGCGACACCAGCACCGAACCTTGCGTCAGAATCACGGAGCGCTCGATAAAATTCTCCAACTCGCGCACATTCCCCGGCCACTCCCACCCCTTCAGTGCATCCATGGTTCGTTTCGGAATGCTCGTGATGGACTTTTTCATCCGCCGGGCGAACTTCTGCACAAAATGTTCCACCAGCGACGGGATGTCCTCCCGCCGTTCCCGTAGCGGTGGCACGCGGATCGGAAACACGTTCAGCCGGTAATACAAATCGCTGGGAGACTCGTGCTGTTGCACGGCCTCAGCCAAATCGCGGTTCGTCGCCGCAATCAAACGAAAGTCCACCTTCAACGTTTGCGTTCCACCCAGCCCTTCGAACTCGTGATCCCGCAAAACCCGCAGCAGTTTCGGCTGCAGCGCCAGCGCAATCTCCCCGATCTCGTCCAGAAACAGCGTGCCCTTGTCGGCCAGTTCGGGGCGTCCAATTCTCTTGCTCACCGCTCCGGTGAACGCGCCTTTCTCACGACCGAATAACTCGCTTTCCAGCAGGCCCGATGGAATCGCCGCGCAATTCAATTTGATGAAGCTATTGCCGGTGCGCAGGCTAAACCAGTGGACCGCCCGCGCCACCGGTTCCTTCCCGGTTCCGGTTTCGCCCAGCAGCAGCACGGCGGCATCGCTGGCCGCCACTTTCCCCACCTACTCCATGACGGCTTCCAAGGGCTTGCTCCTTCCGATGATTTCACCAAACCCCAGTTCCGTGTTGATTTCCTGCTCGAGATAAAGCTTTTTCTTGGCTTCGCGTAACGCTTCGGTTGTTTCCCGGAGTTCGGTGACGTCCACACTGGCGCCGGTGAGTCCACTCCTTCGGTGCGCAGCGTGTTGTGATACTCCCAGATCCGCCGCTCTCCCGATCGCGTCACCGCCATCAGGCCGCGAGACTCTCCCGCGCGCCCGATCTCGCGCAGATAGCCATCGAACTGAGCGCGGAATTGCGGGTCGATAACATCCTGCAACCGCATGCGCAGTGCTTCTTCTAGGCTGTAACCCAGCAGACGCGCGGGAACGGGATCGACCGACAAAAACCGGCAAGAGCGGAGCGGTAGTCTATTGGGAGTGAATTCTCACCAACACGACCCCGTGAGCGGGTACGTACGCGCTGAAAGTGTCTTTGAATGTGCCGAGATCTTTCTTCAACCAGAGATCGCGCACGCCGACCTCTCCGTGCAATCCAATCTGAGAGAACTCGACTGCCATACGCGCGGTTTGTTGGCCCTGGCGATTGAACAGTCCCACGATCTTGCTGCCATCTGCCAGTGGCTTCATCCAAACCTCGAACGGTCCTTCCTGCGCGATGCGGACTCCCTGTCTGCCGAGAGGGTCTTGGTCGACAGCAATTACTTCTCGGTTCGTAAGGATCTCGACCGTATACGGAGTCATCTGGCTAAGATCATTTCCTGCAATCAGTGGAGCCGCCAATATGGCCCAGAGGCTCATATGGGTGCGGTATTCATCCTCTGTCATGCCCCCATTTCCGACTTCGAGCATGTCTGGGTCATTCCAATGACCGGGACCAGCGAACTTCTCAAGTCCGTTCTGGCCGAAGCCGATCTCCGCCATCACGCTGTATTGATCTTTGATGTCTCCCGTCGTGCGCCAAAGGTTTCCGCCGACCGATTGTCCCCACACCCAAACTCTGTTCCAGCCATACTCACATAAACTCAAAACAATCGGGCGCCCCGTCTTCCTCAATGCGTCATGCATTGCCGTATAGGCAATTCGCATTTCCTCGAGGGCGCCACTCGATTTGCACCAGTCATATTTTAGGTAGTCAATCCCCCATTTGGCATATGTTTGTGCATCCTGTTCCTCATGTCCGGCACTGCCCTCATAGCCGCCACACGTTTTCTCTGCAGGAGACGAGTAGATCCCCAGTTTGAGGCCCTTGCTGTGAACATAGTCCGCCAAGGCCTTCATGTCTGGGAACTTGCCGTTGGGCTGAATGAAACCGTCGTGGTCCCGTCTGCCCTCCCAGCCGTCATCGATGTTGATGTAAACGTAGCCGGCATCCTTCATTCCGCTCGTAACTAAGGCATTCGCCTGTGCGCGAACCGTTTTGTCATCAATGCGCTCGGCAAAGTGGTTCCAACTGTTCCATCCCATCGGTGGTGTGGCTGCAGGATTGCTCTGCGCCGAGGACGCCGAGATGAGGGTTAGAACACTGAGGACTACACGTAGCAAAGCCAGCCTATGCATGTTCGTTTTCCTTTGGGCTCCGCGAACCCAGCAGACGCATGTCCCAATTGCACTAGGTCCGCGCCAAGCTCCGTTAGCATGGGGCAGAAATTTCCCTGGTGCATGGCCCCCGTCCCCCCCAATGCATGTTTTGCGCGCCCCACAGGAACCTGCCCATACTTTTTTTCATGCTAGCGTATCTCTCGCCGTGACGCTGTTTTCAATATCTGTAACGTTATAGGTTCTTTTACAGCTATCCCCTCCGGCCTGTCAAGCTTTTTCTGGTTGTCGCTTGCGGTTTGGGGACTTGTTGCGAAATACGCATTCTTGTTAACTATAACGTTGGAGGGTGTCTTCATGATACGATATGTCTCGGTTTTATAGTAGGGATGAAAATCCGTCGATCTGGACGGGGGGAGCGCGAGACTCTAGCGGTATGCGGACAAGACTCAAGGACGTGGCCGAGGCTCTGAAGCTTTCTGTGTCGACCGTGAATGCTGCGCTCCAGAATCGGCCTGATATCAGTCAGAAGACGCGTGAGCGGGTCCTCCGTAAGGCGCGCGAGCTTGGCTATCTCCCAAATCGGGTGGCGCGCAGTCTTGTTACCCAGAGAACTCAAGTGATCGGAGTCGTTGTCCCGGACTTGTCACGCTCTTTCTTTACCGAGGTCGTGACGGGTATTGACGAGGCGGCGAGCGCCGCAGGCTATCATTTGTTGCTGTGCAACACTAGAGAAGACCCCAGCCGCGAAGACTCCGAAATCCAGACCTTGATCGGGAGCCAGGTAGATGGTCTTATCATTGCCTCGGCCCACGCTCCTTCCGAGAACGAAGTTTGGCGGGAACTGCGCAGAACCGGCGTGCCATTCGTTCTGGTGGACCGCTTTTTCAGAGATACTCATTTCGTTGGCGGCGACGATGAGCAAATTGGATTCATCGCCACTAAGCACCTGATTCAGCAAGGCTATGAGCGGATCGCACACATTCGGGGCCCGAACGTCATGACTGCCATTGGTCGGCTTAAAGGCTACACGCAAGCCTTGCATCGCCACAATATGAGGGTTCGGCGCGCCTACATAGTAGAAGCACAATACCACGACGAGACTGGCGGATCGGAAGCTGCCTACAAATTGCTGAGTCTCCCTGACTCGCCCGACGCTATCTTTGCGGCCAGCGACCCGATTGCGATCGGGGCACTGGAGTCGTTGCAACAACGCGGCCTACGTATACCGGAAGACTTCGGACTAATTGGTGTCGGCAACGTACGCTATGGGCAGTACCTGAGCGTTCCCTTGAGCACCGTAGATCAACAGAGGCAAGAGATTGGGAAGAAGGCGGGGGCCATGCTGGTAGATCTCATCACGGGAAGAGCCAACCCCCGGGCCCTGCCAATCCTGTTGGAACCGCGCCTGCTCGCCCGCCGTTCCAGTTGCTGCAAAGGGTGTGTCAGCGGTAGCGCCGTCGTTAGCAGGGTCAACGCGCCGGACCATCAATCGGTCGCAGCCAATCGTTAGTGCGGTTCGGCTAATCTTCCCGCCGCCGAGTTTACTCCCAACTGTAGCGGTACAATGAAATAGGCACTTGCCAGGGTTTGCGTGAGGCCTCAGACAGGCCTTCTTGCACATGAAGCCCGTATACCCACGGATCTTGGATGGCGGTATTTCCCACCTTAATCTCCTGCGATCTTCCCCCACTCAGCCACCGGGTCGGCGCAAGATTTTGAATCTATAACGTTATAAAGTGCTTGACACCACCGTCTGTATCGATCTAGTATGATGCCGCTTCCGATTCCCACAATCTGGCGTGTTGGTTTCGAAGCAAAGTGCTTGCTTAACAAAAGAGGAAATGACTGACAGAAAGGGGAGACTATAGCATGACGCACCAAAGTCGATGCCGAGTTTTGTTGCCAACCTCAGGAGCAATGAGCAGGTTGCTTTCCCTGTGGATTGGGCTGTGGTTCATCGCATTCGTGACTTGCGCTCCTGACGCGCGGGCGGGTTCGTGGACTTCCATTGGTCCAAGTGGTGGCGGCTGGCTGACGTCCGCCGCTGTTTCGACGACCGGCGTCATCTACGCTGGTTGCGATGTGGGTGGTGTATACCGTTCAACGAACAACGGCCTCACATGGACGATCATCAATAACGGATTGCTGGACTATTCCGTGAACGCGATTGTCGTAGATCCGATTGTTCCGAATACCGTGTATTTAGGAACTAACGGAGGCATGTACCAGTCGCTCGACGGCGGGAATAGCTGGACAGCGTTGAGAAATGGTTTCCCGGCTCTAAATCCGGACGCCTACAGCGCGCCGATTGCAACGATTGCCCTCGACCCCAACTCGCATCTGACGGTCTATGCGGGCATCGGGGACTCGCGACACGACCTTTATGGCCAAGGGAAGATCTATAAGTCAATCAATGGGGGACTGAGTTGGTCAATTGTGAACACAGGATCGTCCAAGATCAGCACCACGGCGATCATTTATGGGATTGCAGTCGATCCTACCAGCTCGTCGATCGTCTACGCGAGCACGGACAAGGGCGTGTACAGAAGCGCCGACGGAGGTGTGAACTGGGCCGCAAAGAATTCCGGGCTTGGGAGTAGTACGAATACGCGTAAGATTGCGATTGATGCGACTACCCACACGACGCTCTATCTCACCGACTTTGCTAAATCGGGTTCGGTGAAATCCAAGGTCTTCAAATCCACGAACAGCGGAACATCGTGGTCGGCGGTCCTGACCGGTTCCGTTCTGGGGGCCACGGGCGACGATCTTCGTTTGAGCTCAGAGTTCAAAGAGCTAATCGTGGATCACAGGAACCCCGGCACGCTCTACGTGGGAGATTACAGCTGGGTAACACCCACAGTGTGGAAGAGCACTAATAGCGGCTCGAGTTGGACAGATACCTCAGGCGGTCTTCACCTGGGGCAGTGGGGTCAATACGTAGGCTATATGGTCTACGGAATGGCGATCGACCCCAGCAACTCCAACCTCTATTCCACCACCAGCATGGAGATCTATCAGTCCACAGACGCGGGAAGCAACTGGTATGAAATCTATAACGATGAGAATCCCGTGGGTTCGGGATACTACCTGGGACGCGGTATGAACACGGCTGAGACCTGGACGCTAGCCGTTGACCCAACCAATGCGAACAAGGTTTATGCCGGATTCTGGGACATTGGATTCGAAAAGAGCACGAACGGGGGTTCGACCTGGAAGCGTACGGGGGCCAGTCTTTCGGTCGGCGATAATTTTACCGCCCTGGCTGTCGACCCTGGAAATACATCTGTAATTTACGCGGGTACTGGCGGTGACAATCAGGGGGGTGTAAGCCAGCTTGTAAAAAGTGCGGATGCGGGAGAAACATGGACCGCGCTCGGCAATTTACCGACCTCGTATCAGATTAACGCGGTTGCCATCGACACCACGACTCCGCTTAGCTCTCGAACTCTGTACGTCGCCCTTTATGGAGGCGGTGTTTACAAGAGCACGAACGGAGGAACTAGCTTCAGTGCTGTGAACAGCGGATTGAGCACGGGGAATCGATACACCTCCTCGCTTGTGATCAGCTCCACGAACCACCTTATCCTGTACGCAGGATTTGACATGGAGAACACCGGCAACGCGGGGGGTGTCTATAAGACTACAACCGGGGGCACTTCGTGGTCGCGGTCGAGCGGGTCTCCATACAGTATTAAGGGCCTTGCGATCGATACGCTCAACCCGCAGAACGTCTTCGCCGCCGTGAGAGATACCGGTTCTTCCGACGGGGGACTGTATCGCTCCCAGGACGGTGGCGCCACCTGGTCACAGAGGTTCTGGGATCTTTATATGAAGTCTGTGGCTGTTGATCCAACAAACTCCTCGAAGGTCTACGCGGGATCGTCGGAGGATCCGTACTACGACCAGGCGAGCGGCAGCGGTTTCTACCAGTCGACCGATGGCGGTACCACGTGGCAGTCGGCGAATACGGGCCTCAACAATTTGGGAGTGCTTAATATCGTCGTTGCTCCAAGCGCGCCGACGGTCCTCTACTTGGGTTCCACCGGCAGCGGGCTCTTTAAGGGCTCGTTCTGAGGGACTTTTGCTAAGGCTTTCCGAATCGCTCAACCGGGCCGGAAGGTACCTTCTGGCAAGTGACACCAGAAAAGCCCTTCCGACCCTGTTTGCAGCCTTTGCCACATTACACGGAGGGTAGTCTTAGCTTAAAGGCTCTCTTCTTCGTCAGAAAGAGAGTCCGCGGAAGGAGCGGAGCCGTTGGGTTGTGACGAGGTAGCTCAATGAGCACCTACGAAGCGCGATTTGCTGTGCCGGTCAGTGATCCGACGGCGCGTTTTTCTGTCAGCTCCGAAAAGCGACTGCTGTCTCTGAACGTATTCGGCGGATTCACCCTGTTAGAAATGACCCTCGTGAATAACCAGCCGGATGGGAATCCGGTATTCGCCCAAAATCTTCATCAAGCTTTGAAGCGCAATACAGAGCCTTCCGGTGTGGAGTCTCGTTCTATCACACCTTGTGGAAGGACGAAGAATTTGCCAGTTTTACCGCCGCTATTCCCATTCTCATGGTGCACGACGTTTATTCGCGGCACAACACCGAGTGTGAGGCTCATCACAAAAAGGGTGCAGGTTCTGGCCGCCGGCCTTTATCCGCCCCCTGGAACTTTCGTGGGATGAAACCGATCTTCGAGTTTATGAACGCCCATCGACAGTACTGTGGCTGGAATCGCACGGTGTCCGTCCGCGACATTGCCCTGTCCCACATCAGCGGAAATGGGACAGTATCGTATTTGCCGAAGTCGAGTTTTTCAAGGCACAGCCCGGCGGACTGTGTTCACGAAAGTCCTTGACAGGAGTCGGGTGGCTGGACTATAAGTCACCTGCAACGTTATAGTCGAACCTTTTTGCATGCCATTTCGGGAAGACCAGGACGTGACCCGCGACGCTTCCTGATGCGGCCGACGCTTAAAGTTACGATCATTTCGAGGGGGCTTACTATGAAGCGCGGATTCTGCGGATTCTTCAGAGAGATCAGATCGGTATCGAGCGAAGACGGGGGACGGTTGACGCGAAGCACAGTCCTTCTGCTCTGTCTTTCACTGTTCATCAATATGGCCTGTTTCGCACAGAGCACAAACTCCGGGGACATCCGCGGTACTGTGACGGACACGTCAGGAGCGGTGATGCCGGGGGTGAAGGTCTCGGTGCTCAATGTCGATACCGGCGTTTCTAGGGATTACATCACCAGCCAGGACGGCGTGTTCGACACGTCTTCCGTTATGGTTGGACGCTACACCCTCACCTTTGACAAAGAGGGATTTGAGAAGTTCGTCCGCGGTCCCATCTCCGTCGCGGTTGGGTTTACGACCGTTAATGCTCAGTTGAAAGTGGGCTCGGCGCAACAAACGGTTACCGTTACCGCCGATGTGCCTCTGCTCAACACTGAATCAGGCGATCAGACCACCACCCTGGAATCGAAGGACATGGCACAGTTGCCGCAGGCCGGAGATTGGCAAGGCTTCACGATCCTGCTTCCCGGCACTTCCGGTAGCGCGTCGGCTGCCGCAGGTTCCGCCAATCCAGGGCAGCTCTTCTCGGCAAATGGAAACCTGCCCTATACCAACATCCTCGCCGACGGCTCCTCGACCACGTTGGGCGCGAGCCAAAATTCAAATGTCTCGACCTTTGAAACCGTGCGCGAGGTTCAGGTCTCACTATCTTCATTCTCGGCGCAGTACGGTGTAGGTGGAGTAGTCATCAACCAAATCACGAAAAGCGGCACCAATCAATTTCACGGATCTGCGTATGAATACTTTAAGAACGATGCCTTGAATGCGGCAGATTATGGCTTTGGAAACAAAGTACCGATTCAGTTTATTCGGTACAACAACTTTGGCGGATCAATCGGAGGTCCCATCCTGAAGAAGAAAATGTTCTTCTTCTTCGACTACGACCGGATTGTCCATCACGGCGCAAGCAGCAGTGGTACCAGCACGATTCCAACAGCCGCAGTCATGAGTGGGGACTTCACCGGGCAACAGCGGATATATGACCCGACTTCGCAAACCATTGCGTACGATTCCGGCGGCAACCCCTACCCCGTCAGGCAGTCCTTCCAAGCTGAGTATGGTTATAACGGATTTCCCAGCGGCATATTCGATACGGTATCCGCGAACCTTCAAGAGTGGTACCCCACCCCAACAAACCACATCAAAGGGGGACACTTTGTCCCTGGAACCCTCAGTTCCACGGGGGTGCTCCAAAACAATTTCTACTCAAGCGTGCCATCTATCCGTCCGCACATAGCATATTTCGGACGACTGGACTACGACATTACACCTAGCAACCGGCTGGCCATCTCTGTGTTGGACGGCGACATTCCACTCTTTACTCCCAGCGCGGTAACCGCCTGTCCGGTTGGTTGCCAGCCCGCTGAAGGCAAGGACATCAACGCGCAGATCAGCGACGTCTGGAACATCAGCAGCAGAACATACAACGAAGCAAGACTTGGTTACACTTACGAGCTAAACACCTTTCACGACCCCACTCTGGGCAGAGGGTATCCTTCCCAGTTGGGGTGGCAATTCGCGAAGGCGGACGGTTTTCCAACCATCAACCAGACTGACTACTACTCCCTCGCTCCCGGTGTCAACGCGACAGCAGCAGAAAGCGTCTTCGATATTTCGGACGTCGTGACCATGATCCGCGGCAGACACATCCTTCGTTTTGGTGGAGAACTGCTGCTCTTCCGCGAGGACGACACCCCATGGGCAAACGTCAATCCCGGGACCTTACAGTTCACGGGGCAATACACCCAGAATTGGGTGGTAGACCCAATCACCGGGCTGGCTTCCCCGGACGTTACAACCGGTATGGGTTACGCCGATTTCCTGTTGGGGTTTGTACAAGGCTGGAACGCCGCTGACGCGCCTGAATATGGCGGGCGGATGAAGAGCCCGCAAATGTTCATTGAGGACGACTACAAAATTCGTCCGAACCTCACCGTGAGTCTGGGATTACGTTACCAGATCAACCATGGCTGGAACGAGGTCCACGGCAACGTGGACAGCTTTGATCCAACCGTGACCAACCCTGCAACGAATACTTTGGGCGCGATGTGGTATGGCAGCACTCACGCGAATGGTCGGACCTCCCTGCAAGCCGATGTAACTAACACTATCCTCCCTCGCCTAGGATTCGCTTGGTCGCCAAAACCGAACACTACAGTCCGTGGAGGGTTTGGTCTCTATGCTTACAGCTGGAGCTTGGACAATTACGGTGCAGGCATATATGCAGATCCTCTTGGTTCCAGCGGCAATTTGGGCGACGATACAAACGGCATTACTCCGATCACGAAACTGGACGGTTCCGGTACGATCTACGGAACCGGTACAAGCCTGCCCTACTCCGTGGGATCCACAGCCCCTGACCGATTCAATGGCGAGGGTGTGGCTTACACCCAGTACCACAGCCCCGTCCCCAAGATCTACGAATGGAACCTATCCGTTCAGCGCCAGCTAGGCACTAATTTTATGGCCCAGCTCGCTTACGTAGCGAGTCATGGAACCGATCTCCCCTTCAGCACGGATCTCAATCAGGTGCCAGAAAGCAAATTGTCCGTAAATGATGCACAATTCCGACCGTACCCGCAGTATCAGGGGATTAGCGGCAGCACGAATAATGCCACCTCCAACTACCACTCTCTCCAAGCTTCAATCACGAAGCGAATGACCTCCGGAGTAAGCCTAAGCTTTAACTATGTCTGGTCTCACTTCCTGGACGATCAGGATTCTTCAGGGTGGGGAGGTCAGGGAGGTCCACAACCGTACCAGCTTGCAAACGATCCGGGCGCAAACTACAGCAATTCCAACTACGACGTGCGCCATGCGTTTAAGGGCTATGCAGTGTACGAGCTCCCCTTCGGAAAAGGCAAGATGCACCTCAACACGAGTAATGGACTCTTGGACGCAGTAGCTGGCGGCTGGCAACTTTCCGGCAGTGTTGTATTGTCTACCGGAAACCCGTTCACGGTGTATTCGCCTCATGACACGTATGCATTGGCGGGGAGCGCATTCCCAAATTGGTCCGGAATAAGCCCGACACCTGCACACAAGAGCATCCATGAATGGTACAACCCGGCGGCGTTCGTGTTGCCGGAAAACGGGACTTATGGCAACGTGAGGCGGAACAGTCTCTACGGGCCGGGACTGGCCACGCTAGATCTCTCCTTTGGGAAGACATTCTCCTTGCCGTGGGAAGGCATCAAGTTCCAGATTCGAGCTGATGCAGCGAATGCTCTGAATCACCCGTGCTTCGGAATACCGCAGACGGGTCTGACGGGTGCTTCGGGTGTGGGCCAACCATTTACCAGCCCTTCCAACATCACATCGACAACCGTTGGCGGACGCACGGTTCAGATTGAAGGACACCTCACTTTCTAGTGGGGTTCGACATCAGCGGAAATGGGACCGTTTGAGACTGGAAGTTAAGCTACACAACTGAACGTTCAGTTCACCCGCAACAGGGAGTAAACTGCCGGCTCCAGCACTGTCCCATTTCCGCTGACGGGGACAAGTTTGCGTGCCAGATGCCGACGCGGGTGGGATAGTATGACATTCCGTGGTGGCACTTCACGAACGCGGTATACGCCACACCGGCTCTTCCGGCGCGGGCAATAGCGGGGCTTGAAAAAGGCACACAGGAGGAAGTTCATGGATCGAGTGAATATCGGGCTGGTGGGTTGCGGAGCATTCGGAGAGAGCCATTTGCGCGGATTCCGCGCCGTTCCGTCCGCGCGAATTGCCGCAGTCTTCGACGCCGACAAGGAGCGCGCCCGGCGCGTCGCCGCCGAGTTCAGCATCCCGCGCATCTGCGAATCGCTGGAGCAGATCTGCACGCTTCCCGAACTCGACGCCATCGACGTGGTTACGCCGGAGCAGATGCATCTCGATCCGGTCCGCACCGCTCTCGTGTCTGGCAAACACGTCTTCGTCGAGAAGCCCATGGCCACCAGCCTCGCGGATTGCACCGCTATGATCGAAGCGGCGAGCGCAACCGGACGATTTCTGATGGTCGGGCATATTCTGCGGTTTGAAACCAAGTACGCCATGATGAAGGATGAGATTTCGGCCGGGCGGCTTGGTACTACGGTCTCCATGCATGCGCGCCGCAACCGCCCCAAGAGCCTTCTGCCGGTGTACGGTCGAACTCATCCCGCCCTCATAAATTCCATCCACGATGTGGATCTGATGCTGTGGTACGTCGGCCAGCCAGTGCGGCGCGTCCGCGGATATCAACGCCACGCGACCGGCGGCAAGTACCCCGAAACGTTCTGGGGCATTATCGAATTCGAAGGCGGCGCGATCGGCGTTGCGGAGACCATCTGGATGATGCCCACCCATGCCGGGGTGTTCTTGGACGATGCATTCCAGTTCATCGGCACTGCCGGAGTCGCCAATCTTCAACTCCATCCCGCGACGTTCGTCATCCTTCGCGAATCGGGGTATGAGATTCCCGATGTCAGTTACGATCCCCGCGTGGGAGACGCGGCCCACGGCGCGCTGCGGGATGAGTTGGCCTACTTCTGTGAGTGTGTGCTGTTGAATCGCGCGCCGGAGGTGGTTACGGCGGTGGCGGCGAAGCGGGCGGTTCGCGTCGTGCTCGCGCTGATCGAATCGGCCGAAGCCGGGCGCGACGTCGAAATCGGGGAGTGGGACTGATGGCTGCCGCCCACCGTCCCCGAACTGCTCGACGAAAGGGACCTCCATGCACGATTCGGTCCTAGCAGGAATCGCCGTCATTCTGGCTGCCGGCGTCTTTCAGGGCAGCTTCATGTTCCCGGCGAAGGGAATGAAGGGCTGGGCTTGGGAAAACTACTGGCTCATCTTCGCGACGGTCGCTTACCTGATCTCCCCTTGGGTGCTGGCGGTCATGACGATCCCGCGGTTGGCAGACGTCTACTCGGGCGCCAGTGCCGGCACGGTGGCGGCACTGGCCGGCTTTGGAACCGCTTGGGGCGTGGGCGCGCTGACGTTCGGTCTCGGGGTCGATGCCGTCGGACTGGCACTTGGTTTCGCCGTGATTCTTGGAGTGGCCGCCTCGGCGGGCGCTGTCATCCCCTTGTTGTTCCAACCTCCTCCCCACCTCGCTGTGGGCCAGATCGCATTCACGGCCGCTGCGATTGTGATCATGTTGGCGGGCGTTGCCGTCTGCTCCTTCGCCGGGAAGTGGAAGGAAGAAGGCAGAGGCTCGGGTTCATATCTCACCGGCATTCTGATTTGCATCGTCTCGGGTCTGCTCTCGTCCGGAGCCAACCTGGGTTTCGTCTTTGGATCACAAATAGCCACCCGCGCGCAAGCTATGGGCGCCCCGCACGAATTGGCCGGCAACGCCGTCTGGGCGCTGCTCGCGATACCGCTGTTCATATGCAACGCGGGATATTCGCTGGTGCTTCTGGTCCGGCGCGGGACGCTGGGCGCCTACCGCGTACCGGGTTCCGGCCGGCGCTTCGTCCTCGGATTGCTCATGGGCATAATGTGGATGGCCGGGATGAGCCTGTATGGAGTCGGCGCTCGCCGCATGGGTAAGCTGGGCGTCTCGCTCGGGTGGGCCATTCTGATGTCGAGCACAGTGCTGGTGGCGAATCTTCTCGGACTCGTGGCGGGTGAATGGAAGGGATCACCGCCGGGATCGCGGCGCCGCTTAGCGGCCGGGCTTGGTCTGTTGTTGGTTGCGATCGCCGCTCTCGGCTGTGCGAATGAGCTGGCACAGTGACGGAAGTCATTGACAGAGCCCGTTCCATCGATTGACTAGTTGTATACACGCAGTGTACGGTTCGAGCTTATTGTTCCCTGGAGCCCATGCCCTCCCCCGTGATCCACACCCTCGCCGACCTGATCCGGATCAAAAGCGTGAACCCGGCTTACGAAGGAGGAGCGCCGGAAGCCCACATCGCCGCCTTCATCCGTGAGTTCTTCTGCTCCCGGGGTATCGAATGTTACGAGCAGGAGGTGTTTCCCGGCCGGCCGAATCTGATCGCGCGAGTTCTCGGCCGGCAGCCGGCCCGCCGTGTGATTTTCGAAGCGCACGTGGACACGGCCTCCGCATCCGGCATGGATATCCCGCCGTTTGAGCCCGAGATTCGCGATGGCTGCGTCTACGGGCGCGGGGCCTGCGACACGAAGGCGGGGCTTGCTGCCATGATGCACGCGCTCGCGGCTCTGCACCAGATGCCTCCTTGCGAGATTTGGGTGGTGGCTGCGGCGGACGAAGAGTTTTCGTACCGAGGGGTCGTCCGCCTGTGCGAAGGTCTGACCGCGAATGCGGCGGTTGTCTCAGAACCGACCGAAATGCGCCTCGTCGTGGCCACGAAAGGATGCGTGCGCTTCCGCATCCTTGCCCGCGGCATAGCCGCGCACAGTTCCAAGCCGGAATCGGGCCGCAACGCCATCGTGACGATGGCTCGCGTCGTGGGCGCACTCGAGGGGCACACCGCGGCACTGGCAAAAATGACTCATCCTCTACTTGGGCATGCGACCTACAACATCGGCACGATTCACGGCGGGAAGCAGGTGAACATCGTACCGGATGCCTGCGCCATCGAGATCGACCGGCGGCTCCTTCCGGGCGAGGAGATCGATGCGGTTCTCGCGGAATATGAGGCGGTTCTTGCAGATCTCAGGCGGGAAGATCCGGATCTGCAGGTCGAAATGGAATCTCCCATGCTTTCCGACTATCCGCTGGAAACCGCGGCAGAGGAACCCGTGGTTGTGGTCGCCGGACAGGTCTTGCAACAACTCGGATTACCGGGTTCACCGGCAGGCGTCCCTTACGGCAGCGATGCGAGCAAACTCTCGCGGGCAGGGATACCGTCGATTGTGATCGGGCCCGGCAGTATCGACCAGGCGCACGCGGCGGTCGAGTTTGTGGATTGCAGGCAGGTGGATCAGGCGTTCGAGTTCTATCGTGGCTTTATGGAGACGTTCGAATGATGCCGCCGGAAACGATTGTTCGACCACGATTTCGCGAAGCAACATGATCGCGGTGTTTGCACTCGCGGGACGGGCGGGAACGGAGAAAAAACGCAACATGACGGCGGATTTCATTGACGCACACGTTCATGTGTGGTCTGGCCCTGCGGGCCCTTACGCGCGCGAGCCGGGCTATAGCGGTCCCGCATACAAACCGGCGGTCTTCACTCCGGAAACACTGCTGGAGCATGCTCGTCCTTGCGGCGTCTCCCGCGTAGTTCTGGTGCAAATGAGCTTTTACGGCTTCGACAATTCCTATATGTTGGACGCCATCCGTCGCTACCCGGACGTGTTCCGGGGGATCGCTGTGGTGGACGATTCCCACCCCAAACCGCAGGACGAAATGCTTCTACTCGCGCATCAGGGCGTGCGCGGATTCCGCATCATACTAGAATCCGATCCGCGCACACGGCTGGCAACACCCGGCATGGAAGCGATGTGGCGCTGCGCCTCCGAATCTCGCCTGGTTCTAGGGCTGCTCGCCGGACCGGACGCGCTGCCGTCGATCGATGCCATGTGTACGCGATTCCCCGAGGCCCCGGTCGTGATTGATCACATGGGCCGCGTCGGATCCGACGGGCAGATCCGGGATGCGGACGTGCGCGCGCTCTCGAATCTAGCCCGTCACCCCGAAGTCTGTGTAAAAATCTCTGCCTTTTATGCGCTTGGCCGGAAACAGGCTCCCTACGACGACCTGGCGCCGCTCATTCGTACGCTATACGAAGCCTACGGTCCGAAGCGCCTGATGTGGGCCTCGGATTCTCCCTTTCAGGTTCAACCGCCGCACACCTACCGTGGATCGGTGGACCTGATTCGTAACCGCCTGGCGTTCCTCCCGGACGAGAACCGGGAGTGGCTGCTGCGGAAGACTGCGGAGAGGATCTTTTTCGGGACGCGCACTGGCGCCCGAGCGGCAAATATCGGAGCACCCATGGATATTCCGTGCAAGGAACCGTTTCCCCCGCACTCGCGCCGTCGCCTACTTGGACACGGCGGTCGAGGGCCTTCCTCCCCAAAGCGCTCTGCGCGCACTCACGTCCTATTACAGCGATAAGTCCGCCGGCAGCAGCCCGGCGCACTGTGTTTACGAAAGTGCTTGACAGGAGCCGGATGGCTGGATTATAAACTGAGCTACAACGTTATAGTTAGCCGGTTTTTGATAACGCTGTGAGCAGATGAGGCGCGTCAACCGCGTCCTTAAGTTCCCGGTCGCCGGCCATGAAAAAACTCGTGAACCATCCCGATGCCGTAGCCGCCGAAACTGTCGAAGGCTTTGTGGCGGCGTACCCAGGGTACGTGCGCAAAGTTAATGGGGCTCAGGCAGTGGTTCGCCGGGTCGCCCCAGTGCAGGGACAAGTTGCGGTCATCACTGGGGGCGGCAGCGGCCACGAACCCATGTTTATCGGCTATGTGGGCCGCGGAATGGCTCACGGCAGTGTGGCGGGAAATGTCTTCACGTCGCCGCCCCCGCAGCCGATTTGCGCGACGGCGAAAGCGGCGCACGGCGGCTCGGGGGTTCTATTCCTCTACGGGAACTACGCGGGAGACGTGCTGAACTTCGACATGGCAGCCGAAATGCTTGGGGATGACGGCATTGCGGTTGTCAGCGTCCGCATTTCCGATGATGTGGCATCAGCTCCGCTCGAACGCAGCAGTGAGCGCCGCGGTATTGCCGGCGATCTATTCGTCATTAAAGTGGCGGGTGCCTGCGCCGAGGAAAACGCATCATTGGCGGCCGTGCAGGATGCCGCCTCGAAGGCAAATGACAATACCCGCAGCATGGGTATAGCGCTGACCTCGTGCATCATTCCGGTCTCTGGTCGCCCGATTTTCGAGATTGCTCACGACGAGCTGGAGATCGGTCTGGGGTTGCACGGTGAACCGGGCGTCGAACGCGCGAAGATGTTATCCGCAGACGAGGTGGCCGCGCACCTGATACGCCGGTTGCTCGCGGACATGAGTTTGAAGTCCGGCGATGAACTGGCGGTTCTAGTCAACGGTCTGGGCGGTACCCCTTTATCGGAGTTGCTCATTCTGAATCGGGCGGCGTCGCGGCTGCTGGTGGAGGCCGGTATGCGTCCCGCTCGCACCTATGTGGGCAACTACGCCACCTCGCTCGAGATGGCGGGTTGCTCGATTTCGCTCATGCGCCTCGACGATCAACTGAAACGCTGGTTACTGGCTCCGGCCGATACACCGGCGTTTGTTCAAGTCTGACATGAAGACAGCCTGCATCAATGCCATGGCGGTTCGCGGCCTGCTGTTGCACGCGGCCACCCGAATCGAAGCCGCTGAAGCGGAGTTGAACGGTTTCGACTCTGCAATCGGGGACGGCGATCATGGGATCACGATGCGCCTCGGCTTCCAGGCCATGCGCCGTCGGCTCAGTGAATTGCCCGAAGGCATGGCCATTGGACAGGTGCTGAGAGAAGCCGGCAAAGCATTCATGGGCAGCACTGGAGGGGCGATCGGGGTGCTGCTCGGACGGGCTTTGATCAATGCCGGCGCAGCAATTCCTGAAGCTCAAGACGTCGGTCCCGATGAGTTGAAGAAGGTTTTTGGCGCCATGGAAAGAGCGGTTGCCGAGACCGGCAAGGCTAAACCGGGCGACAAGACAATGCTGGACCCCTTGCACGCCATCAATGAGGTTTTGTCCGGCTCCGACGGAGATGTATGCGAACTGCTGTCCATTGCGGCTCAGGTTGCCCAGACGGCCGCGCGAGGCACAGCGAACATGGTTTGTCGTTTGGGGCGAGCGAGTCGGCTCGGAGACCGGGTTTTGGGCCACCCGGATCCCGGTGCAATGTCCTTCGCCTTGATTGTCGCGGCTTTTGCGGAACAAGCTCGCAGTCTGTCGCAGTCAACCCAAGTAGCGCATATATAGCGGTCCGCCGGATTCGTGTCCGCGGCTCGAAAAGGGGTAGTGTGTTTTTTCCTGGCACCTACGTTGTCGCGCTTGTGATCATGATCGCTGGCATGATTTTCTGGGGCTCCTGGCCGAACACCTACAAGCTGACTCAGCGCTGGCGCATCGAGCTGTACTGTTGGGACTACGCATTTGGCATCTTCCTGACCTCTATCATCGTCGGCCTGACGTTGGGCACGTTTTATGGCAAGACGACCTTCACCGGAAACCTTCGCGGCGCTAATCACAGCGCATGGGTTTACGCCGCAGCCGCTGGCGCCTTGTGGGACCGTGGAAACATTCTCATGATGCTTGGGGTATCTCTGGTGGGGCTGGCAGTGGCTTTCCTCCTGTCCATCGGGCTGGCGCTGGTATTCGGTGCTGTGGGTTCGTACATGGTGATGCCGCGCGGCAGTCCGGTTCTGCTCTTTGCTGGCGTGGCGATGGTCTTCATCGCCGTGATTTTCAATTCTCTTGCCTACCGTGCTGCCAAGACGGGCAGCGAAAACAAACAGAAGGTATTGCAGCCCGGGCTTGCGGCTTGCCTGATTGCGGGTACGCTGCTCAGTGGGTTCGGACCGTTGGTGGGGAAGTCTCTGTCCACGCAGCAACCGCTAGGCCCCTATGGCGTCACGTTCTATTTCACTCTGGGGGCACTCTTCTCGACGGTGCCGTTACCAGCCTATTTCATGCGTCACCCGTTGGAGGGAGAGGCACTCAGTCGGAGTGACTACCGCAAGGGACGTCCACGAGATCATGCTGCTGGCCTCATCGGTGCGTTCTTGTGGGGTCTCGGAACTACATTCACCTTTATCGAAGCCACTTCAGCCGGGGATCGCCCTGGCATACGCCATTGGCCCGACGAACCCTCTGGTTGCGGCGTTGTGGGGCGTATTCGTTTGGCACGAGTTCAAAGGAGCGCCCCGCAGAGCGAATGTCCTGCTGGGGCATGTTTGACCTCTATTTTGGAGGTTTGCTGGTTCTCGCTTGAGCTTCAATGTGAAATAGCAGAGACGAGCCGAAACTATGATCACAGCAAACAGACAATCGGTTCACGTTGCGAAAGCTCCATACAAGAATACGTTTGGATTAATCATCGGCAACCGAAGCTTTTTCCCCGATGCGTTGTGCCGGGGGGGACGGGAGGAGATGCTGCGTGTTCTCAAAGAAGAGGACATTGGGGTGGTTGTCCTTTCTGCCGAGCAGACCAAGTTCGGATCAGTTGAAACCCTGCAAGATGCCCGCAAGTGTGCTGATCTCTTCCGGCAACACACCGGGAAAATCGATGGCATCGTCATCGCACTGCCGAACTTCGGAGACGAGCGCAATGCGCCGAATGCCATCCGGTTTTCTGGTCTCGACGTACCGGTACTGGTTCAGGCTTTCCCGGACGATGCCGGCAAAATGCTCATGGGTTTGCGCCGTGACAGCTTCTGCGGCAAGATTTCCGCAACCAACAACCTGTGGCAGTACGGCATCAAGTTCACGCTCACATCCCAGCACACGGCTGCCCCAGATTCGGCTTCATTCCGCGCCGATCTCCGTTCATTCGCAGCCACATGCCGTATAGTCCGGGGACTCTCAGGGACTCGAGTTGGTGTCATAGGGGCACGGCCCGCCGCCTTTAACACAGTGAGGTTCAGCGAGAAGTTGTTGGAGCACTCCGGTATCACCGTTGAGCCGCTTGATCTTTCGGAGGTTTTCGGACGCATTCAGCGCCTAGCCGACGATGCCCCTGAAACTAAGACGAAACTGGAAGCTATTCAAAGCTACGTCGACACCCAGGGTATTCCGAAAGATTCGCTTCTCAAAATGGCGAAATTTGGCGTGGTCGTTGACGGTTGGATGTCCGGCAACGACCTGGCTGGCACTTCCGTTCAGTGCTGGACAGCGATGCAAGAGTACTTCGGAGTCATGCCTTGCACGTTGATGAGCCTGATGAGTAACGACCTGTTGCCCAGCGCATGCGAAACCGACATGGCTGGGATGATCGGCATGTATGTCCTTCAATTAGCCTCGAATGCGCCCAGTGCCATAGTCGATTGGAACAACAATTACGGCAGCGATCCGGATAAGGCCGTCGTCTTTCACTGTTCCAATTTGCCCAAGCACTTTCTGGAGAACGCCCGTATGGATTTCAACGAGATTATCGCGACGGGCGTGGGCAAAGACAAGTCCTTCGGAACGGTTGTGGGCAAAGTGAAACCGGGGGCAATTACGTACTGCCGCATTTCAACCGACGATTTGCACGGACGCATGCGGTCTTATGTGGGTGAAGGTGAAGTCACTTCCGATCCGCTCAAGAGCTTCGGCGGGTACGGAGTGGTGCGGATACCTGATCTCCAGCACCTCCTCCATTATGTCTGCAACAACGGCTACGAGCACCACGTCTGCGTGAACTATGGAAACCACGCCGGGGCAATCGCGCACGCGCTCCGTACGTATAAGGGCTGGGAAGTTTATCAGCACGAAGACGCGAAGCACTGCTAAATGGGCGGAAGGTCATCATGCGAATTGCTGTGGACTCCGACGATGCAGGAATCGAACTGAAGCGGGTTATCGTCGAGCACCTTCGCGACAGCGGTGTGGATGTTGAGGACCTGGACATGCTTGCGTCTGGGAAGGCCGACTATCCGGATATTGGCCTTCATCTGGCGCAACTAGTGGCTGCCGGCAAGTACGACCGGGGAATCCTTATCTGCGGAACCGGGCTCGGCATGTGCATGATCGCAAACAAGGTCCCCGGCGTTTATGCGGGCGTGTGTCACGATGTGTATTCGGCTGAACGCCTGCGAAAGAGCAATGACGCTCAGATCATCACCTTGGGCGCTCGTGTCATTGGTCCCGAACTGGCGAAGACGATTGTCGACGCCTGGCTAAAGGCGGAGTTCGAGCCGGAACATTCAGGGCGCAAGGTAGCGAGGATGCGTGAACTGGAAAAGCAACAACGAACGATTCGAGCGGGCGGGGACAGGTCATGAACACAGCCCCACTGCTGTTCGGCACAAACTGGAAGATGCACAAGACAGTTCGGGAAGCTACGCAGTATGCCGAGCGCTTGCAAGCCAGGATTCCTGCACTCGACGGCCGAGCGCAGATATTTGTTATTCCTCCGTACACCTCGCTCGCAGCAGTTCACCAGGCCGCTCATGGCGCGTTCTGGGTCGGCGCACAGAACATGCATTGGGCCGAGTGGGGGCCTTACACCGGAGAGGTATCAGCACCGATGCTGAAGGAAATGGGAGTCGACCTGGTGGAAATCGGCCATGCTGAGCGGCGGCAATACTTCAATGAAAATGATGTGTCGGTAAATTGGAAGGTACAGACAGCATTGCGTTTTGGGCTGAGACCACTGATTTGCGTAGGGGAAAATGCTGAAGACAAGCGATACGGCGTAGAGCAGGAAACGGTCGCCCGGCAACTGCGCATAGCGCTGCACGGGATTCAGGCAGAGCGGGCCTCACAATTGATCATTGCGTACGAACCCTCGTGGGCCATCGGTGAAGACGGAGCAATCGCTACGCCCAAGTACGTCGCATACATGACGGGCGCTTGTCGTGACGTATTAGCTTCCCTGTTCGGCCTAAAGAACGCGGCGGGTATTCCCATCCTGTACGGGGGCAGCGTCTTTGGGAAGGATGCTCCACGGTTGCTCTTCGGGAGTGGCGTCAATGGCCTCTTCGTTGGGCGTGCGGCTTTGGACCCCGATTCATTCGCCGATTTAGTCGATGCTTGCATACACGCTATCCCGAAACAAGCGGGACGCCGTGAATAGTCATGCTGGGAGGTAGGATGACAAGTAGGACAGAATTCCTGCGCAACATCCTACTGGCGAGTACGGCTACTCGACCGCAAAGTATGGTCATTCTCACTGTCCCAGCCAAGCCATGCTCCGCTGCCGCCTCCGCATTTCTATTGGGGTGTTGGCATCGAGAACTGCTGGATTGCTCGAGTCAATCCCGCAAAGGACGGCAAGAGGCGGCTCCTAGACGTGTATTTGCAGATGCAGCACTACGAGCGTTGGAAGCAGGACCTGCAGTTGGCGAGGGATGTTGGAGTCAACTGCATTCGCTACCGCGCCCCCTGGTACAACGCCGAACCCCAGCCCGGGGCATATGACTGGTCATAGATTGACAAGCCAGTCAGTACCTCTTCAACAAACTCCAGATCACGGCCTTCAGAATCGGGCCTCCGACGGAGAAGCCGAAATGGTTGTGGCGCAAAAACGGGATTGGCCCAAGCGGGTTATGCGGGGTGCCGAACGCGTAGTTGTACGCCGTCAAAGCACCTCTGTCATGGCCGAGACTTTACCGGTGTCCTCTGCAGCAATCGATATTAATCATTCTGAAAAGCGCGCACACCGCGCTAGGCGAGGTCGACTGTGAGCGATAGCAAAGATGCAGACAAAATCGTGACGGCAACAAACAGGAGATATTCCAGACGTGAGTTTACCGAGCTCTGCGGCGCCGGGGCTCTCGGCATTCTTGTCGGAGGCAACGGCTGGAGCAGCGTCTCAATCGCCGCTTTGGATTCGGCTGCGTCGTCGCCGCCTCTCGAAGATCCAAGAACGCTTATGGCTACTGCTATGCCAGTAGGCCGCCGCCGGGTGGAGCCATGGTTTGCGTGCCCGCGCATTTTCATCAAGGACAGCGGACGAAGCGAATTAGGCCCCAGCGAGGGAGACGACTCCGCCCGACTCAGCCAGAGAAACGTCCCAGACACTCGGGACTGGGAAGCGGGACCGCGAAAGAAGGGCGAGATAGCACAGCTGGTGCGCCGAATTGCCGCCCAAGGCGGAAACGCCTTCCGTCTGTCCATTTACTGGGGAGGCGAGGTGTACTGCCAGAGCAAAGTTGCTCCCCATGCGCCGGGATTAGGAGATATCGATTATTTACAGGAAGCCATGGCAGAGGGGAGGCATTCAGGGATACACATTATTGCCTACATGAATCCCAATTGCCTTTATGAGAATCATCCCTTGTATCCTGAAGCAGTCATTCGCAAAAACGACGGCTCCGTGTGGCCGGTAAAGTCGTACGGCACTATCCCCGCAGCTTACGCTTGCGTCAATAATCCCTCCTTTCGCAAGTTCCTACTAGACACCATCGAAGAGATTTTCCGCCGCTATGGGCCGAGCGGTCTCTATCTGGACGGTCTCACACCGCACATTTGTTACTGCAATTATTGCCGGGCGATCTATCGAGAGATGTTCCGACGGGAATTGCCGGCCAAATTCGAACCCCAAGAACCCGAAATGGACTTCTGGGAGATGAGCAGCACTCCTCAGCTCGTGGGTGATCCAGCTGATCCTGACAGCGGCCGGCTCACCCGTCTTCTGATGCAATCGCTGTATAAAGTCACTCGTGACATCACCGGCACGGTCAAGCGCATCCGTCCAGATGCCGTCGTAATCTACCACAGCTGGCCCAAACCCTCACTTCTGCCCTATTACGACGGGGCTGGCAGTGAAATATACCTCGATCGTCCTTTCCACCACACTCTGTGGAAAGACGAGGAATTTGCCAGTTTTGCGGCTGCCGTTCCAGTCCTCATGATTCACGACGTTTATTTGCAGCATAGGACCGATTGTGAGGCTCGTCACAAGATGGTTCAAGCTTTGGCCAACGGTCTTTATCCCACCCCCTGGAGTTTTCGGGGGATGAAACCGATATTCGAGTTTGTCCAGGCCCATGGACAGTACTTTGACTGGAACCGTACGGTACCCGTCCAGGATGTCGCACTGATTCGCGATATGACTCACTCCAGCGTTCAGGACAAGCTTGCAGGGAAATCGACATCTGACATAGGACAGGAGAGAGCTGGATTCGACCGATTCCTCAGTCCTTATGTGGGGTTCTATAGTCTGCTGCTCCATGCGCATGTCCCCATGGCCACATTGCATCCATGCATGATAGAGAACCACCTTGAGGGCTACCGTGTCATCTGTCTAGCTAATGAGGTGGTTTTGAGCCGCGGGCAATTGGATACCATCACTCAGTTCGTAAAGGCCGGAGGAGGCCTGATCGTCAGCGGGCAGACTTCCCTCTATGATGAAGCCGGACAACAGCGGTCTGATTTCGGTTTGGCTCAACTGCTGGGTGCGCGTTATCAGGGCTTGCTCGCTTGTCCGGCGGCCATCGGCCCCGAAATCGGGCCGTCCGACACCCCTTGGCGAGTGGACTTTACCGCTAATCACGCAGTCACACAACAGCTTTCGAGAAAGGGAATCCCCATCCTTCAGGATGTTGTCGTGCTGCAACCCGCCGGGGCGCAAGTCGTGGCCCGCATCCGGGGTGCCGGGCTGCCAGCGGAGGGCATCCCTGCGGTGTTGGTACAGCAGTATGGGCAGGGACATGTTGTGTATTTGAACGGGGGAATTGACAGCAGTTTCTCGCGTTGGTTGGATCCTGTCTGCCCGAAACTGATCGCCAATGCCGTTGAATGGTGCAGCCAGGGCCGTCTGTCCTGCAGGGCCTCCAGCCCGCGTGGCCGATTCAGTGTGCGTCTCTACGATCAAGCAGGTTGCCGGATTATTCATTTAGTCAACCAAACGGCTGATCCCATCCAGCCGTACACGGAAATTCACCCGGTCGATCAGCTCACGGTTGATACGGAAATTCCAGCAGGCAGGATCGTGGCGAGTGTGCGCGCCTTGTGGACCGGCCAGATTTTGAAATATCAGGTGGTCAGAGAACGTCTGCATGTCCTGCTGCCGCGCTTGGGAGAGTACGAGGTATTGATTGTCGAGTGGAAATGAAGGGTGTCCCTGGCGAATTGTTAATCAGTGAGATAACTGCTGAAAATTCGAGGTCGCGTTACGATGCACTATGCGCGATCGGATCCTGCTTTCCCAAGGTATGTAGCTGGAGTCAACTAAAGTCGTAATATTGGCCGGCAAACTTGCCGGCCAAATACAAATCCTATGAAAACAGATTATTCATGACATAATATTATGGGTTTTTTTCGTCGCAATCAGAAATTGGCGGGTCTCTCACAATCGTTGTTTGGTCAGGCTGAGCCTCAGCGATCACCCAAAAGCGGCCACTGATTATCACCTGAAAACCGGCCAACGAGAATAGCGTCCGGGACATTGATTCCCGCGGAGGCTTGTAGGCTCCGTGGGCATGGCCAATGTCTTGAACGA